>Garnier_p2__coassemble_1416_pt1 | contig 23149 bp, 13 predicted proteins | sample Garnier_p2__metabat2_high_PE_037 | metagenome-assembled genome bin Garnier_p2 | reverse complement strand
CAGATTGTCTGTACTTATCAATTTTCAAAGAACTACAAAGCGCTTGGCTTTGTTTACCGAATCGCTTAGTGCGTTTCAGTGATGACGTATTTTAGCGATCCAAAATCTTAGGTCAACACTTTTTTAAAACTTTTTTAAGCGCGGATCTACAATTCTACTCTAATAACCCTTAAAGACCAGCATATACATCGCATTTTGTGAAGCAAATCACGCCAAAAACTTTTTGTTAAACACCACCATTAATATGGTCTTAACAACCTATTTACAATGGTTTTAGCACCATATTTAGCAAATTCGCAGCAATTGCTTTGATTCAAATCAGCCAAAATTCCACCAAAATAAGCCTGTGTCATCATCAGACAATCGACTTCACCACATACAACCACATAACTTTGCACTGTGAGTCCTAGCAAAGCTGCATAACCTTTATATGGGGGATCAAGCTTCAATGTGCCGTTAATCTAGCTAAAAGTACTCAATCACAAGCAGCCTAGCTCTTATATACAAATAGCCACGAAGCTACATGCACTTAAGTTGATGCAACAACCTTCCAGTTCCATCTACATCACTTGCAGCAACCGTGGCTATGAGCTCTAATGGGTTTTACCTGGCGATGATCTAAAAGTAGCCTTTAATGTGCCGTAGTGTTGGTTGTGCAAACCTTTTACAGGCAATTGTTCCGTGAACTTCTGTAACAGCTGATTTGCTTAAGATGCTGCTTTAGATGAAAGTAGCTAACGATCTTAGATTGTTGACCACTCAAGTGCAGTGAAGTTAATAAAGTCTCTGTACAGATCGACTGCAGCTTTGGCTCCCTCCTTTCCTTTCATCAGAGGCTTAACTTGTCTAATGAGCTTTTTGAATGATTCACGCAATGCCTTTGTTTCTAAGACTAAGTCATGTGCATCGCAAACGAGCTTGCTTTCATCGATCTTAACTTGTGCTTGTTCTTTATCTAAAACAGCAAGCAACTTATCGGTACTGCCTAGTAAGGCAGTCTTGTACCCTCTTGAGCAGTATCGTGTAAAAGGCTCGTTTATTGCCGATAACTTGCCTGCAAGTGCGAGTACTTCCTCTAGTTGCGCTCTATCTATTTGCTTTGCAAAAAGAACGCGTCTTAAGTTCTTACCCTCAATTGCGTTTAGCAAGTTCTCAATATCGGCATCTTCTATATCTGTAGCTGACGGTGCTATAAGATCTGCCCTTTTCTCCTTAGCAGTCTTCTCAAACTTGCTTTTGTAATAAGCCTCTAACTCTTCTTTAGTAAGATATTGCAGCATCAACCACTGAGCATAGTGGTTTGCAAAGTCTTTGCTAGCGTTGTAGCACTGTCTTACGAGCATGAAATCATTCCATTCTTTGGTCTTTTGACAAATGGCTCCAAGTGCACTGATCCAGTACTCGTAGTAATACTTGCCCTTAAGATCCCAAGGCTCAGTTTTTAGATCACCAAGCTGCTTAAGCGCATCTGTATTATTGGTATCTGAGCTATTTGCTTCTAATAAAGGTTCACCAGCTTGTGACTTCATATATGAAGGAACCTTAAGGGCTAACTTTTCACCCAAGTAATAAATAACATTATCTTGGTAGAGCTCATCAGATATGAACGAAAGCTTTGTCTTGAGCATGGTAATCCCTCTTTATCTTAATAGTGTGGCTTGTCATTTATAGACCAGTTCAAAAGCCACTATACATGATCATCTGTTGCCATGATCGACTATTGCGATCTAAAAGTATGAGCCATTGATCTTTAGCGTTTGAACCTGAATATGTCACTAGCTTCGTCCTTACACGAGTAGAGACGGAACTACCAGGATTCTTTCTTTTTCTTTAATGGTGCCGCGCTTAATATTGCTTAAGAGTGCATCTTGTTCTGACGATTTGATTATTGCTTTGGTAGCAGCGTTTGCGTGCTGTGACGATGATCTTTTGGTGACGTACTATTGGCTTTGGCTATGATCTTTTGGGGACGTACTATTGGCTGTGGCTATGATCTTTTGGGGTCTAGCTATCGGATGTAGCCATGATCTTCTGAGGCTAGCTATCGGCTGTGGATATGATCTTTTTGGTGGCGTGCTGTTGGCTGTGCATTATGTTTTTTGGGGCATGTAAGAAAGATCGTGTTGATAGTCTTGTAGTGCGACATACAGCAAAGAACAGAGCTAGAAAACTTGCTGTTTCACTTAACTTAATTGTGCAAATCAGGCATACTTATGCAAATTGGCGGTAAACTAACAATATATTACTTGCTTTGAGCTTGGGGCAAATTAACAGATGCCCAATAGCTTTAAGCTTGTGCCAAATGTGTGGTGTGAGTATTAAGCACTGTGTGCTTGAGGCGGAAGTATCACTTCTAAGCCAAGCTTAATCTTTTTTGCTAGCTATGCTTTTTATCTTGGCAGGTATTTATTGCATTGCTCTTATATCCTGCTAGAAAGGATAGATCATTACTTCATCTATTTTAAGAGCTTCTGGTTGACTAAGTTTTGTTCAATGCCGATCACTAAGACAATGTGGCAGTATTCATATGAGGCATTCAAATATTGGTCTTAAACCACCTTGCTAGCATTGAGCCGTATTATGGCTTTTACGTACATGCTTATAGAGCATCTTTGTTAGTACTTTTGCTTGAGCTACGCTTAGAGTGACTATATTAAGAGAGGTTGTCGATGATTTTTAGAGAGTCAGGCATGGCAAGACGTGCTTTGCGTTATGCAACTATCACGCTCTTCTTACCTCTTATCTTTCTACTGATCTTCACCTGGGCTTTCTGGAGCAACGTGCATCTCAATCAAGAGAAGCTGGTGCAAAACAATGTTGCTCAGCTCTTTAATAAAGAGCTTGATAATGCTTTCATCTTTAATCAGATCTCACGTCACTCAAGCCTTACATTAGTGCGTAATGAGCTGCAGCGTTTGCACCGCATGGTAGATCTTTCTATTTACGATATGTTAGATGAGAGCACAGCATCTGACGGCGGATCATTGCTCAAAAACTTATCTACCTCGCTGCACAATATTCAAGAGCGCAATGCCGCTGCACCAAAGAATACGTTAGATACCTTTGATACCAAGAGTGAAGATAATGTCTCTGGCTCTTCTTCACAGCAGAGCATTACATACAATCAAGATGTGCAGGATGTACTAAATAAAGACAGAGCAAAGTCTGCCTTTGTGGTTGATGCTGCTATCAATCCAACTAACAATGCCACCCCAAACATCGCATCTGAAGATGATGCTGCTGAGCTTGAAAGAAGGTATTCAAGAACCGAGTCTGCCACCACAACTCGTGATGATCTTTCTTTAATTAATGCTGCTTTAGATAAACGAAACGCTGTTGATGGTGTCTCAGGTGCAAGCAAGAGTACTCAAGCTAGCGGTCAATCAAACAGCTTAGCTGTAGATCAAAACCATGGCATTGCATCTCATGATGCGGCCTCTACTATTATTGAGAAAAGCTCAGCATATAAAAAGGCTCAAGATAACCCAAAAATTCCTAGTACCAGCGCTGCTAATGCATCTAAGGAAAGTGAAGATGCATCAGTAAAAGAACTCATTGCATATGCTAGTGGTGATGTTTCAAGCACACCTGAAGCGCTCTTGGGTAAAGTTTTATCAGACGAATATCTTGAAGATGAAAATAAAAAACACGCTGATACTGTTACAGAGAATAAGCGCAACCTTACTAATGTAAACAAGCGCAACTATAAATTATTACAAGAACATCTGAAGCCAACTTATAACCATTCTTCTAAGAGCAATGGTCAGAGAGAATCACTTTTCTTTGCCGAGTCTAACCCTCATGCCTATTTAGATCATGACTATCAAGACAATACTCATGCTAAAGCACAAGATCAGAAGCTTTATAAGTTGATTCACATGCATCTAGAAGAGCTCCATCGCTTAGGCTTTGAAGCATTTGTTATCAATAAGAACAATCCATCTGAGGATGTTTTCTTAGATGACTCACATCGTTACATGCTCTCTGAGCTATATAACCAAGGGTCTAAGCGCAACCTCTTTAGTTTTATTGTTGATGCATCTGACAAGAAAACCGATAGTTTCTCGGTTATGTACCGTGACATCTCAGATCAAGAGTATGAGATGTTTATGCAGTCATATAAAAAGAACCATGATCTTAGGATTCTTGAAAATGTTCAAAATGAGCAATCAATCGAAGCTAACGATACACATGATTTTATAGCTTCTGAACATAAGTTGTATGTAGACGCCATGACCGCTGCATCAGCTTTAGCTACACGCGATCATAAAGAGGCTCAATACGTGGATGAGCAGCATATTCATACTGCTCATGTAATACAGCCACGGCCACCAGCAAGCATTGCTCCAGGCAACTCCTCTCCTATTGTTCATGATGAGATCAATATCAATAAGAGCGATGTAACTCGTCGTGCTGCCTACTTAGTTTCTGCCTCACCTCTGAGCAATTTAGGTAACCTGCAGCTAGTACTTATTAGTGATATCTCTAGACTGCACAAGCAGGACATTGTCTTAAAGCGTTTGATCGCCTATAGCATCAACGAGACAGTTAAGTATGCTTCCGACTCTACATCTTTACAGATCTTACTTATTGACTCTGACTACAATTCATTAACCGATACAGCGATCCCGGATGAACTCATTCGCTCAATCCCTGAGAATGTGTTAAATGATGCAAAGGTCACTGGCATCTCACAGCATTTCGATCCGAATATTGATGGATACATTACGATTAGACACTTTGCTCCAGCAAATTGGTTCATCATAGTAAGTGGTGGAGATAATAACAACCATACTAATCTGACTCGTTATCTGCTTATCACTGGTCTAGTTGGCTTATTACTATGTTTTACTGGTCTGGCGCTGTTCTTAAAGCACTCTAAGAAAGATGCTGCCGATATTGAGACCATTAATAACAAGCTCAGACACATGGCTGGCCTGCTTCAAGATAGCGATCTATTGGATCGTATCTCTAAAGATCTGCCAGAGCGTAATGATGAGATTGGAACACTCTCAAAGCGCGTCTTGCTCATGACCAAGTCTCTCTATCAGTACACTCAGTCGCTGCAGAATGTCTCTGGTGATAAGCTTAAGACTTCAATTAAAGAGCTTAAGTTACAAAAGGTACAAAATGAGTCTGAGAGTAACTTAAGCAAACTTAAGTTAAAGCTTCCTGAGAACATGGCTATTTATAGCAAGCGAGCAGATAGCTACACTGGTGACTACTTTGACTACTTTAAGCTAAGCAATGACTTTAGCGCAGTGGTGATCGGTACGGTTAACCGTACGGGTAAGACCGCTTACGATGCAGCTAGCCTCAATCTTATGCTTACAAGTCAGCTCGTGGAGCTGTGCTCACGCAAGCTCATTAACTTAGGCGAGGCTGTTACTATCCTTAACAAGCAGATCTTTAGTAAGTATGAGGGTAAGACTCTATCTTCAATGTGTATCATGCTCATTGATAAGAACACTAACTGCGTAACCTTACTCAACGCAGGTCATACACTGCCAGTAATCAAGCGCAAGGATGAGACCTTTGGGTACATCGATATCCGCTCTGATGTCGTTTTAGGCAGCGATAAAAATCAGTGCTACTCAAGCTACGACATCTATATTGATGAAGGCGATAGCATCTTGCTCTACACTGACGGTATCCTCGACTTCGTTAACCACCATGGTAAGAAGCTTGGTGGAGAGGGCTTTGAGGAAATGCTTTCAGACGAGAGCTTTGATAGTGCAAAGGACACAGTCCATAATTTAAAGAAGAAGCTATTAAGCTTTGCCAATGACGTTAAGCAAGAGAATGATTGCACCATCATTTGTTGTAAGTTCTAAAGCTTAATCCTGAGTTCCCTGTATATTCTCTATACTACACGAATTTTGGGATTATCTAGCAAATTCGTATGATGGTTTGATAGAGAAAAGTTTGTATATATCGTTCTGAGTCTTATTTGGCTCACATGGTATTACAACGTTTTCAAACACCTTAGCTTTCTGATTTCTCATTTGAACTCTGACAGAGTCTATTGAGTGTTTGGTCGATTTAATCTTGTTTTGTAACAGTTGCAGTATAGCTGTTGCAGCAAATGTTAATATTAGATGACCTTTGTAAGTATCTTCTGTTTCAACGTTCAATGGAAGAAGAGATGCGTAGTTCTTATAGATATCAAAAACCTGCTCTACATCTTGACGCACATAGTATTGTGACATGACTTTGCTTGCTGCTATCCTGCGAGATGAAATGAGCACAAAAATGCCTAGCCCTTTCATTTTCATAGCAAACTCAGACTTATCAATAGGCTTGTTTCTATCTGTAAGCTTTACGATCTGATGTTTGCGCTCTATCTCCTCCATGCTCTTGTCCTTTCCTATATAAGCATAAAGCTTCATACCGAGATATTCGATCTCAACTCGTTTTACGTATAGCTGACGGCGATTATAGAGCTGTCTATCGTCATCAAGTACAAGGTTATCAGGCTCTTCAAGTTCATGTGCGTACTGGGATACAACGTCCTTGTAGAGACGTCTGTTTTCTGGGCATCTTGTCAAAAAAGACACTCCATTCTTGTACATCTCAAGTAGACCATCATCAGTAACATAGCCTGCATCTAAGATAGCAAACTTTGTATTAACACCAATTGCCTTTAGCTCTTTAACTGTTGTGATTAGGGTAGTCGAGTCAATAACATTTCCTGGAACATATCTCATGTAGATAGGCAATCTAGTATTTTGTTGGACAACGTATATAAGTCTGATCTCCTCTGAGATCTGGCCATTGTGGTTGCTGATTGCCGTTATGTGAGTTCTGATTGAGTTTGGTAGTCCAGTACTATCAATGAGTATATTGGCACCATCACGTGCCTCTGCTCCTAGTATTTCTATGTACTTACCAAAGAAAGCTCTAAGCGACGACTCCTGTCCGATAGCTCGAAGAAGATCGCTTATCCTTCTAGAGTCAAGATTAGCATTTGGATACAGAATTCGAGCGAAACTTCCTTCATACCATGTATGCGCATGTACATTACTTGTTGGCTGAAGCATGTAATATAGTAAAAGAGACTTTACTGAATCAATGTTTCCATACTTTAGAGCCGTAATAGCATCCTCCATTCCAAATATGGAGATTAGATGATTGAACAAGAATGCATCACCAAAATCAACTATTAGCTGCTCTTGATAGTCAGCTCTCCTGTCTATTTTAGTGAACGATGCTGGGGCGTCACTAAAAGTATCAGTCGCTAGGTCATATTGAAATATACCGCGCTCCTTAGAAGAGAAAATGCCTAGCTGGCGATCGAGCACCTTACCAAGGTATATGTGTTTTTTCTTGACTACACGATCGCCTTCCCTAACTGACTGCATTACAGTGGCGTAGTTATGTCCATGTCTTGAGTTTATGGCTATGTGCATAGTTTTATCCTGTGGTATAGAAAACTCTATACTACATAGTATAAAAAAATTGCAGGATGAATCAAGCTATTCGATAAAAATAGCTTTTACCTGCAATGTGGTATAGAATTCACACAGGGAACTCAGGTTAATCAATACTTAGATATGCTGCCTGAAATTACAAAAGTAAGGCAGCTTATCAAGCTCTATCCTTAAGTAGCTACTCTGTCTACTTGCAATTTTTACTTCCTAAAATGGCACTTTCAGTCAAGACCCACTTTGATTTGGTCTAATCTAAGCGCACTGTATCTTGCTTTCTTTAGCACACTCTAAGCGCAGCGTATTTTGCTTTCTTTAGCCTACTCTAAGCTCACTTTATCTTGCGGTGGGGTGGCATTATCGTCGTTTTTTTTTGTCTGTTTTGCTTAATGGGGTGAGGGTGCATCTTCTCTTGCTAGATCAGATGGTGGCTGCTAAGGCGGGTAATAAAGAGGCAGGATCGCATTTAGGATCATGGCTCGTATCAGATCGCGTATAAACGCAGCTCTGATACGAGAGGGGTGTCAGGTGCACAAGAGCGTCTTGTGCATTTTAGTGGAAGTAGTCGCTAATCTGTTCTCTTTCTAAAGGAGGCAGACCTAAACGAGCACGCTCTTGATTGAGCATATTGTCTTCCTCGCTCTCTAAATCGATACGCAGCATAAAGCCTTTTTCATCAAAAGCCTTTATCAGATCTTCAGCTGTGATCTTTTGTAACTTACGCTCTTTATGGAGCTTAAACACCATAACAAACTCAGGAGCGCCAAAAGCATCCATTAAACCTGATGGGATATGAGAGAACACATCCTTCTCAGGTATATACAGATAAGTGCGCAACTTCTTGCGGCTTTTGTATACGTAGGCCAAACGTTCCATTTGATAATCCTCTAGTTGTGCCACGAAACATTAGGCACGTATGTTTGTACTCGCTGTGCAAGATGTCTAGGCTAAGATTAACGCTATAAAGGTGCCTCTTTAGCCTAAAGCATGGCCGAAAATCTTATGCTAAAGACTCTTTGCAATCAAGCTTATATCTTTCAAGCCGTGACAACTGCCATATACCTAAACAAAGCTAAGCTCACTTAAATGCATTACTCTCTATTGTATTGATACCGTTTTGTAGTCGCTATGCAAGCATACTGTTCTTGATAATCTAAGAGATCGTTTCTTTAACATAAATTGATACACCACATGGCACTAAATGTTTTAAACCAATGCACAGTGGACTTTCTTTTTATAAAGAGCTTGTTCATATTAATGATTATGCTTAGTGCTCAGAGTAAATGCTGACATTCATAGTTACGGATGACATATCATTTGCGGTGCTTTTGCTAATAAGAATCAGCTTATGTGTTAGAATTGTCAGGTTAATAGTTTTTCGTGGCGATGAGTTAATTAAATCGATCAGCAATCTAGTGCAACCATAGTATGTTCAAGTGCTCTATCGATTAGCAATTCTGGCAATCAATTTCACTAACAAGCGCTTGTAATAGCCAATGGCGTTTGCTTTTTGCTTAATTGCTTATGGCAATCTCAAAGCTGATCGCTCATCAGTCAAAAAAGGACCTGAAGAATGGATTCGGCACCACAAGTGCAGCACAATTCTTTGCCCGTCGGCGATATTTCTCATACGGGCTTTTCTTTGGCCGCAATTAAGATTCAAAGTGGATCGGTCGAAGAGTTAGAGCAGATCCTATCTTCTAAAGTTGATCGTGCTCATGACGCATATAAGCATACATCTGTAGTACTTAACGTTGAAAATGTAGGAAATCTCAACTCCTTTGATTTCCTTAAGCTTCAGGATGTTTGCCGTGCTCACGATTTGTTTTTAGTTGGCGTCACTGGCGTCATCAATGAAGATCGATATGAGGCTTTAGTTCGACGTCGTATTCCGGTGGTTAACTCCAACCGCTATGCGCGAATTAGAGAGGAGAATCTCAAGCCAAAGATCATCACCAAATTTATTGAGGTCAAAGTTCCTGTACAGATCCCGGTACCTTACGAAGTTAAAGTACCGTATGAGATCCCAGTACCTGCACCTGTTCGTATTGTGCGCCGCAATGTCCGCTCAGGCGAAAAGATTAATGGTGACAATGCCTCAATTGCAATCTATGGTTCTGTAAGTACGCATGCACGTGTTGTTGCATCTCACCATGTTTTTGTCTTCGGCAACGTCAATGGTGCAGATATCTTTGCAGGCGCACCAAAGAACGATCAAGATCCTGGTTTAGAAGATGCGATTATTCACGTGCAAGGAAACTTTAATCCTGGCGTGATCTCCATTGCCGGTAACTACCGTACCGGTGAAGATCTTGATAACGATAAAGAACTATCGAAAGTTTGTGCGAAGAAAGAAGGGCTTGTAATTACCCTCAACGATGGCAATTTGAATTACTCAACCTTGCCTGACTTCCGCAACTAAAGAAAAGTTTTACTTATCAATGAACTAGAACTCTAGAGCATTGATAGTCACGCTGTCTAAACAAGATTATTGAAGGTTTAACAAGAACTTTAAGATAGCTTGTCATGGCAGATACAAAATTTACCGCTACAGTCGGTTTACCCCAAACACGCAAGTTTAATGCTCAGCATACTGACTGGCAAAGGTTACAATCATGGCCCGTAAAAAGACTACATCAGCTAGCAAGACTACTAAAACCACAGCTGCTACTGATAACAAAGAAAAGTTAATTAAGAGCGATGAGGTTGAGACCTCTAAGAGCGAAGAGAAGATAAGCACTAATGAGACTTCTTCAGATTGCTCTACAGAGACTCAAGTTGACGCTAATGCCAAGGTAGATAGCTCAGAGTGCACAGACAAAAAAGAGTCTAATGAAGAGTCTAAGGATGAGTGCACTTCTGATAAGAGCAATGAAGAATCAAGCGCTAAGGACGAAAAGTCTGAAGCATCTAAAGAACAACCATCACAAGAGAAGCTGGATCAAGTGGCTAAGAAAGATACATCCGACAAGTCAAAAGCAGCTGATGTTAGTGCTGCTTCCGAAGAGGAAGTAAAGAGCAGCTCTGTTGAGCAAGAAAACAGCACTGAAAAGTCAGAAAGCAAAGACAACATTGAGACCAACGAACAGGAAGCTAATGCTGCAGACGTAGCAACTAGAAATGACGAGGAAGATAAGCCTGTTGATGATATCTTCAAGGCTCACATCATCGTTGTTACCTCAGGTAAGGGCGGTGTAGGCAAGACTACCACTGCTGCTTCTATTTCAACTGGTCTGGCACAAAAGGGTCACAAGACTTGCGTTATCGACTTCGACGTCGGTCTGCGTAATCTTGACCTCATCATGGGTTGTGAGCGTCGTGTTGTTTATGACTTCATCAATGTATTACATGGTGAGGCTCGTTTAAACCAGGCTCTGATTCGTGATAAGAACACTGAAGGTGGCAACCTTTACGTTTTAGCTGCATCTCAGACTAAGGACAAAGACTCCCTTACTTATTCAGGCGTAGGCCGTGTGCTTAAGGAGCTGTCTGACATGGGCTTTGAGTACATCGTATGTGACAGCCCAGCTGGTATTGAGTCAGGTGCTTTAATTGCACTGTACTATGCTGATACTGCAATCGTTACTACCAACCCAGAGATTTCATCAGTTCGTGACTCTGACCGTATCATTGGTATTCTCGATGCTAAGTCACGTCGTGCCGAAAATGGTTGGAAGCCAGTAGATCACCGCTTATTACTCACCCGCTACGTGCCATCTCGTGTACGTAAGGATGAGATGTTATCTCTAGATGACATTCACGAGTTACTTACCATTCCTCTTTTAGGCGTAATTCCTGAGTCTGCTGATGTCTTAAAGGCATCTAACAAGGGTCTGCCTATTATCATGTTTGATAAGTCTGAAGCTGGTATGGCATACAAGGATGCCGTCGAACGTCTCCTCGGCGATGACGTTCCATTACGCTTCATGACCGAAAACAAGGGCTGGTTCTCCAAGCTCTTTGGTAAATAGTTCTTACCCTAGCCTTAATTTAGCTTGCAGTTAATAAGGTCTAAGAGCACTTTTACTCATACTCTTGAAATAAATCTACTCTCGTAACTTGAATAATAGGCTTTTTAGCACAAAGTGCCTAAGCCTCATTTAACATGTGCTTGTTTGCTCGATGAATCTCATCAATACATGCACATAATAATGCTTATTCAAAAGCTGCAAGCTGCAGCTACAACACGAGATGTAAGCTTGAAAAAGATAGTTCGTGCATAAACGCACACAGCGGCAATACTCAACAGGTCTGCTGCGCTATCTTAAAGGATATGAGACTCAACAGATTTTGATGCTGTTATTGGACTTTAGTCTACTAACACAAGATAGGACGAATATATGTCTTTAATGTCTTCGTTAATGAAAATCATTAACTCAGATAAAGAAGAAGAGCAGAGCAGTAGCGAAACTGCTAAGCAAAGACTGCGTATCTTGCTCATTAATGATAGAGCTGGTATCAACAGCCCAGATTTTTTACCTCAGCTCAACGACGAGATCTTAGCTGTTCTGAGAAAGTATATTCCTCAGGCAACTCAGGAAAATGTCGAAGTGAAGTACGCTAACACTAATGAAGCACACATCATTGAGATGTCAGTTTCATTAGACGCTGAAGAGTACCGCGATCTGCAGCTTGCTGACGTTAAGCCAGCTGACGACAAATAAGTATGGTGCCCTGACATAAGGCCCATGCTTTATGTTCATGCACATACTTACGCTCAAGGCCGCAGTAGCGGCCTTTGCTTTTTGCGCCCCATTAAGCCTCTTAGCACCTACGCCAAAAGCCCCACCACTGCCCACCCCATCTCATAGCATATGAGCATAAGATCATGAGCAAGTCTAAGCAGCATACGCTCGAATAAGATCGCCAGCGTAAGCATTGCTAAGCATATAAAGATATGCTGCGAAAGCGGCAAGGCTTACAAGCAACGGCCAATATGCATATGCAAAGATCAAAGCTTAGCCTAAGGCTTATGCCAACTATTCAAAAATCTCTATCTTTGCTTTTGTAAAACTCTTCAACACAGCCACAGATATTGGCTATTAAGCCCTCAAAAGATAAGATCATTAGCATTCATACCATCAGACACAAAGACAAACAAACAGCTTAAATATCAGCATCTTACATATTCTTGTGATCTTTTTTACAAAAAGTTCATTTAGATGCTTGCATAGGATGTGAAAATCCTTATAATGAGCCACGTTGTCAGCGACCTGATAACAATAAAAATTGATTGCCCAGGTGGTGAAATTGGTAGACACAAGGGACTTAAAATCCCTCGGACTAAACATCCGTGCCGGTTCGACCCCGGCCCTGGGCACCAATTACAAGAAAGATGCGCAAGCATCTTTTTTTTGTTTCTGGGCTATGCAAAATCTCACCTTATGCCCAGTAGCTGTTCAGCACCTTCTTGTTAATACCCCAAAAAGCTTATTAGCACCACGTTAAAGCCCCTCAAAACCACAGCAACCAATCCTTTTTCTACAGGCTTCTTCTCCGTGCCTTGTACACATATTTTGCTGTACTTTGTCTTATTGTTGCCATGGTCTTGTATGGAATTTCATACAAAGCATGTCTAGCAAAACTTTGATTTATTAAGCCATCAGCTTACAAAATCTTGCTGTAATCAATATCATCATCCACATAATCGCAATCAACCTAAGCAAGGTTATTGATAATGCTATCAACACTACCAGCTGAGAGCTTTGATACTTCCTGCAAAGATATAGGCACCTGACAATGTCTTGCCTGTAACAACTTGGCTAGATGTGCATCGATTGCTTTTCAGTAGACGCCATTATCATGCCTTTGAACTACTATCTCATCAAGATTATTGAACAGAGCATCCAAAGAGCCCAAGGCCTAAGCAAACTAACCTGTGTGATGCTCTCTAGCATATGCAAGTCGGTAGCCTGATCACTATCGTCTAATATAAAAGGTCTTGCTTGAAGCACGCCTAAACGCAGCTCAATAGCCGTACGGTATGGCTTTGCTACATAAGAGCTTTAGGACATAAGAGCTTTGCTGACTATCACGAGCCGAGATTGTCTTAGAATTTCCATCACCCTTTGCTACAGACTGCATTTCCTTGAGAGTAATTGAGTCTGCTATCTTCTCAAAAGAGTATGAGGCATCCTCGTTTGAAAACACTACGTAGTCTTTGAGTTCTGTATAATCCTGAAAAAACCACTCTCTCAAGTCTACATAGCCTGAACGGCCATTACCTCTGATACTACCGACAATACGTCTGCCATAAGTACAGAAATGTGCTCTTTTAACAATCTCGCCTTTGCCGTTCTTAACAGCTGGAATCCAATCAGACTTGTATGTAACAAGGTAAGCAACGCCTCGCTCAACAGCTTGTTTGATTAGCGGTGATACTGGCAGCATTGTATGATTAATAAATCTAGGCTAGATAGACGTATCAAAGAGACTATCCTAAACCCAAAACTAGGCTAGAACATTGTGTTTGGCAATTATAATGGTCATTAAAGCCAATCCTGAACTATCTCATTAGCTACAACTCATATTCACACAGCACCACAAGCTGATGACACCTGAACCATGGATGCGCATTAGGATGGCTTTTATACACTCAATACTTACATGCGTGCATGGCTTGTTTAAGCGCTTTTAATAAAACCTCAACAGATTTTTTAAAAACATCTTGCACTAGGCTGCAAATTCTATATAATTAGCACCGTTGTCAGCGACCTGACAGCAACAAAAAATTGATCGCCCAGGTGGTGAAATTGGTAGACACAAGGGACTTAAAATCCCTCGGACTAAACATCCGTGCCGGTTCGACCCCGGCCCTGGGCACCAATTACAAGAAAGATGCGCAAGCATCTTTTTTTGTTTCTACGCTCTGCAAAATCATTTTCACGCCCAATCTCATCTAAGTGCACTTTAGCACAGCCTTACATCAAAGCATCCATTCTCAATCGCGCTATCTTTAGCAACCTAATTGCATCTTAACAAGTAGCTCAGCTAAAGAAGTCACTCTACTAATATCTGCTACAAAATGTTCATAAGCTAATGTCGCCGACAGACTAGCAGAGCACCACCATGCACGCATGCCACTAAACGCACCACTGAGGCACACACAGGCATTTGGTGGCTGTTCGTGATGGCATTTGTTCAGGCAGTAAAGGATCGTGATATAGTTTAGTCTATGGAAGAAAGCCCCAAAAAACGTGGCCACATATTATCGAGCATCTTTAGGCATTCCCTAATCTTTGCAATTGCTATGCTAATTGCCTAGTCTTTCGCCATAATGCGTGCCTATTAATAGAAAAACGTACGGACGCTGATAACTATTTAGATCCATGGCCACAGTTTTTCTGAGGTTAATAGCTGCTATTTTTGGAAAGTTACGACCTCTTTGCTTGCTCTAGTTCAACGGTGGTATTGATTGGCTGTCTTATGCAATGGCCTTATGCTGTTCATTACTCCTCATTTGGGGGCAGAGGCAAAACTTTTTTTGTAAAGTGCTTGCACCTTGAGTAAAAGTATATATAATAGTCCTCGTTGTCCGCGACCTGACAACAAAAATTGATCGCCCAGGTGGTGAAATTGGTAGACACAAGGGACTTAAAATCCCTCGGACTAAACATCCGTGCCGGTTCGACCCCGGCCCTGGGCACCAATACATAAAAAGATGCGAAAGCATCTTTTTTTGTATCTACTCAAAATTAACCACATCTATTTTTACATAAAACCTCAACTCTAATGGTTTTATCTAAGGTCGTTGTGTAGCATAAGCCTAATTAGCTATCCTCCCTGCCATCTCATGTCAGTGCTATTTTCTCGATTAAGCATTGCGCAGCATCATGCCTTCTAGTTTCCTTAGCTTACAGCTCTGGCAAGCACGTACTGCCGTTTATGCTTTGGTTTGGTGGTTTGGAATGCATGTCCTGCTTTAATCATTAGCACTGCAGACTATTTAACCACTTGCTACTAATTCAGTGATTGCTTGTGGCTGTGTCTTACTTGCTTTTGTGTCGTTACTGCTTTGGAGCGTCGCTTAGCAGACGGTTTCGCAGCGTGCCTATAAGTTACTTGCGGCATGGCACTTACCAAGTGCTGCAAGCGCTAGATTATCGGTGGCTGCTAAGCTGGGATTTGCTTAGGATGGCATCTGCGGGCCTTGGTTTTGCTTTTGTGGCTGCGTATATAAGAACGGCCGCATAAGCGGCCGTTCAGGGTATGAGTATATGGTGGTACTCATATTAGTTTAGTTGCTTCGTTCTAAATAATCTTAGAAGATGTCAAATGCCTGGTTTTCTTCAGGAGTTGGAGCAGGAGCGGCTTGCTCAGCTGCTTGATCATTTTGCTGAGGAGCAACAGGTCGACCATCTGGACCAATCTGCATTGGGCCCTGAGCGGCACCAAATGACTTATCTACAGCACCACCTTGAGTGCCTTGTGCAGCAGAACCATTTGCGCCTACTGGACGGCCATCAGCACCGATAGAGGCTGGACCACCGCCTGGAGCAAAAGGCATGACCTCAGGAGCCGGAGCTTGCTTTGGCTCCTCCTTTGGAGTCTCTTTTGGAGGCTGTGGACGTGGTGCGTTTGGATCGATTACCTCTTCCTCTTCTTCCTTTAATGAGAAGTCCTTAACTGCATAGCCTTCAGGCTCTTTTGACATGTAATCAGGCAGGTAATTAGGCTTACCTTGATAGAGCACATTATAGTCGGTGCAGCTCTTCATAATCTTGTCAGAGTAATCAATGAAGCCAGCTAATGGGACTTCATAAATACGAGCCTTAGTGGCATCACCCTGCAGCATAGCAATCTTAAGCTCACCGCCCTCACGCATCTGTAAGAACAGGTCGCTTAATGAACGTTCTTGGGTCTTGGTGATAGGACCAAAGATAATACGGTTTCTACCAGAGAGCTCACCACGCAGTGAGTACTCTTGATTGTTGTCGACGATGAAACGAGCAAAAACAAAGTCGTTCACACTGTCAAACAAACGGATGTCGAGACTATTAACCTTAATCTCAAAAAGAGGGGTTGGATTTTGTAAGATGCAGCCTACCTTGAAGGTATAAGAGTCAATCATGTTCTTATTGATCTTAATCATCAAAGCGTGGTGCAGAACAGCCTCTTTTAAAGATAAAAGCTTAGAGGAGCTGCCCTTTGCGTAGGCGTACTCTGGGTCTTCGACAAAGCGCCAGCTGTTAGCTGTTGAAACAGCGATATCACTAGATGCAAGTGCATTAGCACTCATCAGACTGCAGTATGCACAGCCTAAGGCTGCAAGTGTCAATCGAGTAACTCGGTTCAACATATAACTTCTGATCCGCTCTAAAAACAAATGTGCGTATATCTTACACCGTCATACGCATCTAACCTAATTTTGCACCCATTAAGAAGAATAGAATCTTCCATTATTGCTAGTTCGCTCTCGTAAAGTAGTCAAAAGATCAAAGCTAGGTAATGTGAGCTTATACATAATATGCTTGCGATGTACATAACAAGCTTGAGCTGTCACCTTCTCTTACTTTTGAGCCTCAAGTGCATAAATTAGGCTTTGACTGCTAGGTCACACCTAGGCTTAAGGACGCAAATACATCACGTGCTTTTAAGCCTTAAAAACAAAAAAGCAGACCTTGTGGGTCTGCTATTCGTCTACATGACAGTGTCAAAAGCGCTCATCACATCTTCACATACAGACAAGTGCATGATAATAGTCGTACACATGGTCTGTTTTAAACTGATGGCGCTTGAAAACCGTCACTCTCTTAAACTAATCAGCTAGGATTAGAAGAGGATACGGCACTTTAAAGTACCTGGAATCTGCTTAAGTAATGGAACGATGGCCTCTGGTTCGTTAGAGTTGATGTCCATTACTACATAGCCCACATCACCTGAAGTCTGCAAGTACTGTGCCGCAAGGTTGATATCCTTGGATGCAAAGACCTCGTTGATCTTCTGCATGATACCTGGGGTGTTCTTGTGAACGTGGAGTAAACGTGAGACGCTCTCGCGCTTAGCTGGCAGGGATACCTCTGGGAAGTTTACTGCAGTTAAGGTTGAGCCATTGTCGCTGTATAAAGCGAGCTTCTGAGCAACCTCAATACCGATGTTACGCTGAGCTTCCTCAGTAGCAGCACCAATGTGAGGAGTTAAGATTACATTGTCAAACTCACGCATTGGAGAGACAAACTCGTCGTTATTTGATGCAGGCTCAACTGGGTGAACGTCTAAAGCAGCACCAGCAACCTTCTTGGATCTTAAAGCATCAGCTAAAGCGTCAATATCAACGACAGTACCACGTGAGGCGTTAACAAAGAAGACACCGTCCTTCATCTTAGCAAAGGCAGCAGCATCAATCATATTCTTGGTGTCATCGGTCTCTGGTACGTGCAGAGTAATGATGTCAGCCTTCTCGTAGAGCTCATCTAAGCTATTAACCTGCTGAGCATTGCCTAAAACTAACTTGTTCTCAATATCGAAGAAGATAACCTTGAGACCTAAGCTCTCTGCAATGATGCCTACCTGAGTACCAATATGACCGTAGCCAATAATACCTAAGGTCTTACCACGAGCCTCATAACAGCCATGAGCTACCTTATTCCAACCACCACGGTGTAAAAGGGCATTACGTGCAGGAACGTCGCGCAGTAACTGTAAGTATTCACCAGTTACTAACTCAGCAACAGAACGAGTGTTGGAGTATGGAGCATTGAAAACTGGGATACCCATCTGAGCGGCAGCTTCAAGATCAACTTGATTAGTACCGATACAGAAACAACCAACGCCTACTAAACGGCTTGCGTGCTCTAAAACTTCACGAGTAAGCTGAGTACGAGAACGAATACCAAGGAAGTGAACCTTCTCGATCTTGTCGAGTAACTCTTGACCATCATAGGCCTTCTTATCATACTCAACGTTGGTGTAGCCTGCCTGATGCAGAACATCAACCGCACTTGGATCGACACCCTCTAAAAGTAGGATTTTGATCTTGTCTTTGTCCAGTGATAATGCGTGCATATTTTCCTCTCTCGACCTTAACTGAAGTCTAAGCATTGCTTAGCTCCAAGATAAAGCGATGTGATGAGTTAAAGCGCTACCAAAGCAGGTCACTGCGCTTCGAAGCTAAAAGAAAACGGGTTGTAAAGGCATCCTAATTAGGATGTCTGCATTTTAACGCAAAGTACATTGCAATGCGCCATCTAGTGCAAAAAAGCTTACAAGCAAGCTCTCGTATCAAGCACTATCTTAATCTAACCCCTCACGAACTTTAGACACTGTCAAACTATGGTCATTGACCATGATCTTATGGCAAATGAGCACCTTAGCTACGCTGCACTAATAACTGAGTTACTGAGCGCACTACACGAGTAACTAAGCTACTGCGCTTTGCTACATGAATAACTGAGCTACTACGCTTCGCTACTCGAGTAACTGAGCTACTGAGCAACTTAGCGCACTACACGAGCCTGTATCGTACAGATAGTAAGGACATGCAATATCTAACAAGCTATGTCTAGCTCATGCATGTAATAGTTTAGTTTTGGTGTTGTGGGGGAGTTTAGTTTGGCAGCGTTTTTGATGTGTAAACCAATCACTGCACAAACTGAGAGTTTTGCTACCACCACTGCCTTGTAATTGAACATACGACAGTGGAGGTGCTAGAGGAGGTAAGACTCGTCGAGTATATCGATTAAGCCTTATTGTTACGACGGGCAATTACAGCGTCGTTGAGCTGCTTTAACATGATCTCGGTATCTTCCCAACCTACGCAAGCGTCGGTGATGGACTGGCCGTAATTAAGCTTAGAATTGTCATCGCAGAGATCTTGACGACCTTCTACTAAGTGACTTTCGATCATGATGCCGAAAATGCTGTGTGAACCTGAAGCGATTTGATTGCAAACATCGGTGCAAACATCTAACTGCTTCTTGAACTGCTTTAAGCTGTTAGAGTGTGAGAAGTCAATCATGACGCGCTCTGGGAGCTTAGCCTTGCCAAGCATAGAGCATGCGTCAGCAACTGCCTCAGCTTGGAAGTTAGGAGTCTTACCACCACGTAAAATGATGTGGCAATCCTCGTTACCACGAGTATGAGCAATAGCTACATGACCCATCTTAGTAACAGTCATGAAGGTGTGCTCATGCTGAGCAGCAACCACTGCATCAACAGCAATCTTAGCAGAACCGTCAGTAGCGTTCTTAAAGCCAATTGGGCAAGACATACCTGAGGCAAGCTCACGGTGAATTTGGGACTCGGTAGTACGTGCACCCACAGCAGCCCAAGAGATGAGCTCATCGATGTACTGTGGAGAGATCATGTCCAAGAACTCAGTAGCTGCAGGCATACCGATAGCGTTGACATCAACTAAGAGCTTACGAGCGATACGCAAGCCGTTGTTAATGTCGTATGAACCATCCATGTTAGGGTCATTAATAAGGCCCTTCCAACCTACAGTGGTACGTGGCTTCTCAAAGTATACACGCATGATAACTTCGAGCTGATCCTTGTACTTTTCACGCAGTGGCAGTAAGCGCTGAGCGTATTCCATGGCAGCCTTGGTGTCATGGATAGAACATGGACCGGTGATAACTACTAAACGGTCATCAAGACCCTGCATTGCGTTGTGAATGGCTTGACGGGTCTGAAGTACTAAGCTGTCGGCAGCTGGAGTGGTCGGAAACTTTTCGATAATGGCCACTGGAGGGAGCAGAGGTAACACGTTGTTAATCCTTGTGTCCACAATACCGTCGCGGAATAATGGCGGCTGTGGGATCATTGGTTCGTTAATCAGGTTCATAGAAACCACCTTTTTTTCTTACTTGTTGGTGTAGGTTGGGTAGTAATAGTAGAAGCGAACTGCAACAGTTGAGAGGATTGATAACGCTGTGGTAAATCGCTCAAAGAGCTTACCGATCTTCGGTAATACTTGAATTACATTCATATCAATTGCTGGTCTATGTTCATAAGCTCATGCCTACTTACAAGACCTTTCCTTTGTTTCTGTTGTTGAATAACAAGCGCATGCGCTTGCAGTTCGGTCTAAACACTATGCCACCGTCAATATTTCTATAACGCGATGAACGTGTGACCTTAAAAAATACTAAGCAAAGCACTTAACATGGCGGTAAACAAAACAACCGACATTTAATAAAGATAATGAGACATCTAAGTTTTGCTTGAGAACCTTGCATCAAGAGATGTACATGAGATTAACAAGAGCTATCCCCAGAGCAAAACAAATCAGCCACCATCAGGCTTAAAAATCGTCAGTGCTAATCGCTTAATACTCTTTGCGTGCCATATTTATGGCACAGGCCAAAGTGTTACAAGTGACCAATTAATAATCTAAGACAAGCTCAGATTTGTGTCTGACATTGTATGGAGTGATCTAATCAGTTACAAGCACACTACAGTATAGATAAGGCTTTACAGGCCAATTTGCTCACATTTGAAGCAGGTCAGGTGCTATGCCCCATATATACGCACCATATTGGCGCACTTGTACATCATCCTACTTTACACGCCATTTGGCAAATGGCTTTGACTGAAAACCATCATATTCTGACATCCTCTTTACACTGAAGACGCTCCAAAAAAGAAGCTCCCCCCACAAAAGCCTAAGCCCACCATAAAACTCCACTCCAAAGTATATAAAAGCTCACTAACAGATCGCATCACAGCAAGATATAGCCTGGCAACAATGGCGCGTACTTCAAAGCACACAAAACTAAAGGACGTATCCTAAGAGTTGAGTTAGCCAAGATCAAAAACAGCGCTCGCCCCCAACCTAAGATCTTAAGACTGGCCATAAATCCAAGATCAAAAGATGGCAACGATCAAAGCAAGGCTGTCTTTCCTGAGGCAAAAATAAGACGGAGTAGATCTTTAGTGAAAACCAAAGCACTACCCCGTCTGTGATGAATAGTTGAGGAAAGTAAGAAGGAAACTTTCAAGGACGAGCCTTGTTAACAGGCTATACCTCGAGATCAGCTAAGCCTTGTAAAGAGTCGCCTGTGAAACGATAAGTTGTCCAATCATCCATAATGGTTGGGTTGTACTTCTTATAAAACTCGATGGCATTGGTATTCCAATCTAAGCAATCAAGTTCTAAACGGCCGCACTTACGCTCAATAGCAATGCTAGCTAATACATGCAGTAAGAACTTACCATAACCAAGCTTACGGTACTCTGGTATTACGAACAGATCCTCAAGATGAATACCACCCTTGCCAAGGAAAGTAGAGAAGTTGTGATAGAACAGAGCAAAGCCAACTTCGTTGCCTGATGAATCTAACGCAAAAACTACTTCTGCAGTTTTGCGAGCAAATAACCAGTCCTCAAGCAACTCAGGTGTGGCAGTAACCTCAGACTCAAGATGCTCAAAGTGAGCTAGATCTTTAATGAATTTGATGATGAGCGGAATGTCAGCACGCTCTGCAAAACGATAATTCTTAGTTGCCATTTGTAACTCCTTTGTTCTTGAGATCAAATGTACATTTGTCTCGCCTCATGACAGTGAAGAGCAAGCTTAAAAAGGCCTAGCCATTTACACCCAAAGCCCATAAACACTATCACGCATCTTTAATCATACGCCAGCCACAAACTCTAGGCTTACTTGAGTTTAGTTGGTTGTCAAAAATGAGATTGAAATCATACAAAAGACATGTCAGACCTAGATAAAGCATTACTTTCAAACACGTTAAAGGCTCTAAAACAGCAAAGGCACAGCCGCTACACCATGAACAGCTATGCCTTTTATATAAACCAAACTACTACCCACAGCGCCAATAAATAAATCAATCGGGCCCAAAAGGCTGCAAAATCAAGCTATTAAGCTAAAGGTAGAGTCTTAGTTTTTGATTGTTTAGATGTCTAAAGTTAATGTAACTGGGCAGTGATCAGAGCCAAATACATCCTTTTCGATAGTGGCATCTTTGATGTTGTCTTTAAGCTCTTCTGAGACGAAGAAGTAATCGATTCTCCATCCTACGTTCTTCTCACGAGCACGCATCTTATATGACCACCATGAGTACATCTCTTCAACATTGCCGTGAACATGACGGAAAGTGTCAATGTAGCCTGCCTGAGTGAACTTATCTAAGAAGTCACGCTCAATCTGTAAGAAGCCAGTGTTGTATACATTGGTCTTAGGACGGGCTAAGTCGATAGCCTGGTGAGCAATATTAAAGTCACCACAAACAACGATTGGCTTAGTCTTACGCAGCTCCTGAGCATACTTAAAGAAGCTGTCAAAGAAGCCCATCTTATATGGAACGCGCTTAAACTCGCCCTTAATTGGCTTACCATTCTCGTCTAAGACTTCACCACCGCCATTTGGGAAATAGCCATTGAAGAAGTGGAACTTCTCAAACTCTAAGTGAACAATACGACCTTCACCTTGGAAGGCCTCTTCTGGGAGCTCTAACTCAACGCTCTTAGGCTCGATCTTAGAGAAAACAGCAGTACCTGAGTAACCCTTCTTAACTACTGATGAGCAGAAATATGAGTGATAGCCAGGCTTATTAACGATCTCTTCAGGAATCTGCTTTTGCTCAGCCTTAGTCTCCTGAAAACCAATAACATCGTACTTATCCTCGGCAAACCAATTGAGCCAAGCCTCTTTTTGAGCTACAGCACGGATGCCGTTTACATTCCAGGATGCAAGCTTAATTTCCATTAGTGCAAAATTCCCTACTCTACCAAATCATCTAACGCTAGCAAGCAATGCCCAAGCA
>Garnier_p2__coassemble_1373_pt1 | contig 24171 bp, 10 predicted proteins | sample Garnier_p2__metabat2_high_PE_037 | metagenome-assembled genome bin Garnier_p2 | reverse complement strand
ATGCCTGCCTGTCACGCAGGAGGTCGCGGGTTCGATTCCCGTCCGTTCCGCCACTACTTAGTGCTGATATGGCTCAGTTGGTAGAGCGCACCCTTGGTAAGGGTGAGGTCCCGAGTTCGATTCTCGGTATCAGCACCACTTTCATGATAAATAAGCCATTCTAGGCAATGTAAAACACAAGTTTTACATAAAATTAACCACCGCAAGGTGGTTTTTTCGTTTATACACCCTGCAAAATCCTGGCACCTTCCTAAACTCACCTCTGTATACCATCGACAGTATTCATAGCGATCAAAGCGCTTATATATGCAATTCTCTACCGATCCACCTTAGTGATCAGCGTGATTAATGTAGAGATCTCACTTATACCAACTGCCTTCTAGCTACCCCTCCTAAGCTATGGCAAGGGGTACTTTTCCGTACACAAATTTATACATAAAAAGTACATAAAATTTACATAAAAAGTACACAAGAAGTACTCAAAAAGATCATTTGCTATTAGCAGTTTTTGGGCACAGCTGTGTACTCCTTCCTTAGCTACATTCAGATTACGACAGTTTTCACAGTCGTTATCATATGGGCCTTGGTGATGCTCTCCAGCACATACCCCTGGTAGCTACGCTATAAGCATGGTGATAGCCTAGATCTCATGTTACAGCTGTGGTGTGTGCTTTATGCACATGATAGCCCACATGCTTAAATTGGCTTTGTATAACTTATGTTGCTATTTCATGCTTAAGCTACGTATATAACGCCTTTGGCGGTTACGTAGCTTAAGGTATGAGCGTGGCTATTGCCGCTTTGAACAGGCTTTGGTTATTGATTAGTGCTAGCAGCTTTGCGTAGCTCGTAATCATTAACAATGGCTCTACGCAGAGCCACAAGGCAACTGTCGCTCATGTATGCTCCTTGTACCATGTGCATATCACCGCCTAACTTAGCAATCATATGACCTTTACCAGTTATATTTGCTGCAGTAAATGAGCCTCTATCGCCTAAAGCAATCCTAAGTTCTGTGCCTGAGTCTACTTTAAGGCAGATACGGTTACCTGTATTAGCCTTGATTGCTCCATCAATTGATTTAACAGTTGGTCTTTGAGTAGCTAATATCATATGGATACCAGCTGCACGTGCCTTGTTTCCAAGGCGCGTAATCATTGTTTCGATCGCACTGTTCTTACCTTCAGTGATGGTAATATCAGCAAACTCATCAATTACCATAATGATGTGTTTGAGTCTGTGCGGCATGTTCTCTGGATAAGACATGTTCTTATCATGGATGCACTTATCTAAATATGCAGCCATGTGTTTGTTGTACTGATCGATGTCGGTGATAGGAGGTACGTTATCACCAAGATCTTTGCTGAGCAGCTGCCTAAACATACTCATGTACTTATAGCGAGATTCCATCTGAGCAACTAAGGAGTTAAAGCACTCTTGATATTGCTCTGGGCTAGGGAAATCATCAGGGCCAACATGAGGCATATCTTTAAAGGAACTAAACTCAACACCGTCTTTTGGATCAATCAGTATTAACTGCAGATCTTGAGGCATATTAGTCATGAGGATGTCCATGATTAGCATCTTCATGAGTGTAGACTTGCCTGATCCTGTTCCTCCTGCAATAAGAGTATGTGGTGCATCTCTTCTTAAGTCTAGGTACATTTGAGTGCCATCGTCATCTTTTATGCCTAGCATAAAGCGACTGTTGAAACCCAAGTACTCAACTCCATCTAAAGTATAAGTGTCGAAGTTGAATTCACGGTCTTTGAGCAGAGCTTCATATGGGATGACTAAATTATCCACACCCGAGAACTTAACTCTAACTGCAATGGCTTTACTGATAGCGGTTACTTCAGTGATTTCAAATCCATGCTGAGTAAGCATGTATTCATATAGAGCATTGATAGATTTGGTAGTAAGACTCTCATCTCCTGAAAGTTCAACATAGCCACCAGAGTTAGTAATGCGCTTTCTGCGGACAGTAATATTGCCCTTATTTAGCTTCTTGATAAGCTTTTCAATAAACTCATCTAGGAGCGCGATAATCTTAGGATCTTCAAAATCTACTGTGGCAGAAGAGCTCTCAAGAAACGCTTGAACCTGGCGATGTTCTTTAAAGAACATATCCATCATCTGTTTGCGGTTTTTACCTTTTGACTCAGAATTATCAGAGTCTTCAGAACCCACTTTACCTGCATTTGGATCTTTAATTTGCTTGGTATCAACCGTGGTGATGATATTTGGCAATGGCTTATAAGAGTCATTGTTGTTATGAGACAAAGCGCTACCTTCATCTAAAGTAGTTTGTGCCTCCGCTTTTACTTGCTCATTAGCATTGGAGTTTGCGCTATCAGCCTTGGTAGTGTCTTGTGTGGCTACAGCGTTATTAGAGCTCTGAGGTCCATCTGAAAACTGCTCATTCACCCCATTACTTGTTCCATGCTCTTGCTGAATTGCTGATGCCTCATTAGTTGCTACATGCTCTTCATGACTTTCTGATGCCTCGTCATTTTGCTTGGACGTATTTGTCGAAAGATCTTGTAAGTCATCAGAATTATTGGTGTTAATGCAATTGTCATCATAGCCTGCAAAGAGCTGTGGATTAGGCATGAGCTCATTTTGAGTTGGAGTTTGACTGCCACTCAACTGTCCTTGCTCTGATACTAAGCTTTGATTATTTTCATTTGACTGTACGGTATTGTCGTCCAGTGCCTTATTGGCGGTGTTTGCATAATCGTGAGCTTCTGTTTGAGCTACAGTATTTTGAGGAGCTAATGCTGCTTCTTCGGAAGATGCAGTTTGAGCAGCTGTAGTTTGAGTGGCTTCCGTATGAGCTGATGTAGTTTGGGCTGCAGTGTGTGGTGGTGCATCGTTGAGACCTAAAGCTTGAGCGGCAGTTTTAGGAGTTGTTGATGGCGCAATGTTAGTTGCGTACTCATGCGGATGCAATTTGATGATGGTTGGTGGCTGCAGATCTAAGTACTCTTTGAGATGGTACATGCCATCGTGCTTAAGCATGTCCTCAAAGAAGACATTAGTTAAGAGCAGATCGTTTTGGTTCATAGAGCTTGAATAAGCTAGGTCAGCATAGTTGCCCTCGTGGTTATGACAACGTGTTTTTAGGTAATGCTCAAAGAGCCTTGATACCGATCTTTCTTGCAGGCGAAGCTGTACAACCTTTTGTTCTCCAGTTTTGGCCTTCTTTGGATGCATTACAGCCTCAAGCAGATCGTTTTCGCTTTCGTTGGCATTGATGCTGTTTATAGCGAAGACAAAAGAGTAGCCATTGAACATGATGTCGATTTGCTCTTCGCGAATCAGCGTCTGAATCTTAGAAAAATCTTCATATTCATTAGGCGATCTGGCTTGATAAGTATCAGAGAGCATGTCAGCAAACTTAGCTAAGTACTGCTTACGGTCAGTATAGTCGTTTAAAAATGGCATGCTCAAATATTTAAGCGACTTAAGCGCTTGAGTGACTGAATGCGTGGCACCCACGTTATCCCATTGTTGGAAGAATTTTGACTCAATGACACTAATCATGAGTAAATATTCATTCTTGTATGGACGTGAGACTTTGCTCTGCTCTACAACCGAAGTTGGATTTGCTGGTGTAGATTGATAGTTGCGGTATTTGACTACGTGCAGGCAGAGAATATCGGCGCGTTCGGTATTCTTGCCGGTCAGTACGGACTGATAATCATCAAGCGATAAGAATAGAGGCTTACTCAGGGCACTGATGGTCTCAAGGTTCATCGAGGAGCGCATATGGGTAAGGATTTGCTCCATAAGGAACTTACTCATCACATTGCCCATGAGCTCGTAAGAGTGCTTTTGGCGATTTTCTGCACGCAAAAGCATACTACCAGAGATATCAATGGCATCTTTTTCTACAGCTCTAACAAAGTACTCATACTCTTGCTTGTTAAGACTTGAGCATCTGTTTTCAATGATAGTTCTTAAGTAGCGTTCGGTATTTTGTCTATTAGCTGAGGAAGATACGAGTAAATTTAGATAAGAGTTTTTGAGCTTCTTATAGAACACTAAGCGACGATTATCTGCAGTGCTACTATTGCTTGTGCCTAGAGAAGTTGCTTGTTTGCTATTGTCACTGTTCATGACCAAATTACGGCATTGTAGCTCGTCAATAAAAGCCACTACCTCAGAGTAGTCATGAATGGTCTTAAGCTTGAAATCTAAAGACTCGTTATGCGCAGCGATAAGCTTGGTCGCGCTGTTTATGTGATCATTTTGGTCACGGCTGACAATACGGTTTGGCAAATAGGCGTGTAAGGCATTTTTATTAATCGCAGCGCCATTTAAACGAGCAAAAGCCTGCAGTGCAATGTCTTTATTATTGTCATAAAAGTCGTTTTGCAAGATCTTGCCATCAGCATATTTTGAGCAGAGCCATATAGAGTTAAAGAGCTGAATACGGCTTAAAGGCTGCACCTGGTTCACTAAGAACTTGCACACCTGCTCACTTCTCTTCTTGCCAGTGTTATAGCGGTTTACTAAAGATGGCAAGATATGGATTTCGTCTGCAAGAACAGGTACAGGGAAGTCATCATATTCAATAGTAGATGACCCATCGAACATGTGCAGCATGATTGCTAGATCAGCAATACGACATGGCTCATAATCTAAAGCGTCATTAGCAAACTTGAGTTGATGTTGATTGAGATAACTTGAGAAGCTTGAGTAAGATTGCAATCCTGCTTTAGAGGATAAAATCGTTACATGGATACGCTTAGCGGAGGTGTCGCTATTGTATTTATTCTCGTCACAAGTGCGTAGCTGCTCAAAGGCCTTGCTTATAGCAGCCGTCATCTCCATATCGTCATTAACAATGAGTAAGTTAAGACTGATATCCTTAAGTAAAAGGGAGTTGCTGCAGGCATTGAAAAGTCCTACCAAGATTTCAGGGAAGCAGCAATCCTTAATCATTAAGGTACATTGACTAATAGCATATGGACGATTATCAATATAGCGACTGAGGTAGCTTAGAATTGCGTTAGTGTATTCCTCTACTGGCAGGGTCATACTGTTATGGCTATAGACATCTGAACGATACTCATAGAGGGCATAACCAGCTACTTCTTGCTTTGCAAACAGTATATTGGTTGTATCATTGCTAGCGCTGTGCAAACAGGTATCAGGCGCATCAAAACATGCCATGTCTTTAGATAAAGAGTCGATAAACATCTTGATCTGCGAAACGTTAAGATCGCCGTTTGTTGCGCTAGTAATTAAGGATGCTAAACGCTCAAGCTTTGCAGTGTAAGTACGCATGCTCTCCACATTGAATGGAGTTGCGATTACATTGTTCGGGCTATCATTCTCATAGGCAAAGCCAACTTTCATCAAGAGTCTCAGTAGGTTCTTGAGTGTGTTTCTAAGCTCTGGAGTGGCATTGTCATGATTCATTGATGCAACAATGGCGCTTTGCAGCAAGGTATAGCGATCAGATAGTGCACGTGCTTGTTCATATAACAATGCACTATCATACATAGCCTTTAGAGCTAGGAAGTATGCATCATGGAATTGACTAAATAGATCATCGATAAGCGCAATTCGCTTAGGCAAAGATCCTTCATCTAGGCAATTGATGGTTTGATGATTGCCATCTGTTAAATCGTCAGTGCTAGCAGATACATATGGATCAATGACGGCCGCTTGCTTTTTGCATGAGTCGAGCAGTTTACAAATAGCATCAGTCAGATTGTCGGTGTTGCTGAGGCTGTCAAAAGAAACACCACCACTTTCCTCGTTGACAAAAGACTCAGGCGAACTGAGCTCGAGAGGGGCTTGTTTACCAGTAATAGTGTATTGCTGATGTTGATAGTGACCAACAATGAGCTTCTTTTCGTTGAGTTTTAGACCATCTTCAATATTGTCTAACTCATACAAAGAAAAGTTCAGACACTGCTCTAAATTTGACGCCAAATTGAAAGGTATGGATTTTACTTTATAAGTCCAAGTAATCTCGTGCTTGCTTGCACTTTCTTTGTCTTTACTATGGTGCAGCAAGATGAACTTTATGGTTGTAGACTCAGCGCTGGTTTTAGTGCTTAATTTATGATCGCTGTCAGTTTGCTCATTCTTGTAGAACTGGTGGTAGTTGAGCACCGGACAGTTCTCTTTGTTTTCGACAAATGAGCTATAGAGCTGATTATTCAAGGTGCCATTTTTATTGAGTGGCAGAGTTCTATTTGGTGTGGTTACAAAGAACTTGAGAGGTAATTGCTCCTCAAGATATTTTAGATAGGCACCAAAGCGCATCGAGAAGTATGTAGCGGCTACATAGTTCTTATTGAGCATGCTATCTTTGGTTTCATTAAGCTTAAGCTCGATAAAAGCAGTGTTGAGCGCCTCATGACTCTCTTCTTCATCATCGTACATAGAAGAGCATCCGCATGCATACAAAACACATTTAGTTAGTGCCAGCATGAAGTTATCATCTTCATACTTATTATTAGAGAAGATGAGGTCGTTCCACTCCTTTAAAAGCTTAGGGTCCTCACCTAAGATACGCTTGCGTGATTGAACGAAGTTATAAAGCTGATCTACTTCGGCATCAGTAAGAATGTCAATGCTGTTGCCTGCATGTGTTACGCGATCAATTAGATTGCTAAGAATCTCGCGTTCTTGTGGTTCAATAGCATCGCTTTCATTTTGTTTTTTTCGCTCAAAATGCTCTTCAGTACGCTCCCAAAGATTCTTCTTGTCTTTTTTAGACTCTTTGGTGTCAAAGAGTTTCGAGAGCTTATCTTTCCACTCGATATGGCACAGATCATTAAAGTTATTGAGATATTCCTCTGGACTAAAGTAGCGCACGCTATGCAAATAACGCTTGATTAATGCATGCTCGTAAGGAAGTAGCTCAACTTTCTTTTCTGCAGTGAACGAGTTAGACGAGCCTTTATCACTTTGTGTGCTTGTAACATCTGAACTGTCATCTTGATTCTCTTGAGGATCACAGAAGTTCACAATGTAGCGATCATAGAGTTTCTCAAAGCTTAAACGCATGCCCTTGGCATCAGTGCAAGAGCGCAGAGAACCTTGTGATTTAACAATGTCATTAATTACTTGACGATACTTAGTCTTAAGGCCGGACTTGAGATTATCGGTATTAAAGAGATTGTTTTGAGACGGGAAAGACATGACATACAGTGACTTGCCAATAGACTTACGCATTGACTCATCACTAGGATCAAGATCCATATTGAGCCAAGTAATACATATAAACTTGGCTAGGTTATAAATATTTAGGCCAATCTCTTCATGTTCGTTGAGAAGGTTCAGAGTGTTAATAAAAGGATCAGCGCGCTTAGTCTTTGTGTATGCCGTCAGCTTATAGCTTTGTGCATATTTTTTCATGTAGTCATCGGCACTATCTATGATCGCTTGGATGAGTTGATGTGTTTCGATCTTAACTACGTTAGCTAAGGTCTCAGCTTCTTCGTCACTGTTAGCAGCAAAGAGTTTGACCTTGTTGCTAATTTCCTTGCTGTTACGGATCTCTGATGCGCTCTTATCCACAACATATGCCAATGCATCCGTTGAAAGATCGGACATTATGGATTGTGGGATCTGAATATTAATGTAATGCTCAGGATCAGTCGTATCGATACTGTTATTGGATAACTCTATGCGTCGATTAAGCTCATCACATATGAGCTTGATAACCTCGCTGTGGATATCACAAAAGGCAAAGAGTCCATTGGTTTCGTCAAGCTTGAGATTGCTTTTGTCAGTATTATTGCTAAGTACAGTATCCTTGACTGTATTTACAACATAGTTAGCACCAGCAAAAGCAATCAGATCGTCTGCCATTTTATGAGCAGTGCTTTCCTCATCGTGCAGCTTGTCATTGTGCTCTTGTAGAGCGATGCTCTCTTCGTGAGTTAAAGCAAACATGCCTTGGTCATCATAAAAAGTAGCACTTGATGACTCATAAGCAAAATTGAGCTTCTTAAACAAACTAGTAAGTGATGAGAACTTCATCTTTGCATCCTAAACCTAAGGTGAAACCTAAATAGTCAGCGCATCATGCACTAGCTTTAAATCTCTGATTAATCACAGAGCACAATTCCTACACTAAAGTCGCTTAGCACTCAGTGAAGCTAATAGCACTGTTTGAGGCTATGGTCGTTTTACATATTCACAGTAGTCACTTAAATAAATGAGCATATCCAAACGGTGTAGTTGAAGTTTTAGTTGAGTAAGATTGCCGCTAAGATCTGGCGTATTAGTAGAGATTTCTAAAGCTTTACGAGTAGATTTTCGATCACTCTCATCAGGGCCAATCACCAGGTGATAACGCTCACGGATGATCTCAAGGAATTTCGTTAACTTCATGCACTCACTCTTGCCTAAAACAGCCATGACAAGGGTGCGCAGTAATTCATCTGACATCTCATAGTAAGTTCTGGCTGTTTTAACCTTCTTACAAAGACCACTCTCGGTGGCAAGAACTTGGTTTAGTCCAACCATATGGGTGTCACGATCTAAAGTAATGTTGACCATTTGAGCAATCATTGAGCTGCAGTCATGAACCTTAAGGCTAAAGCTTTTCTTGCTGGAGTTTTTGTCTTTATCCTTGTTTTTAGTATCTACTTTGTAATTGAAGGCTGCTTCCAAAATGTGTCTGACAGTATCGAGCTCATTTTTATTGAGCTCACTTGAATTACGTAAGAAAGGCACAGTCAAGGCTAAGAACAATTCAGCTCGATGCTGCACATAACTATCTCTACTTAGATCAAATAGTGCATGATGGAACTGTTGTCGTTCCTTAGAATGACGGAGCAGGTCTTTAGTATTGTGAGTGCCTTTAGCGCAAACAGGTATAGTGATATCAAACTGTTTTTGCAGTGCTTTGATATTGTCAGTTAGCTCAGAGGCATATTTTTCATCATTCAAGCAACGGCAAATGCCATCATGGAGTTTATTGACATTAATACAGCCACCAGGATCTCGTGGGTAGTAGCGCTTATGAATCTCATTAGCGATACAAGTTTTTTGTTCTTGCTCAAGTAGATATACCAAGAGATTGAGGCTGGCCATGCGAGCTAGTGCAATGAACAGATGTTGCTTATTAAGCTGGCACTGCAACAGATTGTTAAAATCCTCTTCAAGCTTTTCATATACTGGCAATCCTAAGTACGGTAAGTAAGCACTATTAGGATCGCTTGGATCGCGAGACTTATCGTCCTCATCGCTCTTGAACTCTAATTCAGTTTGATTGATGTATCCTGCAAACTTGTCAATTGGATCTTCATCATTTAAAAAGCGCTCCATCAGCATCTTGCCAACATTGCCTTCATGAGCCTTGTCGCTTTCTCGATCGCCATTGCTATCGTTTTCAGCCCCTGCACAAGTAGTAGAGCAGTCGCCTGTACCATTAGTTGCAGCTGATGGTGTAGTGGTAGTTGATGCAGTGTCTAGAACATGCATGGCGCTACTAGAGATAGTTGCTTGATAAGTTAGATTTAAACTATCAATTAGCCCGTCTTCATCCTTTTGCTCAGCCTGTGTCTTAGTTAGATATTTTGAGTGTTTAGCACGCTGTAACATGCTAAAGATAAGATCACCTTGTCCTGATAAAAGGTTGTGTTTAGTGATGTACTTGCTATTAATCTCTTTGTATAGCGCGTTTGGACCAAAAGGAAAGAGGAACATCGTAGTCCATTGACGCTTGGTATCATGATCAATAAGCCATGAGCGCATCAAGTTGACAGCCTTTTCAAAGCTTTCAAAGGTGCCAAACTTATCTTTCAAAGCAGTGACTACTTTGTTATCAAGCTTGGTTATTTTTGTACCGTCATTAAATGCTTTAAACTGCTCGTACCAAATGCTCCACTTTTGGCTTTCAACAGAATTGTTATCTGCTCTAATTGAGCCTATGTACGGGTTGTTGAACAAGATATGTCTGAGTAACGCACGAGTATGTCTAACGTACTTTACCTGACCTGTCTCGTTTACATGCTCCAAAGACAGAGGGGCTTGTTTATCTTGAGAGGCTAATACTTGTAAGAACTCTAGTATGGTGTGCTGTTTTAGCTGACTTTTGTGGAATGCATTGCCTAAATATGACTCCTCTACCTCCAACATGTTATTTACAAATGTAGGATTCTTTGCATAACGTTTGCCTAAGAAGCGATCTTCGATTAGGCGTACAAAGCGATCGATATGCTTAAGTCTTTCTAAATAACTGGACTTAGAGATGTCGTAGATCTGTAAAAACTGCTCCATATTGGCAGGGATGTAGATTAGATGCTCATTGTCTTTATCAAGAGTTGAGGCATCATCACTCTCAGCAAGTTTAACTAAGCGATATTTAGCGATATGGGCATCGATTTCTTTACGCTCATCACTAGCACGAATATCGTCAGCCACATAGCCGCATATGCCTGGCACATTGATGCTATTAGGCAGATGTTGCTTGCTGTTGCTACCATTAGGCGTACTTTCGGCCTTATCTTTATTGCCTGATGATCTCTTTATCTTTTTGGCTAATGTTGGTCTATGCACTACACGCTTGCGATCCTTAAGAGCACTAGACTGAGCACTCTTAGCTTCACCTGCACTATGAGCTAGTGGCTCATCTATTGGAGCGGCACTAATCTTAGCGTCCTCATGACTCATATGACTCTGTTCTACAGGCTTATGCTTGTGAGCAGCCGCTGTGATTTGAGAGTCAGAATTAGACTCAATGGTACTTTGCGTTATTGCTAAGAGCGCATCATCTTGTTTTTGAGCCTCGCCATATGGCAGCCCCTTTATTAAAACAGAGCTGTGCTCATTATTGCCGCTTACATCTGAGCTTGAGTATTCTTCTGCATCAACAGAGCTGTGTTCATTATTGCTGCTTGCAGCTGAGCTTGAGTATTCTTCTGCATCAACAGAGCTGTGTTCATTATTGCTGCTTGCAGCTGAGCTTGAGTATTCTTCTGCATCAACATTGCTGCTTACAGCTGAGCTTGAGTATTCTTCTGCATCAACGGTACGACTTTTCATTTGAGCAGCTCTTTGAGCAGCTCGTGCAATAGCACTATTGTTGCGACATGCTGCAAGTTGCTCGAGATCGGTTATGGTTTCACCACCGCGAGGTGAAAATTTTGAAGATCTCTCAAAGCGTGAATCAATACTGCTATTCGTACTCATAGAGGTAACTCTGTTGTTTTCTATCGTCTTATCGATCTGGAAGTATCTTAACGGTAGCTTAGAGAACACGTCACTTAGCTACTGCTTCAAAAGTGCTAGGAAGCTTGGCTCTAGTGGTTATTTACGCACGGCTCTATTCAAGTTTGACTTGACCATCTTGATCTACTTTGCAGAACTTAAGCTTTTCAATGACTTGTTTTTCATTTGAGTTCTGATTGTTATCGTGCATGGACTTGAATGCCTCGATACGTGTCTTAAATGAGGTCAACTCCTCATGGCATTCATCAGAAAATGAAATAGAGCTATCTCCTGCGCCAATAGACATAAGATAGTTAAAAATTCTTGGACTCAAGATGAGCTTAACTGCAGCAACAGGGAAGCAATTATTAAACTTAGTGTACTCTGCATACATAGAGTAGCCTTGGGCTTGTGATGAGTCGCTACTACCTTCTGAAGTTTTGCCAAAGACTTCGTTTAACTTTGCAAAGAGTGGCCTTAGCTCTTCTTTAAGGTTTTTTGCTTTGTCCTTAAGGGCCATAAACTCATAGCAAAGTTTGAGTTTCTGCGTTTCGTCACTATCTGCAAATGATGGACTGCGTGATAAACAAAAGCCCTTGAACTCTAAATCGTCATTCATGGTTCTGATGATATGGTCTTTGATTTCTTGGCTCAAAGAGGTAGAGCTATCATCATTGTTAACTTCATTAAAGCCTGAATTTGCATGCTCAGATAGCTCCTGCCAATATCTAGATGTTGGATAGTAGGCCAGCGTTGGCAGATCGTTGACATCATCAAAGAGGCCAGAACGTACGATACGGACTACATCAGTAAACTTGGAGTCGTCTTTGACAAACTTAAGCACAAAGCGATCTTTGTCTTGAACAATGCAGAACTCTGCAGGGTTAATGATGTTGTTAGACGATATATAGACGCTATCGTTAGAGCTCATTACACTCAGGCTTGTAAAGACTCTATTTAGTCCATCAATTAGCTGCTCAAGTACGCTTGGGGGAGTGTTCTCATCACCATTGCTAAGATCAATGTTGTGACGCACTAAGTTTTTGAAGTTTAAATAGGCTTTGGCGTATTTAAGCTCAGTAAGAGAGTAAGAAGATACTCCTGAACCATAGTTCACAGCATTGTCGACATTTTGATCGGCTGTAAAGAAGAGCATCCGTCGCATCGAAGCAATGTATGAGCGCATAGCCTCGTTGTATAGCTCTGAGTTTGCTGTTGAATCGCTATCTACAGAGTTAAGTGCACAGTCAATGCTTTGCTTAAGCTTTTCTTTAATCTGAGCAGCGTCAGATGAGATACCGATAAGTTCATTGAGCTTATGGGCGGCATCTGAGGATGGATATAAACAGGCTTTTACAATGAAATCATCAATGATCTTATTGCTGTTAAAGCCTACCCCAAAAGACTCTAACTGTTTAAAGATTGGCGGAGTATTTAACGCCTCTATGACATCATTAGCTTTTTGATCGCCATCTAGATCAATCAGATTAAATTGCTTAGAGTTAAGGTTTAATCCTAATAGATTGTCAAAAGGTGAAGAGCGGCGATCTTTGTTGAAGTAATTCTTTACATCGTATTCTGCTTTACGGCAGGTGTAGAAGCGATCGTTATCTTTTTGCAAATTGCCTAAAATTGCATTGCATACCACGACCATGATGTTGCGCACTGTAAAGTGCATGCCATCATCTTTGGCAAGCTCAAATAGATCAGCAAAATGTCTGATTACATTGTGACTATTAAGAGCATTGCGGTTAGCAAAGATAGGGCATTTATCGCGGATGTTACACTCCTGGCATTTGCCCCAGTGCTCAGAGTTGAGCACCTTGGTCAAGATTTCCTCAACAGCAGTTCTATCTAAGCAATCTGAAAGAGGCATTAGTTGCATAAAGTCAGAGCGGAATACTTTATGTAAGATCATGTGCCTTTCAATAGATTTGCTCAGCTTGATAAGTTCATAGAGCACTTCTTGTTTGAGGTCATTTAAAGCTACTTGGCTGCTATTGTCAGCCGCTTCAGATAGCTTAGCATTGTGAAGCTTTTTTAGCTCTTGAGTACATAATAATGCATAGTCACTAAAAGTCTTGAGAATACGACCATTGTTTGCAGCGATCAGGGCTATGGTAGTTGTATTGTCGTAATCATGACCTAAGCTCATGTCATGTTCAGACACGATCGATTGGGCAGTGTATTTATGGTTTTCTTGTTGCTTACGCTTTAGGCTGTTACGTGCAATGTCCTTAATGACTTGCAAAAGATCATTCTTATCTGCATCGCTATTAACGCAGGTTAGGTCGGTAATTAGAACTAAGCGTATGGGCTTATTGTTAAAGAATATGTTCTTTACTTTGGAGCTTTCACGACCTGGTAATGCCTTGATCTTATCAAGATCAAGCTCGCCTTTATCATCTACATAAATATTCTGGTATTTATCTTCGATGATAGCATCCCATGTCTTTTCAGATAGGCAGAATACATCGCTATCAATGCTGCAAAGGCTACGTAGAAAGTGGGTCTTGCCATCGCCTGCCTGACCTGAAATTAAAAAAACTCTGGATTGAAGCTCATCATATGCTTGCTTAATCTGCTGTTTATAGACGCTAAGCTTCGCAAACTCGAACTTAAAAGGCTTAACATTATTCTTCTTAGCAACGTCCACAACATGCTCATCAAACTGAGCGATGTTATTGATATTTGGAACGTAAGCCTTCAAGAAATTGATAAAGTTCGAAGCAGTTCTAACTGACACGGCGAAATCCTTATGATGGCTCCTGAAAACAAAAGGAGCGGCTATGGCGCAAGATAGCGCCTGCACACAAGTTTAGCAGATGACGACTAAAAATTATGACTTAGTGCGATTACAAAGTCTTGTCAGAAGCAAACTTTGCATTGATTTTAGCCGTTCGTCACAAAAGGCGTATCTATCTTATTCGCCAGCGCAGCCGCTCTTAGCGCCTAGATATTGCAAATGGCACCAAAATCAATTGCTAGTGCGTTGGACTGATACCTGTGCTCAACTCACTAAATACAATCGCTCTGTTTAGCGGGCGCTGTCTCTTAGCAACATTGTTATATGCTTATTTAAGTGCGCTTAGCACTGCTTTTCCATGGACTGATAGAGCAAAAGACGATTAGCGCTGTATCTGCTTTCATTTTGCTGCCTACCATTCAATGGGGGGCGGTTTGAGATTTAGGCCATAATTATTTACAGCAGGGTTGGTTTAGATGCAATGCATTTAAATGGCTTAAATAAGCAATTTATAGCTGATAAAGATAGGGTTTGTTGATCGAGATTGTCAGCTTGTGAGCAATGCAAAAGTATCAAAATTTCAGCATGTTATAATCGAACGGCTATCAGCTTTGCTGAGGCTTTGCTACGTCTGAGCATTGTGTATGCTTTGTTTTTTTAAGCCATTTTAGGCTAGTTAGTGGCTAGTTTTTTGGCGCGGGCGATGATGCTTAGTGGCGTGACATTCTCTTTAGCTTGGTAGCGGCTGTTTATTGTGACTTTATGGCAGGACGCTTTAATGTGCGATTCCCAATTTAAGCATGAGCATGATGATGCTCGATTGGCTCAAGAGATGGGCAACTTTAGTTGCGTAAGTTCTGATTGTGAGTTTGATGAGCACACTAAAGGCTATGACCTTGATAAGGCTATCTTTGGTCTTAGTGAAGATAGAGGCTATGACTCTTTATCCAAACTCTTGTCCTTTAGCATTAAGCGCTTTAAACAAGAGGGCGTAACTATGGAGGTTACGCTTGGACACCATTTATGTAGACCATCTCCAATTGGTTGGATTTTAAATGGCGGTACCTCGCTTGCCTTAGCTGAGGTAGCTGCTGGTCTTGCATCATTTGCGCTATGTCCAAAAGGATCTCACCCTGTAGGTTCTGCAGTGAGTGCCAACCACACTTCGATGGCTAAGTTAGGTGAAAAGCTTACGGTGACAGCCACGGCTTTGCACGTTGGTAAGACAACTCATGTGGTTAATGTAGATATCACTGCCCTTGATGGTCGTCTTATCTCGACAGCTCGAGTGACAAACACCATTATCAGTCCGACTGGTACTGAAGGCTCAGCTCACTTACAAAAGATAGCTGCAGCTCAGGCTAAAGCCGGTAGTTAAGTATTGCTTTAAAGCTTAGTTTGGTGTGGTAGGGTCAAGCGACGCTTTGACCACTCTTTTGATGGTTTAGGTGATGCCTTAGGTAATTTTGCTACTTAAGGATTACCCTTGACCGCAACTGTGAGGCGCTGGGCCTTATAGTTTTTTGTAGGCAACATGACGGTAACGTCTTGTAGGCTTTTGATTGTCTGTTAGTGAGGTTAATGTGGCTGAACCACGTGTTTTATTAGCTTGCGATGAAGTCTTAGATGATCTGGTGCAAAACAAAGTACCATTCGTGCTTTATCGTCTGCCAGAGAGCAAAGAACCACGTTTGATTGTGCAGCGTGGCAACGATGTTCAGTCCATCACTGACTTTAAAGATTTAAGCACTGCCTCAGGCTTCTTGATGGCTCCTTTTGCCATTTCTGAGCGCAATCCGATGGTTGTCATCCGCGCCGATGAGTCACTTAATGGTGATACTGAGATTATTGAGTACTTACTTGAGCGCCACGCTAAGTTGGATGCAAAGACTGCAGCGATTCAGGGTGACAAGCTCTGCTTTAAAGAGCGCGTTGAAGACAATGACGTTGTCTTTAAGCGTTATGAAGCAGTCTTTAATAGATTTAGCAGTGCGCTTAAAGATCGCCTCTTTGATAAGCTCGTGCTCTCACGTTGTGAGAAGTATGCTTACGCTCCATTTGGCTTATTCTCATCTTTTGCCAAAGCCTGTGCCTTATATCCAAATATGACTGTCTCGGTAGTAAATTCTGAGCCAACGGGCACTTGGTTTGGTGCAACACCTGAAATCCTGCTTAAAGGCGATGGCCGAGAGTTTAGAACCATGTCCTTAGCCGGAACCATGAACTTAGCATGCTATCGCGAGGAGCTAAGGCAAAAGCTTGGTCTTGACAATACTGTTTGCGCTGAGAGCACTTCAAAGTGCAAGGTAAGTGCAGCTTTAGTTGAGTATGGCTTAAATTGTCAAGACGTAGCTAGCGCTATTCCATCATTAAGCGATTGGTCAGCTAAAGACGTCGAAGAGCAAGGCTATGTAACTTCCTATATTGAGGAGGTCTTAAGCCGCTACTCCGATAGTATTGAAAAGTCTGGACCTAAGAGTGCAGCTGCTGGCCCTGTATGCCACCTTAAGACTGACTTTACCTTTAGCATTGCTAATCAACAATGCTTAGGCGAGATTATTGGTGCATTGCATCCGACACCTGCAGTATGTGGACTGCCAAAGCTTGAGGCATATAAATTCATTCAAGAAAATGAAGGCTATGATCGTGCTTACTATGCCGGCATGTTAGGCCCTCTTAATATGGATGGACAAAGTGCCTTGTACGTAAACTTACGCTGCATGCAGCTAAGTAAAGATGATACTTGTCAAAGCAAGACCATTGCCTCTTGCTACATTGGCGGCGGCATTTTACGTCAGTCTGACCTTAACTCAGAGTTTAAAGAGGGTTCTAACAAGGTAGCCACCATCTTATCTGCAGTTAATGACGATCGCTATCAGGATGCTCTCAAGAACTCTTAGTCCATTTGATTTGAACTCAACTGTCATTGTGCTTACGATTTAGCCTTTTTCATGACTCTTTAGCTTGCGCATAAAGCTTGAGTATTGCTCGTGGCTCTTTAGCTTGTGTTTAAAGTTTGAGCCTTACTCGTGGCTCTTTAGTTTGCTCTATAAGCTAGAGCCTCATTTACACGCTCTTCCTGGCAATTTTATGCGTGTGATGTGAGATTATTGAGGCTATGGCGTATCATAACCATCAACTTAATCACTGTAAGTACAGTGCATAAGCAATCCATGTGAAAACATGGTTTAGCTATACGGAGATCTACATGTACTCAAATAAGCAAAACGTATTGCAGCTGGTGGCATTGATGCGTAGCCACGGCGTTAAAAAATGTGTTCTGTGTCCTGGCAGCCGTGACATTCCTTTAGTGCAATCGATTTTGCAATGTCCTGACTTTGAGACATACTCGATCACCGATGAGCGTTCAGCAGGTTTCTTTGCTATTGGCCTGAGCTTGCAAACTGACTGTAAAGAAGCAGTTGCTGTGGTGGTTACCTCTGGCAGTGCTCTTTTGGGTTTGCATGCAGCCGTCTCTGAGGCTTTCTATCAAAATGTGCCTCTGCTTGTGATTTCTGCAGATCGTCCAGCTGCATGGATTGGTCAGATGGACGGCCAAACTCTGCCACAAGAAAATGTCTTTAAGACATTAGTCAAGAAGTCAGTAGGCTTAGTTGAAGTGCAGTCTGATGAAGATCGCTGGTTTAATAACCGCATGATCAATGAGGCTTTGCTATCTCTTAATCATCATGGCTTAGGCCCAGTGCATATCAATGTGCCGATCTCTGATCCTTTCTTTGAGTTTTCTACTCCCGACTTACCTGATGAGCGCGTAATTACTCGCTTTAATCTTGAAAACTTCAAGTACATTGAGAACTTTGAAAAAGGCCCTCAAGCTTTTGACATTGAAGTTGATGATCCTAATCTGTCATTGTTTGATAACAATGCAGTTCATCTTGCGAAAACTATTAATAAGTTTAATCGCATCATGCTGGTAGTTGGTCAGTCGGTTGACGGCATTAAGACCTTTGATAGAAAAGTTGAGCTTACTGGACCATTGGGCTGGCTTGAAAGACAAACAGCAATAATGTGTGAAAGCATAGCTAACATGCCTAGAAAGATGGACACCATAAGCATGCCGGATATGATGATCGCACACTGCCTCACTGAGGAAGGTGAGTATTTAGAGGAATTTCCTGGCACCGCTATTGATACTTGTCCAGAACTAGTTATCACTATTGGTGGTCACATTATTTCTAAGCAACTCAAGAAGTTTTTACGAGCTTCTAATCCACCTTACCATATCCATGTAAGTGCTGGTGGTGAAGTAGTCGATCTCTTTAAGAGTTTGACTACAGTTGTTGAAATGGAGCCAGCAAATTTCCTAGACATACTGATTCGTGCTTGCGCAATTGAAGGCATTTCTCATGAAATTTATCTAGGTAAAAGGCTAGATCCAGTAAAACACGAAGAGATTGACTCCTTGGACTTGGATGGAGATAACATTATAGATCAGATGATGTACACTGCCTCAATGTCAGTCTGCACACATGTTATGGATAAGCCTGATTTCAGTTACTCACACATGCAGGCTATGCAACTATTGTTAGAACAGATTCCTGCAAAAAGCATTGTGCATTTGGCAAACAGCTCTACTGTACGTTATGCGCAATTATTCAATAATCCTTTTGAGGAGGACGTTATTGATAAGCGCATTAAAGTGATGTCTAATCGAGGCGTTAACGGTATCGAGGGCTCATTATCTACAGCCATGGGCTATGCAGCAGCATCAGATAAGCTTAACTTTATCGTAATTGGCGATCTTAGCTTCTTCTACGATATGAATGCACTATGGAATGACTATGTTGGCAATAACGTACGTATTGTTCTTCTGAACAATGGCGGTGGCGAGATTTTCCATGCTCTTCCTGGTCTTAAGCTGTCTGATAAAGAAAAGAAGTACGTTACTGCGCAACATAAGACCAATGCTCAAGCATGGGCTGAAAGCCGTGGCTTTACATATCATTTAGCCAAAAATACTACCTCTTTGAACAAAGCTATTAACGCTATTTGTTCTAAATCAAAACTGAAAGCACCGCAGTTTGTAGAAGTAATTACTGAAGCTCAAAGCGATGCTGCAATGCTCAAGGAGTGTTTATCTGAGTGCAAAGAGACAACGCAATATGATCTTGGTGCACATATTGTGCGAGAGCTCCAAAGCATACAACGTGATATACAAATGATCAGGCAAATTAACAGGTTACAAAACTTTGACTAATGGTTAAGCACTTTGAGTGCAATAAGTTATCTAAGATAGCTACCACCATTAGGTCGCTAAATACTACCGACAAGGTCTAGAAAAGCTAACTTACCTTTTCAAAGTTGAGTAGCTAAATGCGTTGTGATTGGTTGCTCAAATAAGCCGCTACTAGAGCAATGATTAAAAGTTAGCTAAGTTAAGAATTGCTTATTTCCTAAGCTTAATAATGTGCTTTTAGCACTTTGTGTTACTGTGCTTGTTTATAAGCACCTCCTTTTCTTATTTATAAGCACCACCTTAGGAATAAGAATTTCATTTTATTCATTAGAGAAGATTTATATGTCTGAAAAGAGAGAATGGAAGACCATCAAAGAGTATGAGGACATTTTGTTCGAGTTCTTTGAGGGTATCGCCAAGATCACCATTAATCGTCCTCGTTACCGCAATGCTTTCACTCCTACCACTACCACTGAGATCTCCGATGCTCTGTACTACTGCCGTGAGTGTCAGGACATTAACGTGATCGTGTTAACCGGTGCTGGTGACAAGGCATTCTGCTCTGGTGGTGACATGAACGTTAAGGGTCATGGCGGCTATGTGGGTAAGGATGGCGTACCACGTCTTAACGTTTTAGATGTGCAAAAGCAAATTCGCTCCATGCCAAAGCCAGTTATCGCTATGGTTAACGGCTTTGCTATTGGTGGTGGTCACGTACTGCACGTAGTTTGCGATCTCTCTATTGCATCTGACAATGCCATCTTTGGTCAGACTGGTCCACGTGTTGGTAGCTTTGATGCTGGCTTCGGTTCTTCATACTTAGCTCGTTGCGTAGGCCAAAAGAAGGCTCGTGAGATCTGGTTCATGTGCCGTCAGTACAATGCTCAAGAAGCATTAGAGATGGGCTTAGTTAACAAGGTAGTTCCATTTGACAAGCTTGAAGATGAAGTTGTTGAGTGGGCCAAGACCATGATGTTACACAGCCCTCTGGCACTGCGCATGATCAAGGCTGGTCTGAACGCTGAGCTTGATGGTCAGGCAGGTATTCAGGAGCTTGCTGGCGACGCTACCATGCTCTACTACATGACTGAAGAGGCTCAAGAGGGTGGCAAGGCATTCTTAGAGAAGCGTAAGCCAGATTGGTCTAAGTACCCTAAGTTCCCTTAAAAATATCATCATAAGCTCAGGCACTCATGCTCATACAGATTAGTGTACTCAGCATGATTCCTTGGTAGCATGTGATCATGCAAGCTTAAGCCTAGACGTATCATAGATTTTTTAGATCTTGGTAGTCTGACTTAAGATAAATAAACAGGTGCGTCTTCGGACGCACTTTGTGTTTTGGGGCAAATATAACTACTAGCGCCAGGGTTTTATAGTTGCGTTTTTGTATGAGCGCTTGCTAGTAGTGCTTAGCGGCGTGCCTGCACAGACAGGTACTTTAGTGCTTAGAGGAGTGCCTGCACAGGCAGGTACTTTAGTGCTTAGCGGCGTGCCTGCACAGGCAGGTACTTTAGTGCTGAGCCTCGTTCTTAGTGGATTGCTCAAAGTGGTCTTGGATAGGCAAACGCATGGGCGGTGAAAAAGTTTGAGCATTTGATTTGCACTTGATGCGATGCTTGGCTTAACTGGCGGTATACTTGGTCATCACGTTTTTCTAGCTAGGGTGAAGTGATGTCTTATAAATTATCAGGCGATCTGTACCGCTACGACCTTAAGTTTAAAGAACCAGCCATGACCTCACGTGGAACTTACTACACTCATACCGTGTGGTATCCAACCATTAGATTTGAGGATAAGGTGGCTATTGGTGAATGTGCGCCCTTGCCTGATTTAAGTTGCGACTTCCTTTGCGGTGGTAACACTGAAGAGGAGCGTACCGTCTCTTATGAGTCTAAGCTCAAAGAGCTCTTTGCAGCTTTGTTTAAAAGTATTCCTAATAACGCCTCAGCTACCGAGCTACTTGCATTTGAGCCAGATTTAAGCGCTTTTAGAAATTACCCATCTGCCATGTTTGGCGCTGAGACTTTAATTGCGCACTTAAAGAGCTTAATTGGCATTAGTGAGGCCAATAAAGCTGCAGCTGCAGCAGGATTTAGCGCCAAAACTGTTGCTGCAGGTGCTTCTCATTATGGATCAGTAAGCTCAGCTATCAGGTCAGATCTGATGCTCTGGGATAGTCCTTTTAGTCGTAATGAACAAGGCATTTACATCAATGGTCTTATCTGGATGGGCGACTTTGAGACCATGGGTTCTAGGATTAAGAGCAAGCTTGAAGAAGGCTTTAGATGCATCAAGCTTAAGATCGGAGCTATCGATTTTGATAAAGAGCTTGCTTTGCTCGATTACATTCGTCAAAGATTTAGCCCACAAGAGCTCGAACTACGTGTAGATGCTAACGGCGCTTTTACTCCTGAAGAGGCACCTGCCAAGCTTGAAGAGTTAAGCAAATTCACCTTGCACTCTATCGAGCAGCCAATTAAGGCTGGACAATACGAGGCCATGGCAAAACTGTGTGCTAACACTCCAATTCCAGTCGGTCTTGATGAGGAGATGATTGGTATTAATGATCTTGAGCAAAAGAAGATCATGCTCGATGCCATCAAACCTCAATACTTAGTAATTAAGCCAAGTTTGCACGGTGGTCTTCAGGGCACTCAAGAGTGGTTAGTTCTCGCCAAAGAGCGTGGCATCAAGTGCTGGCTAACCTCAGCTTTAGAGTCCACCATTGGACTTAATGCTATTGCGCAGTGGGTAGCTATGCTTAATCCATCCATGCCACAAGGTCTAGGTACTGGAGCTTTGTATACCAATAACTTAGCCACCCCAATGTATATCAAGGACGCTAAGCTCAATTGCGATCTTAATATGGATGAAGTGGCTAATTACTCAGACTACCTAAGTGAGATCTTGCAAAAAGAGGCCAGCCATATCGCCTCCTTTAACTAAACAGATCTTGTAAGGCACTAGCACTGATCGTAATTGGTCTCAAGGCTACGGTCAGTCGCGCCATAGACTCAAGCAGCGCAGTATACATAAGCAGCAAACTACCTAAGCATGCAATCAACACAAGCAGCAACCTACATAAGCGGCAACCAGCATAAGCTTGCAATCAACATCAGCAAGCGGCAATCGACAAAATATTGCCGTATGGATATGCAGCCGTAGACAAAGCAGCGTAAGCAGCGCTAGGACGCTATAAGTTGCTAAACATGGGGCTAAAAGTAGCGAAGCTTAGCAAGCTGTAGTTAAAGTGAGCTATAGGCTGCGCTGCTTTTGTAATGGCATGCCAATCATTACGTATTAGCTTTTACTAAAGCCACTTTATGATGGTGGTATCAAAGAACGGGGCGCAAAGATGGATTTTGTTAGAGATCGTCAGGCACAAAGCATCACAATTAACGGCACTACTTATAGCGCTGAACAATGTAGAGTTCCTGAGGGCATGACCATCTCTATGCTGCATCAGACTATGCTTGAGCAGCATGGTGAAAAGAGCTTTTTAGTCGATGTTGCCAAGTTCTTAGAGGAGTGGTTTAACTCAAGCGATCTTCTGCAAGTGCAAACGAGCGGCTCTACTGGTACGCCTAAAAAGCTCATGGTAGAAAAAGAGCGCATGATGAATTCTGCATGCATGACTTTGTCATTTTTAGGTCTTAAAGCAGGTGATGGCGCTTTATTGTGTATGCCACTTGCCTATATTGCAGGAAAGATGGTGATCGTGCGCTCCTTAGTTGGTCGCTTAAATCTGTGTGTGACAGAGCCAAACTCTAATCCAATGCAAGCTTGGTATGAACAAGAGCTCTCTAAAGGTAAGAGCGCCAGTGATATCGTAGTGCCAACTTTTGCGGCCATGATTCCGATGCAGGTTTATAACTGCGTAAGAGACCCTCTCTCAGATAAGTTACTCCGCCAAGTTCGCGAGCTGATTATTGGTGGTGGTGCGGTTGATGCCGATTTAGGTGCTCGCCTCAATGACTATGCAAATCATGTGTGGAGTACTTACGGCATGACCGAAACGCTCTCCCACATCGCGCTGCGCCGTATCAACCAAGTAAGCTTAGATAAGAGCACAAGCAAGGCATCATCTGCAGGCAATGGTGACTCAGTGGCAAATGCAGAGAAAATCTCTGTTCCTGAGCATGCTAGCGATTATGAAGATGATGGCAGCTCTTGGTATGAGCCTTTTGAGGGAGTAAAGCTCAGTCTTTCTGACAAGGGCGGTTTATTGATTGATGCTCAGTCGGTGTGCGCCGAGCCACTAATTACTAACGACGTAGTGGTGTTTAATGAGCAGGGGCATTTCAAGGTGATTGGCAGACTTGATAATGTCATTAACTCAGGTGGCGTTAAGGTACAGATTGAGACAGTTGAAAAGCAGCTTAATGCAGCTATTGAAGACTTTGCAAAAGCAGACGCACAAAGTGCTCTTGCTCAATTGCAATGCATGATTACCTCAAAGAGCGATGAGAAGTTTGGACAGATCGTAGTGCTGCTCTATACCTTCAAAGATGGTGTTAAGCATGAGATCTCAGATGAACAATGGTCTACACTCTTTTCAAAACTCCATCGCTACCACATCCCTAAGCTTAAGCTCTATGTGCAGAGCTTGCCTTTAACTGGTACAGGTAAGCCCGATCGCGCCAATGCCAAGAAGATCGCTGCAGCCTAGTGCATTCTACTAATAGCCACGTTATTGTGATGCCAAATAACGGTCTGCAAGACACAAAGATCAGTGACTTTGCCTGGATTACTTATCCGATCAATGCACATATGGCCGCCCATAAACTCCCTTCTAGCGAACTTAACTATGGTGATTTTGGCTTATAAGCAATGGAAATTAATAGGATCAGAATATGTGTTTATGGTCTTATGGCCATGTAAATAAGTTGTAAAGACCATATTAAGTGAAGGTCATAGAAAAAAAATTGAGCGTGATTTGCCTCACAAAATGCGATGTATATGCTGGTCTTTAAGGGGTATTTGAGTAGAATAGTAAGTCCGCGCTTAAAAAAGTTTTAAAAAAGTGTTGACCTAAGAT
>Garnier_p2__coassemble_1361_pt1 | contig 24377 bp, 14 predicted proteins | sample Garnier_p2__metabat2_high_PE_037 | metagenome-assembled genome bin Garnier_p2 | reverse complement strand
TTGGAAATGGCGGAATCAGAATCCGCTGCCTTACCGCTTGGCTATACCCCTACGATAAAAAAACTCAATTAGTGGCAGGGGTACCTGGGCTCGAACCAGGGCGTGACGGGATCAAAACCCGTTGCCTTACCACTTGGCTATACCCCTAAACACTTGAGTTTGTCGTCAAAGACAACGGCGCTCATTATATCTGATAGTTTATGCCTGTCAATAGCTTTTAAACAGAATTTTACATTTCTATCATCTTGCAACCATCACTTCCTCAAATAAGGCCGTATACAAGCCAAACTAAAAGCTAATCTCAGTTTGAAAACAATGCAACAGCCTCATAAGAAGCATCGAAAAATCGCAATTTAAATTGTTACAACGCCATCAGTCTTTCATATTTCAATTAGTGCATCTATTGATGCCATTGGTTTTGTTGCCACTGGTTTTGCTGCTGGTTCATTTCTCTTTTAATTCTGTATGCCAGATATAAGATGCCAAAAGGAGCAATCCAAATAGCAAAACTAAAGAGAATTGTTTTGATCATAAACTTGATCATAAACATAGCCAATAGCATCCAAGCTGTACCGACTAAAGCAATAGGCGACCCGCCGAACATAACTCTCATGATCTCATCCCAAACAAGAACAGAGAATGGGAAGAGAATATATGAGATCAAAAGAATCGCTACAAAAGCATACAAGCCCATGTTAGCAGGTTGTTGTTGAATCATAACGTAGGCAAACCAGCCGTAGACACCCACAAAAACAAGACCAATTACATAGTTTCTAATCAAAAACTCTGGGTGCAAAGAAGAAAAAAGTATCTTGATATACTGCATAAAAAAACGTCCAACACACAGCACACGTAATAGCATCCATATGGATGCTTTAGTTGCTAGCTCGCAAAGCAAGGTTAAAAGATTTAGTAATCTGATTCATTTCTAAATAATGAAGAGAGCACTTAACATAATCTTGCGCTGATTGTATGTATTAGATACGTTTAATTTAAATACTTATGCTCGGTTTTATGACTAAACACACAAAACCATCCCCATATTTCAAGTTTGGTGCATCCAGTTGCACAACCTTATAACAATAAAACATAGTTATTTAAGGCATTTACATAATTCACCAAATAATGCCTAGTTTGCCCCATGCACGTTAAGTTCAGTAGCTGCTTATATGGTAGAGAAGCGGTGCAGCAAATGGTATGAATTGGTTAAGGGCGGTGATTGAATAGAAGCTCCTTGATATCTGATCTGTAAAAAGGATCTTGGAGCCAAAGAAAAAGGCTCAAACTAGCTTGTAGTTGAGCCTTGTGCATGGAAGCTCATGTTCGATACATGAGGTACTTTAACCTGTGGTAGCTTTTAGTTGATGCGATTGCCCTCAAAATCAAGCTTGAAAGGCTTGCCTTGCTCACTTGAGTAGTCGCTGATAGTTTCAAACGAGTCCCAGCCCATATCTTGAGGTAGGCCCATAGAATCGATGATGTCGAATTCCCAGCCGTCATCCTCGGTAAACTCGTTAAAGTGGGTGTAGCACTTTTGCATCTGCTCAGCAAAGAACACTTCGTAGCCTTTAGCGCTGTACTGAGGGTTATATTGCATATTCAAAACTGTGAGCATGTAGCTCTTATAAGAGAGCGTATCGATGCCCAATTTGCGATTTGAAACGCCGTATTTCATGAAGATAGCAGGCATCTCATCTAAAAGAAGCTCTTGCAAGTAGCGGCGCTCATTACCCTCTACGCCCATGGTCTTATAGCCCTGTTGAGACAGCATAAAGACATTGCTAAATGCACTACGCATATAGTGCACGCCGGCAATGCAGGCCTTTTGATCAGAAAATTGGGTTGGAAAATTTTCAACTTGCTCAAGCGCTTCAGAGCTTATATTTGGAGCTGCCCAGCTTGTGGCAGATAATGAGCAGACTGCGCTAATCACAGCACCTAAAATCAGTTTTCTCATACAAACCTCTATGAGCTATACCAGTATTTCGAAAAATGAGTCCTATATCCATGCCCATGAATGTACATGGCCGTATTGATTGTTTACGATAAAGCCACGAATCTTATATTTATCGCATATGCTCTATCGAAGATAGCCTAGAGCTTGTCGCCTATGCTACTTATAAGTCACACGAAAATTATATAGGAATTTGTACAAATCTTTTCTTGCACGCATCTCATTTACCTAAGTTAGTACTATCTATAAGCCATTATGATCTACAACTAAGCAAAGAGAATGACGATACGAGCTCTTATCGAGCTCACACTCTGCTGTCAAACAATGCAACCTAATCTTTCGTACACTTAAGAGCAATTTAGCTTATGATAGATGTGGTACTCTTTGCCGAATTAACTAGGTAGAACTAAACGTCCTTAGTGAAGGATTAATGGATTGAACCATGTTCTTAGCTAAATATTCCCGCTCATTAATTTCAAAGCCACAAACATCTGTGTGCGTAATTTCAAGCGCATTAGCTTTATTACTCAGTGCTTGCTCAGCATCTAATGATGAGAGTAATGCTAAGGCAAGTGCAACATCCTCATCACAAGCAGACAATCGCATTGTCTACATGATCCCTGACTATAGAGGAAAGTCATGGGGAGCTCAGGATGAAGATGATTACCTAAATGCGCTGCAGAAAACTGACTTAGTGTTGGATGAGGACAAAGTTCAACTCATTAACATTCAAGGTGCAGCCCCAAGCCGCATTGTGCTGTACAAGCAAATAGCACCACTCACTGAGTCTCAAGATCAGCAAGCAGATCAAAATGATGCTCATGGCGATACGCAGTCAACTGATGACAAAGACAATGTAGCAGCTCCTGCACAAGATAATAATGAGTCGCCACAAACTGACTCTGATGACAAATCCGCCGCTAAAGAGGCTGCTAATGTAGCCTCCGCCCAAGATTCTGCTAATGTAGCCTCCGATCATGAGGCTGCTAATGCAGCCTCTGCTCAAGATTCTGTAGCAGAGCCATTATCCTTAGTTGAGGTTGCTACTTTAGCTGGCGCAGATTCGACTAGCTCCACCATAGAAACACCTGCTGATAAGGTAGTACGTGTTTCTTCTATCCGTGACCCCCAAAATCATTGGCAAAAATCTTCTAAACCTTGCTACAACTGCACTAACCCAACTGAATACGATCCTTACTATTACGAGCCTTTCTACAAAAAGTTCCCAACTCCAGGCGTCGATAAGAAGTAGCCACTCACTCCTCAAAAAACTACTACCATTCTCGTTGTAGCCACGCCCTTGCCAAGCCCCCTTCCTTGCGCTCCCTTGCAAACATCATCATTGCCATGCCTGCATAATGTCATGGCCAAATCATTACGCCCATTCAACGCTAAAAGCATTCAGGTCACTCAGTCCCAACACCATTCTGGCCATTCAAACCAAAATAATTACGGCCATGCAGCCAAAATCATTAGGCCCATGCAGGGAGTGTCCAGTCTTTTTATATCTGAGATCATGCTCTGTTACGATCTTAAAAAACGTAACCTCGACAGCGCAAAAGAGCATATTTTTCTTTTGGGATGCGATCGTGCTTGTCTGTGGTGATTATTATGGGCGTAAAAAAGGGCAGTGTCATAAGACGCTGCCCTGTTTGGTTTGTTAAGTAATAATCGTTGCTACTTACGTGGTTGTACGTAATGAACACCTGGATCAGCTGGCCAACCTGGAGTGCCTGGCATTATCGGATGCTGAGGCTCATGCATACCAGGTGGTGGCGCATAGCTTGGGCCTGAAGATGAAGGTGGTCTGCCAGGGTAATGTGGCGGCCAGCCTGGTGGTGGTTGCCAGCCTGCAGGCGGTTGCCATCCTGGAGGTGGTCTCCAACCAGGGTGATTAGGAGGCCAGCCTGGCGGTGGATTAGCTCCTGTTGGAGGCACCCAACCTGGTGGAGGCTGCCAACCAGGTGGTGGATAACCACCTTCCCAACCTGGAGGTAATTGACCATGGCTACCAATGTAGTCGTATAAGTAAATATCGTAGTTCACATCATACTGATTTGGATTTTCGACGGTCACTACATTACCGTACTGATCTGTATATGTATAAACACTTGGTGGATTGGTGTAGTTGACGTTTTGGTTGTTGGCTAACTCTTTACGATAAGCTGCCACTTCCTCAACTGTACCCACCATGGAAGGGGTATTGGTACCAAACACCTTTACTAACTGCTCACGTACTGGAGCTGAGCTTGTATCTTGAGTGCCTGGCACCTCAATAGATGAGCCTACAGCAACTAAATTGCTACCACCATGAGCCTTGCCTTGAGGTGCAGGAGCTTGAGCAGGTACTTGGGCTGCTAGAGCTTGTTGTTGAGCTTGTGCCTGTTGCTCGGCTGTGACAGCTTGGTTTTGAGTTGCAGCTTGTGACTGTGTTAGGGTGGTGACCGTACCTTGAAATGGCCCATGATCTGGAACGCTTTGAGCTGAGGCGATCACGGCGGCATTTACTGAGGCTGTAGCTGCAGCTGCATTGGTTGCGGCAGTAACGATGCTCGATGGATATGAGGTGACACGATTTTTCTCAGGATCCCATGCAGTGCCTACCTTAGCTTGCTTATAAGCTGGCTTTTCAGGCAGCATTGGTTTAGCTACATACTGATACTCATAGGCAGTCTTATTAGTACCGTAGCTTTTGACCCTGTCTTTTGATCTATCTTTTAAGCGCTTGTCAGCCTTGTCATCGTACGGGGCGTTGTAATGCTCCTTAACTGCTGCAATAGCCTTAGAGACATTCTCAGCATCAGCACGATCTTTTGCTCTTTTCTTGGCACTCTCATCAGCTGTCTTTTGCTCAGATGTAGCTGCAACTACAGCTTTATCTTCGCTCTTGGCGCTCTTAGCTTTTGCATCTGCAGAGATCTTATCTTTTTCATCTGCAGTGCTCTTAGCATCAGCTTTAGTCTGGCTCTGCCCTTGGCTTGCAGCCGTGGAGTTTTGCATGGCAATCTCAGCTGCACGAGCACGAGCTTGCTCAGCTAAAGCAGCATTTGCTTTAGCTTGTGCCTCGTTAGCCTCTTGTTGAGCTTTGGCTGCTTCTTGAGCTTTCTTTTGAGCCTCTTCTTGAGCCTGAGCTACAGCAATGGAGCGTCTTGCTTTCTCAACTGGGGTATTGGCCTCTTTAGCAGCCACCATAGCGCTAGCTGAGTCAATCACAGCACCATTTTGCTCACCAATCGAGATGTTCTTGGCAGGCTCTAAAACGACCTCATCACCAAGCGGCAAAATAGGAGCATCAGCAGGCAAGTCTGTCCAATCAGCTTTGGCAGGAGCTACAGCACCTTGTGACTTGTTGGTGATAGTTATATTGCTAGATTGCTGAACTTGAGCCTGAGCGATGGCTTCTCGTGCGGCATCACCCTCTAAGAGCTCTTTGGTAATCGGATCTATAACAGGATCATCGCCTGCGTAAATAGACACGTTATTAGCAGTACTTGCATGCACTGTAGCAAGTGTCGGCAAGGCAGTGACTAAGCACGCGCCGATGCAAATACTTAAGGTAGACTTACTTAGCAATTTACCCTCCTACTTAGGTAGCGAAAATGCCAATCCAATCTTGCTTAGACACAAAATCTTTCTTACTTGTTAACGCACTCAAAGCTTGTCGTGCAAGAGTGTTGCTATCAGTAAGTGCTAAATGTATTGCAAAAGCAAAGCCTAGCTCGTCACTTGTTGATCTAGATCTAAATTAGCCCTGCTTTCACAAGGATAAAAAGTAAAAAAGGACGGCTTAACCGTCCTCTCTCATATCGCCGTAAATAGCCTCAGTGGCTATTCATTAATGTTGCTTATGTAGCTATTTGGCGTTTTGTGTTACGCCCTGAGCATTATCTTGCTCGCTCTTAGCAGCTACAGTTTCACTATTAGTAACAGTTTCAACTGCAACAGCTGACTGCAGCCCTGCAGGAGATCCGGCAGTATCGCTTGCAATAACGCTTGTCGTTGCCTCAGTCGATGCTATAGCGGCACTTGCTGCAGCTGTAGCATCTGGAGTTGCAGCTGTTGCAGCCGCTGCTGTTGCAGCAGGAGTTGCTGCTTGAGCGGCTGTGGTTGCTGCGACCGCACCTGATGATGGAGCATTGGCATCAGCGGCGGCAACGGTAGCTACATTTTGGCTAGCAACATTTAAAGTGGCATTGCTAGCGTTTTGCATAGCCGCATTGTTAACTTCTTCGAGGATACGATAGTGCTTGGCGTCGATCTTCACTTTGAACATGTTGCGGTCAACTTCACCGTAGATTTCGATGAGCTGATCTTTGTGCACATATGACCAATCGACGTCATCATCAAGTTCAACCTCAATTGACTGTCCAATTAAATCGGTGAACTCGTAGTTGTTATCGTACAGATAGCCTGTAAGACGACCTTTAATTAGCACTTCAGCCTCATCAGAAGCACCAGTTTGCACCTGATGCACTGAGGTTAAATAAACATCAAAACCCGTAGGCATGCGCAAAGCTTCATGGTACTTATCTTTAGCTTGTGCTTGAGAAAAAGGCATAGCAAGTGAGGCAGCAAATGCTAAAGAGATTGCTGTCAATAGCACTGAACGTCTATGCATTTTGATTACACCATTGAACAAGGCCATAATCGAATCCCATCCTAGGCGGTCTTACAGCTTGGCTTAAATCTTAGTTGGACAGTTCCTAAGTTTGATCTTTGCCAATCACTCCACTGCAGCTAAAGTAGCTACAGCCCATTATCTTTTATTGTATTTGAATTTTCTTAGCTCAAAGTTAGACATAAGTATATAAAACATCTTATATGCAAGATCTGAGCTTTTAGGGGGCTAGATTCTAATCTAAGTGCCTATCAAATGCTAATTAAGCGCATCATCAATTACGCTTTAGAGCCTAAAACTCCCATGCTATGCACGAGAGTAACAAGCCGTACTCTTAGAGCGTACGAGACTAATAAGATAAGCTGCCCCTCTTATCAAAGCTATACAAATACGGGTGCTATATTAAGCCAAACAAATTAGCTGAACCTTAGCATAGCTAAGTTTACAGCGCTAACTGATAGATACAAGACGTAATTAAACTATAAGAAACGATCGCATCTTGCTTGATGCGATAGCTAATTGACTAAGTTTGAACGCGTAAAACTGATTAAGATGCGCATTAGGCACATAATTGTGTGGGTTTTTCCCATAATAGCGCTATAATGTCGCGTTTTGGGATTGCATCCCTTGTTTATGCCGCTTTATACAAGCTTTGCATCATCAACCTACAGGATCTAGCAAAAGGTACACACTAATGTCCGAGATAACTGGTATCAGGATTAACACTAACGCCAAACTGCAAATGGGTACTTTCCACGTAGCAGTATGGGGTTGTCAAATGAACGTATATGATGCAGATCGTATCCGTGATTTGATGACAGCCTCTGGTTATGTGGAGAAGGCAGAGCCTGATGGTGCCGACGTTATTATTCTCGTGACCTGTGCTGTTAGAGCAAAGGCTGAGGACAAGGTATTCAATCAGATCGCAACCTGGCGTCATCGTGGTGTTACTAACGATGAGACCGTAATTGCCTTAGGCGGTTGCGTAGGCTCTGAGCTTGGTCAGCAAATTATTGAGATGAACAAGGGCGTATCTATCGTCTTTGGTCCTCGTACTGCACACCGTCTGCCTGCTATGGTGGCTGCATTTAGAGCAACTGGCGATCATATCGTTGACGTTAAGGCTGAGGCTTTAGAGAAGTTTGATGCTCTGCCTGAGCAAGGTCAGCGTGGTCCAAGCGCCTTTGTAACCATTATGGAAGGCTGCTCTAACAACTGCACTTACTGCATCGTGCCTCACACCCGTGGCGGCGAGGATTCACGTCCTGAGCAAGACATCTTAGATGAGATTGCTATCCACTTAGAGCACGGCGTTAAGGAAATCCACCTTTTAGGTCAGAACGTTAACTCTTACCGTGGCTTAAATGCCGAAGGCAAGGTGGGTCGTTTCTCATCCTTACTTTACGAAGTAGCCTCCATTCCAGGTGTTGAGCGTCTGCGCTTTACTACCTCCAACCCAATGGAGTTTACCGATGATATCGTGCAGGCCATTGCCGATCTGCCAATCATCGCTGATTCTATCCACATTCCTGTGCAGTCAGGTTCTGATCGCATCTTAAAGCTAATGAAGCGTGATTACACTTCTGACTCCTATCGTGAGTTAGTAGCTAAATTACGTAAGGCCCGTCCAAATATCTATATCTCCACCGATATCATCGTGGGCTTCCCTGGTGAGACTGATGAAGATTTTGCTGAGACCATGCGCTTAGTGAACGATATTAAATTTGACTCCTCCTTTAGCTTTATCTACTCCAAGCGTCCAGGCACCCCAGCTGCTGACTTAGATGACCCAGTGCCACTTGATCACAAGAGACAAAATCTCTATGTACTCCAGGCTAAGCTTGAAGAGTATGCCTCCATGTACTCTCAGCAGATGCTTGGCACCCGTCAGCGCGTTTTAGTTGAGGGTATCTCTCGTAAGAACGAGAACGAGCTCAAGGCACGTACCTCTAACAACCGTATTGCCGTATTTGAGGGCAGCCGTGACTTAGTGGGCAAGATGATTGATATCGACGTTATCAAGGTTATGAGCCACACCCTCAAGGGCCAAATCGTTAACGCCTAATAGCCATCTTTTAGATAGCTAAATCATACAAAGCCGAAGACCTTAGGGTTTTCGGCTTTGTTGTTTTTATACAGCAGCAATATTACTTGCCGCATGTTGATGATGTAGCCAAAGACGACTATGTTGGTTTATTTGCAATAGACTTAACTAGATTTTAGTGATTCTTTTGGCCTTTTGGGCTAAGATCATGCGGTACTTTGTTTAGCTATCTAGGAGCACAAATTGACCAAAGCTAACATCGAGAAAGATGGCGACGAGCGTCGCTTTAATGTAGAGCCTGCTGATCGTCAGCGTATTGCCTATTTACTTGGCCCAGGAAATGAAAACCTGCAGCAAATTTCTCAGCGTTTAGGTGTTGAAATCTTAAATCTTGACGCTGGCTTCTGCATCAAAGGCCACGGCAAGAAAGCGATTGCAGCTGAGCGTATTATCAAACAGCTCTATCTCGAAACTGCTCCTATCGGTAAACAGCGCAAGCCTAATTTCATCACTCCTGACATGGTTAACTTAGCCATTGTTGAGAATACCCACTTAGAGGCTGATCAAGAAGATAGTCCAAATCCACTGGATTTTTACGATCAAGATACTCAGCTTGAGGCCGCTGAAAACGCCCGCACCGCCATTAAAAAGCACGTGCGTAAAGGCGAGGCTAAAGAAGATGGTGAGCGTGGTAGCGTAGGCGAGCTCTATCACAAAGCCTCATCATTAAAGACTCAACGCGGTGTGATTAAAGCCCGTACTCCAAATCAGGCTGGCTACATTTCTCAAATCATTAGCCATGATGTGAGCTTTGGTATTGGACCTGCCGGCACTGGTAAGACCTTCCTTGCTGTAGCAGCTGCGGTGGATGCACTTACCCGTAATGAAGTACGTCGTATTATCTTAACCCGCCCTGCAGTTGAGGCTGGTGAAAAGTTAGGCTTCCTCCCTGGAGATTTATCCCAAAAGGTTGACCCATACTTACGTCCTCTGTACGACGCCCTTTTTGAAATGCTCGGCTTTGAAAAGGTAGAAAAGCTCATTGAGCGTCAGGTAATTGAAATTGCTCCATTAGCCTATATGCGTGGTCGTACTCTCAACGACAGCTTTATCATTTTAGATGAGGCACAGAACACCACCATCGAGCAGATGAAGATGTTCTTAACTCGTATTGGCTTTAACTCCAAGGCAGTTATCACAGGCGATCCATCTCAGATCGACTTACCAAAGAATGTACGCTCTGGTCTGCGTCATGCTATGGAAGTGCTCTCTAAGGTTGATGCCATCTCCTTTACCTACTTCATCTCTGATGACGTGGTTCGTCACCCAGTGGTTGCAGCCATTGTTAATGCCTACGATGCTTGGGACAAAAAGGAACATGAGCGTGAAGAGCGCGAAAAGTCAGAGCGTCCACCACGCTTTGAGCGTCGCTATGGACCACGCCGCTATGATGATCGCTTAGAAAAGCACATCGACGCTGAATACCAAATCCCAGGTGATGAGGGTGAGGCTAATGGCAATGGCGATCAGCAAGCTGACCCATCAAGCGTTCATGGCGTAAGCTTTGCGGCTACCGATGAGTTTGAGCGTACCTTAAAAGAAGATATGGACTCTTTAGAGCGCGAACATAGCAAGGCACAAAAGGCATTCTCAACTGGTTTATCTTTTGACAAAGCCATTGATGATCTCATGGACGAAGATAATGAGCCATCCAAGGCTGCCAAGTCCACTTTAGCTAAAGAAGATATCTAATTGCTAAAGCAATTACCAAAGTAATTGCGCTCTATCACCATCTATTTAGAGGCATCAGCATATGTATGAGCTGATGCTTAATACATTAAGGCTCTGTAATGGAGCCTTTTGCTTATATGGCAAAGGATCATGTATGCAACAGATCAATATCGATTTACAAATTGCCGTTGAAGACACTGCGCTCATACCTGCACTTGAAGACATGCAAAAGTGGGCACGCGCTGCTTTTGATTATGTAGGTTTTGCTAAAGACTGTGCTTTTTCTGCACGCTTTGTAACTAACGATGAGATCCAAACTCTCAATCGTGAATACCGTCAGATGGATAAGCCTACTAACATCCTCTCTTTTCCATACGAAGAGCCTGAAGAGCTTGCTACTCTACCAGAGGAGGTCTTAGCTGAGCTTAATGCTACAGCCGAAGAAGAAGGCGATGAGAATATGGGCACCTATCTTGGCGATCTTGTCATCTCCATGGCAGTGCTAACTAAAGAAGCGCAAGAGCAAGACAAGAGCTTAACTGAGCATGCTGCCCATCTTATCATTCATGGTTGCCTCCACTTACTTGGCTACGACCACATTACCGATGAAGAAGCCGAAGAGATGGAAGGCATCGAGATTAAAGTGCTTGAAAAGCTTGGCTATGCCAATCCATATGCTGCAGATGAAGACTAAAGAGAACTCATCCTCATACAGCACCTCATCTTAATAGCCGTTCGCTCATTGAATGCTATCTCCTTGAACGCTATCTCTTTGCACGTTAGCTCATTGAACGCTATCTCTTTGCAGCGCCGCTCATCACTAGAGAGCATAGCTTTTGTGTAAATTTGTAAGCACTTTGCCTAACTTCACATGAAGCTAAACTGAGTGCGCTAAGATAGCTTAAGGTGATTATGTGCTGCCTAAAGTTGTGCAAATCAAGAGAATTGGGCATTTGTGGCAATTTAATTGGCAAGTTTTTGCGGGCTCTTTCACGCTAAAACATAGTTTGCGCCAATCTAAAGTAACTCTAGGCTATAATGACATCATGTTTTTGAGTACAGGAGTTTGAAAACTTTCTTATGGGATCTGAATCTGAAATTCCGCAACACATGTCATTTCTCTCACGTACACGTGAGCGTCTCATGCGTGCCGTCTTAAAACGCGGACTCCCATCCAACCAAAGTGAGCTTGCTAAGGTTATTGAGCAGGCTAGCCAGGATGACATCATTAACGAAGAAACTGAGGATATGATTCGCGGAGTCTTCGATATCACACAGCGTCGTGTGGCTGATGTAATGATCCCACGCTCTCAGATCAGAGACATTGATAGTGAGTGCACTATTGGTGAGGCTATCAAGATTGTAATTAAGTATGGCCACTCCCGTTATCCTGTATCTTTTGAAGATAAGGATCATATTCAGGGCATCTTAATGGCAAAAGATCTGCTACCTATGGCAGATCAGTGCGACAAGAAGATCAGCGACTTTCCAAATCTCTTAAGAAAGCCAGTGATTGTTCCGGAGAGCAAGCACGTTAATCGCATGCTCAAGGACTTCCAGAAAAACCGCTTCCACATGGCTATTGTGGTCGACGAGTACGGTGGTGTATGCGGTCTTATCACTATTGAAGACATCATTGAGCTCATCGTCGGTGAAATCAACGACGAGTACGAGACTGAAGTTGAGGGTACTAACATCACCAAGAGTGGTGATAATACCTATATCGTAGCCGGCTGCACTCCAGTTGAAGAGTTTGAAGAATACTTTAAGACTACCTTCCCTGATATTGATGTAGATACTGTTGCAGGCTTAGCACTGCACTACCTTGGCCACATCCCACAAAAGGATGAGCAAGTAAGCTTCAACGAGTTTACCTTCAAGGTTCTCGACACCAAACTCCATCAAATTAACACCCTGCAGGTAACTGTAGCGGCCAAAGAAGACGAATAAATAACTCGTCCTCTTCTTGGCAAGCACCTCTTGCCTCCATGCTACTTGCCATGTGTAAGTAGCATGCTCATCCCTTAGCCGAGATATAAACTACTCCCACAGCAAAGATCTTAGCTACTTCCCCCTGCTCGCGCGCATTGTTACTTGATATTTAGCACTATTGATCGCTATTAGCATTCATGGATTTTAATAAGCTAGCAATCATACCTTCTAATGAGCTAGCCGGGAGTGTCCAGCCTTTTGCCAGCATTTGAAATGCACTCTCTATTGCCTTAACGAGGCTTAAGCGCTCATCCCATTGTCTTTATTTTTCGTGAAAGCATTTGCTCAGGCATGAGCTAACAGTGAGTAAATCATGCCCCTTTAACGAGCTTTTGCAAAAATATCAGTCCCTTATTCGGTGCGTTATCTAAACACACCTCTTGCTCAGGGCTAATATTTTCCCATTGTTTTTGTACCATACGATCTTTTGAGCCGAAATTGGTACTTCTAGGCAGATTGTTGGCATATTTAAGCCGTTGCCACTACTGAATAGTGCATGATTGATGTACGCGCCTTTTCACTCAATTTTGGGTGATTTGAATGATTAGAATAATTTTTACATAGCACAGTGTTTCCTAGATATACAAGTAGCGCCCAGCAATAAAGCAAGGGCGCATCTTAAGGCTTACTTTTAGTGCTGCATAAAGGGCTGCTATTTTTCTTTGGTAAAGTTTCTCACAAATGACGGGCTCAATGATTGAGTTAAGCATCAAGCACTTTTAGCAATGTAAACATGCAATCCGTCACTCCATTCCCCACACATAAATTAGGTGCTCGACACCTTTTGGAGATTTTATTATGGCTTTTACCGTTAGAACAAACGCTCCTTTCCGTGCTGATGTAGTTGGCTCATTCTTACGTCCTGACGTGCTGCATAATGCACGCAAACTTCACGCCGGTGGTCTATTGGACGACGCTGGTTTAAAGAAAGTTGAGGACGAGTGCATTAGCGACCTTGTCAAAAAGCAAGTTGCTCATGGTCTTAAAGTCATTACCGATGGTGAGTTTCGTCGCAGCTGGTGGCACCTGGATTTTATGTGGGGATTGACGGGTGTTGAGAAGGCCTCTAGAGAACGTGGTTACGGCTTTGTGGGTATTGATACTCGTGCCGAGACTGCAGTTATCACCGGCAAAATCTCTGGTGAAAACCACCCTTTTGTCGAGCACTTTAAGTTTGTTAAGCAATTTGAATCCTTAGCAGATGGTTTAGTTGCAAGACAAACCATTCCTGCCCCTGCTCAGACTTTGGCTACTTTCCTTAATGTACGCAACACTGAACTTAAGACTAATTGGCGCGACTTCTACGCAAGTGAAGAGGCACTAATCGAAGACATTGGCGCAGCCTATCGCACTGTAATTAAAGATCTCTATGCAGCTGGCTGTCGCTCAGTGCAAATTGATGATTGTACTTGGCCAGTACTGTGCGATGAAGAACTCGTAAAAAACAGCGGTCTAGATGTAGATCATTTGGCATCACTCTACCTCAAGGCCAATAATGCTGCACTACAAGACAAGCCTGAAGATCTCAGAATTTGTACTCACATTTGCCGTGGTAATTACCGCTCTCATTACTTCTCAAAGGGCTCATACGATCGCGTAGCCAATGTAGTGTTTGCTCATGAGAATGTCGATGCTTTCTACCTTGAGTATGATGATGAGCGCTCTGGTACCTTTGAGGCATTACAGCTCATTCCAAAGAACAAGCAAGTAGTTTTAGGTGTCATTACCTCTAAGCGCCCTGAGCTTGAAGATGAGGCTTTCTTAGAGCAGCGTATTGCCAAAGCAGCTGAGTACTTCCCACTTGATAACTTATGCCTCTCACCTCAATGCGGTTTTGCCTCTACTGAAGAGGGCAATTCCCTTACCGAAGATGAGCAATGGGCTAAGGTTGACTTAGTAGTACGTACTGCCAAGAAGATCTGGGGCTAATTAAGTACAACTAATCAGTATTAGCGCAAATTAAATCTGACTGACAAAAAGCAAAGGCCAAATTGTGCATGAATATTTGTTCATGCCTCTTTGGCCTTTTATGTGTCCATTATCTATAAAGTCAGCTTTGCTCAGCTACCTAACTAATATGAAGTCAGCTTTGCTCAGCTACCTAACTAAATGCCTTTGAGCTTGAAAGAGCTTGCATAGCTTACGCTTGAACAAGAGCGCTATCTTAAGATGCTATTAATCTAAAGAGCCTTGTGCTGCTGCTTTGGCCTCATCAACATTGAGGCTATCATCATAAGGCTCAGGGGCTTGCACCACATCTTTGCTCTCATCGATGGCTGGTGTCTTAGGCAGAGAGTCCACATCCCCCTTAAGTAATTCAGAGCGCTTAGGTTTGATAGTTTCAGGTGCTCTTAAGACACCTTTGCCTGTTGGGCAGCTGTAGGCACGGCCAGATAAGAAAAACTCAGTTGGAGCCATGCCGCTTGGACCATGTAAAAATGGGCCGTCGTCATAGAAGAAAAAGCCTGGCATGACACTCATATTGGTCTCAACTAAGTGATTACCTCCAAGCTGAGCCGTCTTAAGCTTGAGCAGACGACGTGCTGATTCTAAATTGACTGCGCCATAGTGATTGTTAACATCACCAACGAAGGTACATCCCACTACCTCACTAGGCATAGCAGTAACAACCGAGGCTATCATATCCTCTTCTTGCGGAGTATATGCAGCGCATCCATTAAGAACTAAAGCAGTGGTAACACCTAAGGTTACGGCTGCGTACTTAAGCTTACGATTATTCATACAAACTCCAAAAGGTTATGCCTCAAAAGATGCATATGCTCATAGTATATGGCAAATGTAAGTAGCAATGCCTGTAAATATCTTATGCCTCAAAACTTAGCTGAGACTTTAAATTTTAAGATCGCCGCGTCACAACTTAAGACAAATAGCCTTTATCAAGATCTAAAGCCATGCTCCGCTCTTAATAATCGCCGCTTTGCTCTAGGATTACAAATGGCATTTGGAGCACTAACTGCTCCCATGTTCATGGAGCACTAATTGCGGCTATGCAAGGTACGCTTCATAGACTTTGCTTTAAAGAGGTCTAATGGGGTATTGAGTAATTGCTCCTCAAAAGACTGCAAGCACAGCTTTAAGATCTCCATATCCTCAGGAGGCATCTTGTTGAACTTGAAGGACGAGATCTTGTCATTGCCCTTGTAATACACCGAGAGTTTGAGCTGATTGCCTTGAGGGCTAACAAGCTCCACTTGCTTTAAGTAGTTCTTATCCTCAATTGCACCAACCTTAAAGCCAAGTGGAGTAAGGATATTATTAAGGCGCTTAGCAAAAGGAACCACGGTACCCATTCCTGCCTCAACACTACCTTGAGCACTTAGCTGATTGTTTTTAACTGCCTTAAGAGCAGTATCCTCATCAACTAAGGTTAAGTTTTTATTGCGCTTTAAGAGGCGATTAGAATCACGTTCAGTTTGCTCAATATAAGCCTCAACTTGCTCATCACTCTTAAGCTGAATATTGTGGATAGAACTACCCACTAAGTTCTTGAGCAAATAGAAAACCTCTTTTGCATCCTCAAGCTCAGATGATGTCTGTACAAAGGAGACCAGATCTCTTTTGTTATAAAACACAGATAACTTAAAGCGCTCGCCATCTTGTGTCTCCATAAAGCACAGCTTTTGGTAGTTACGATCTTCAATACGACTTACGTGCACTCGAGTCGCTCTTAAGATCTCTTGTAGTGCTGCACCAAAGTCTCGACGCTCACCTGAGTAATATTCCTTTTCCTCAGCACCACGAGGTTTCATATAAGAGCTACGAGTGTACTTAATACCAGTAGACTCTCTACGCTCTTTAGGATCTACATGCCACTGAGCAGTATTTTCTAATACCGACAGACGCTTATGCCCCTCAGCACTGATACGCTCATGCTCAATTAAAGCCTCTTGAGCACGCTTGTTTTCAAGCTCAGTGTACTTAGGACCGTCATCATCTTCTTCATTTCTATTCTTTATAAACTTGCGCAGCTCTTCAGGTATACCTTGCTCCCATGGCGCAACCTCATCAGAAAAGCCTGCAGTACTGTCTGTAGCTCGCAAAGCTCTTCCATAGCCACCTTGCGTCTCAAGTAAAGGCATTCCTTTTCCTGAGGAGAGATCTTTACCCTTTAAAGAGGCATAGTGCTCATCATTATCGCTTTCAGACTGTAAGGCCTCATAAGCCTCCAATATGCCATCAAAATCTAGATCTTCATCCTCACTAGCCGCACTATCTTGAGCAGACGAAGAGCTCAATGCGCTACCACTATTTTGAGCATTGTCAGATAGACTTTGAGAACTAGCTGCATTAGCACTAGGAGCATGAGTGCCTATAGCACTTGCCTCACTAACTACAACGCCATCAAAACTATCTTGTGCTACAAAAACCGAATCATCTATCTCTTGCTCGTGCTGCACGGTAGCAACACAGACGCTATCACCATGTCCTGTAGCATCATCCCAAGGCGCTCTCTCATCGCCCGCACCGCTTGCATTAACTTCACTACTTGCTGACAAATCACTACTTGCAGCCCCATCCTCAGAATCTGTTGCAACCTTCTCATCTTGTGGTGGCATAACCATGCTCTTAGGATATGAAGCCGAGGCATCAACGCTCTGAGTATGCGGTACCGAGGTATCAACGCTCTGAGTATGCGGTACCGAGGTATCAACGCTCTGAGCATGCGGGGCCGTGGTATCAACTCTTTCTAAATGAGCCTCATCATAAGCGCCTAAGACCGCATCATACTCTTGCCATACTTGAGTGTAGGCATCATGAGATTTGGCTCCTTGATAACTATCTTTATCCATAGCAAAGCTACGGCTAGCGTAATTCTCTGATGCGTATGGGCGAGCAGGCGATGAGGGAGCGGCAACATCAGGTGCTAATGCACAAGGAGGCGCTGAGGCTGATAAGGCAGTATCCTTAGTACTATTTGCATTGGAGCTACCTCTCTTAGCTGTGTGCGTTGTCTTGCTAGCACTCAACTTAATCTTACTAGTAGTGCTTGAGGCTACTGCAGATGATACAGTGGCACTCGCTAATACAGGTGGTGTAGTGGATACTGTGACATTTGTAGATACTGGGACATTTGCGACTAGCTTCGATGGCTCAGAGGTTGTGGATGATGCGGATGTGCTTGAGCCTTTAGGATGCTTACTTGTGGCCATGTACTCATCAATACGCTGATCCATGGACATGTTAGGCACGGTATTTTGCGCGCTTCTAGGACGTGATGAGACCTTACCTAGATCGGACATGCTTACTACACGAGTGGTAGGAAGTAAGTCTTTGTAGTCACTAAAAGCCATAGCTATATCCTAAAGATCGAGTCTGATAAAAAGCACCCATATGATTAAAGGGTGCTTGATGAGCCTAGATTACACTAGATTTTTGCACCATTGCCATGCAATTGTAGGCCTCTATTGTTTTTGCAAGCTTAGCATAAGCGGGGCTATAAGCTCATGCTCTAAAACAAGTGAAACTTATCAATATGGCCACAGAGTCTTATTTTCTGTGAAGCCCATGAGGTTCTTTTTAGCTGCATATATTTGGCAAGCCTAAGAAAAACGTGATGATGTTTAAGCCGCATTTGTTAAAATAAGCGCCCAACATATCCTCATTGCTGATAGTACAGCTAAAAAACTCGAGGATAGGTTCTTGTGGTCTTAATCTTAGCTAATTTCTTGAGCCTCTAGACCCAAAGTTTTTCTTAGGACAAAGCCAATGCTTACCAAACTCACTCTAAAGCTCTACAAATACACTGATACAGATGCTTGGGCAAGGTTATGCCATACCAAAACAGGCATATTCTTAGTCTCAGTAGTGCTAGGTGCCTTAGGAACTTTAGGCTTTGCTCCATACAATAATTGGGTAGTTACTTTAGCTACTCTGGCCTTTGAGTTCTTCTTTGTCTCAACCTTTAAGTCCTCTAAGCGCGTGTTCTTTTCATTGCTGTTGTACTTTACAGCCATGAACACTTTCACCTTAGAGTGGCTTAACTATGTTATGACGGGCTTTGGCGGCCTACCACCAATTGCCTCTTACTCAATTGAGACTCTCTTCTCTGCCTATTTAGCTATCTTCCATGCCTGCCTAGGTACTCTAGCCTTTAGACTGTCCATGCGTCGCATCAAGGATGATAAGCTTGACACTGGCAATAGTCATGGCAAGGATAGCGGTGCTAATGCAACTAAAGACAGCTCTGCTAGTGCGGCTAATGACAACTCTGCCAATGCAAGTTCCGCTAACGACGCTGCAGCCAATGGCGATGCTAAAACTGCAGATGCTGATGATTTTGATGATGAGGAGGCTGTAGAGGCACCACCTCCTGCTTTTTCATCTCGACCAGTACCTGCTGAGTCTAGTGCATCTCCATCAAAGATGCAGGATATGCCAAAACACGGCATCTCAGCTGGTTCTACTCGCTTATATCCAATTCTTACACTTAAAGATGGCATTGATCGCCGCTTCTTTAAGAATGCGTTTTTATTAGGCTTTCTGCCAGCAGCTTTAGTTCTTGCTGATTACATCATCGGTGTACTCTTTACTGGTTTCCCATGGATGTATGTTGGCTATACCACCGTTGATAGTCCTTTTGCATCCTTTGCTCCATTAGTGGGTGTACGAGGCATCAGCCTTCTGTTCTTTATCTGTGCGGGCGCTATTGCTCTTGCTATTGAGCGTCGCTATGTCTATCTGCCAGTGGCTGGCTTTATTTTCTTTGTCAGCATCATCATTATGGGTATCAAATACGTTACCCCAATGGAGCCTATCAAGGTTGCAGGTATTCAGGGCAATATCGAGCAGAGCATCAAGTGGGATCCTAACCATACTATCCCAAGCATCAAGAAGTATATGAACCTTACCTCTCCAGAATTAGGTAAGAATGATGTAGTAATCTGGCCTGAGTCAGCTATGCCTGTATATGTACAGCAGATTGTGCCGCTGCTTGATGATCTTAACTTTTTGGCCAACGAACAAGAAACTGCCTTGTTAATGGGTATCCAACGTGTTACTCCTGACAAGCTCAGCTATAACTCCATGTATGTTTTTGGTCAGAGCAAGAATCTATTTGATGCGCAGATTTACGACAAGCGCCACTTAGTGCCATTTGGTGAGGTAGTACCGTTTGAAAACCTCACTCGTCAGCTAGGTTCGATCTTTAATTTCCCAATGTCATCCTTTAGCCCAGGTGCACTTGATCAAGAGCAAATTCATATTGAGAAGTTCGATCTTAAATTCATCCCTGCTCTTTGCTATGAGTCTATCTTCCCTGAGTTAATGCTCTCCATGTATTCAGATGAGACCAATGGCATCATCATGATCTCTAATGACTCCTGGTATGGCGATACCCGTGGCCCAATTGAGCATTTAGCTATTGCGCGTATGCGTTCTATGGAAATGCAAAAGCCAATGATCCGTGTTACAAACTCTGGTATCACTGCCTATATCGATGAGCTCGGAGCTATTGTAGAGCGCTTACCATCTGATGAAGAAGGCGTACTGCACATGCAATACGTTCCAACCTCCGGTACCACTCCATACGCTAAGGGCGGTATCTACATTTTCATCGTCATGGTACTTGCTACTATTGCATCAGGCTTCATGTTGCGTCGTGTCCGTCAAGATGCTGTCCAACAGCAGTTTAACGACATGATCCGTCCATAAATCTTCTTTAACGATCTCGGTGTGGCCATAATGACCACACCTTGATCAATTCTCCATAGCACCTGCCTTCAAAATGCAGAGACTATGGCTAATCCTCAAGCTACACTGCACCTCAAAGGCTTATACAGCGTCTTGTGTGATCCTATACTAGCGATCGTAGCGATCTTATGATCCTTTCTTTTAGGCTTGCTCGATCACTTGTTAAAAAGTGACGATCGCGATCATTAAACTTTCTTTACAAGATCACAATGGATCATCAGCGCTGTAGCTAATGATGTTTGCACTATGCTAAAAACTATGGCTCTCAAGTCTTATCGATCATGGTACAAAAAGGTGAAGATCGTGAACTTTAATCTTTTTTCACCTCGATACTACTCAACATTGCATGAGCCTTAGTGCTATCCTATTAAGATATCTTTACGCGTCTAAAGTACGATCTGATGGTAGACTTTAGTACGCTAAAAAGGCTAATTTGCGGTCATTGGCCGCGATGAACCTAACAATTTTTAACTTTTTTGCCTGACAAGAAGCCCTTTTGGTCGGATAATAAGCAAGTTATACATGATTAGGCTATAGATATCAGAGCGCGATATCATTAAAATGGTAGGTGCTTATCTGATTAACATGGCACGCAAACTTTTTTTTACAACGCGTGTCTTTAGTCTAAGTAAGCTCAATAGTTTTAGTGTGGCCATCTAGCTCACTAGGTGCTTTGTTCTTGTGCCAAGTGCGTATCAAGGAAGGATATATGCGCGAGATTTTCTTCAGCAGTTCACGTGTTCTTACTTACATCATCAAGAGATGCTATCTGAAGAACTACCCAATTAATCAGGCCAAGGCACAGCGCCTGTTATACTGCTCTTATGGCAGCGTCATGGCTTTATTTGACATGCGTTTAACCGACGAGCGTCCTATTACTTGGGAAGCAGGCCCAATTTTCCCTCGTGCACTGTTTGACCACATGCACCATCAGCTCAACTTTGCTGATCCACAGAATCCATTAGAGCAGAACCTCTGCCAGCCAGCTATCCTCTACGTTATCGATCAGACTGTAGACAACTTTGGCGCAATGGCAGCTGAAGAGCTCACCGAGTTCTTAACCGCTCCAGGTACCCCATGGTACGAAGTATCCAACAAGGGTGAGGACTTAGGCATCATCATGAACGATGAGCTTATCCGTAAGTACTTTGCTGAGCACGTAGTAAATCCTGAGGCTTACTGCGGCCCAACTATGGAAATCGCTATCAGCCCTAACGAGCCAAGCGACAGCATCTGGGCTTAATCCTCATTTGTCTTTCATAGGCCAAGCGTGCCTAACCTAGCACTCTATGAGCCTCTATGAATGCAACAAGCTTTAAATCCTTCCTCCGCCAGGGCCTCTTAACCTGGCGGTATTCTTTTGTATTCTCTTTTTTTCCCATCAAAATACTGCCATCTAGCTAAAAGCAAATCATCAGTACTCATCTGCAGCTTTTGCTATTTTATTTATCTGCCCTTGCTCCCCACTTACTCATAGTCGCCCAACTGACTTTGCGTGAAATGTTAACTACCCTATCTTTTTTAGTGCACTAAAGTGTTTATCTACCATCACATAATCCCTTATGTATCTAGGATTTAACCCAGTTAGGGCCTATCAAAACACTCAACTATGTGACCTAGTCGGGAAAACCGCTAATATCTTGACTAAGACATAGCTCCAATGCCTATCTAGCGCGGTTTCTATTGTCTTTGCGTGCTAAAATGTTTAAGCGATGCGTGTATGTCCATGCTTTGCCAGCTTCTCTTGTGATTTATAGCCTTAAAGTCAGACAAAAAGCTCCTATCCGTGCGCTTTTGTCTTCAATAGAGCGAGCTTGGTCTTTAAAGGCGTGGTGAATAGTGCAGTTGACCGCCAAAAACTTGCACTTTATTCACGGCTAACACCATCAGATGCTGACTTGCTTGTGTCAGCAAGCCCTTACATTGGTTTAGGTCTCAGGTTTTTTAATGAGCAACAACGTTGATACCCGCCTACAACGCACTAATGCATCCGTAGGAATCAGTGGCAAATCCGTAAAAGAGTCGCGTGAAAAAGATGCTAACACCTCATCTACACAGATGAGCCGTGCTGCTACCACACGCTATTTAAACTCCTTATCTATACAACAAGATGACGTAGGGGATACCCTCTCTCGCTCCATGAACAAGCTCAATCAGAGTTTGTCTCATGCTGCCTCGAGCAATGAGGAAGTTGCAGTTGATGAGCAAGCTGAAAAGATGGCGGTCTATACCAAGCTTGCCGGCAAAATCATTAGCCGTGATGCCAATTTACAGGATAAAGTTGCTCATAACCTGTCTAGTGGCTCTAATACTGTACGCTCCAAAGATGCTGTAGATTCTCTGCAGCAAGCCATGAGCAAGATGCCTTCAAGCCTTAAGGAAGGCACACAATCTGGTAAAGATTTAGCCAAGTTCATGGTGGAAAACCTAGTTACTTTAACTGACACCAAGAACATGGGTGCAGGCTTAGAGCGTGATTTAGCAGTACGCCAAATCACTGTGCCTAAGCATGCTCCAAACAGCCGTGTCCAAGCTGCTAGTGACAAGGTTTTACAAGCATCTATCGAATACATTAAGAGCAATCAGCCAGAGGCTTTAGCCAAAGAGGCAGCTCAGGCAAAATCAGGCCAAGGCGCTAATGCCTCGACTGCCAATAGCACTGCCAACGTTAATCTCAATAGCTCACAAGATAGAGATGATGCCGAAGTTGTAAACTCAACTTACACTCAAAGCATCATCAAGCAGCGCCGCGATGCCCAAAATACTAAGGATGTTGCACAGCAAAACACCAAGGATGTTGCTTCGCAAAGTCCTCAAGATCGTATTAGCTCAGAGATCTCCAAGCGCATTCACAGCTTAATCTCTCAAGCAGCTGCTAGTGCTAAGCAAGGCAATTTAATTCAGCTCACTCCAGAAGAGGCCAAAGCTTTTGATAAAGCCGCCTCAAGCCCATCTAATAGCAGCTCAGTTGAACGCTTTTTAACCAAGACAACTACATCAGCTCCTGAAGCTCCACTTTCAGAGGGTAAAGCACGTCCTGCTATCGACAATACCAATGTTCGTCAGTTGTCCCTGTCCGAACTGTCAGCACGTGCATCCAAGCTGCAACAAGAATTTAGAACCGAGCGTCACCGTATTGCTCAAGAGGGTAAGCTTCCAGATCCTGCACAGATGACCAAGGTCGAAATCAAAGTCGACGTACGTCCATCTCAAGGACAGGCCACCACTCAAAGTTCATCTGACCCACGTGCCAACGGTGCTAGCACCTCTGCAGCTGCAGATCGCGTTTTAAATGGCGATAGCTCTAATACCAAGACTCTGTATACCTCAGAGCGTAGTGCCCCAACTTTATCTGATACAGCCGCCAAAGCTCGTGAGCTCTTAGCTCGTGCTCAGGCTCGTATTGCACAGCAACAAGTTGCTGAGGGCAATACCAAGGATGGTTCTAAGATTGCTACCCAAGCTAATGAGCCGGCCACCAAAGATATCAAGGCACCAACTGCTAAAAATCAGCAGCCTACTCAAGCTCAGGCTGATAAGGCTCCAGGCACTCAAAATCAGCAGCCTACCCAAGCTCAGGCTGACAAGGTAGCAAGCAGCAACGCTAAGCTTACTGATGCCCTTAAAAACATTAGCTACAGCTCTATTGCTGAAGATACCAAGGTCATCAATCAACTCAAAGCTCAGGCTCAAGCCCTTGAGCAGCTGCAGTCTAAGGTTGCACAAGAGCAGCAAGCCACCACAGCTTCAAAAGATACTGCTACCAAGCCAACTCCTGATGAGTTCAAGTCACAGCTAGCACCAAGCAATGCTGCTACCAAGGATATCAAGGGCCCTGTTACCCAAGATGGCAAACTCCCAGGTGCCCCAGATAAGACCCCGGCATCTAGCGACAAAGCACCTGTTGCTGACAAGACTCCAGTAGCTGATAAGGCTCCAGTAGACAACAAAGCCCCAGTAACCGATAAGACACCAGTTGCTGATAAGGCTCCTGCCGCCTCTAACGACAAGGTTATTGCTCAGGATAATAAGCTCCCTGGTGCGCCAGATAAGGCTCCAGTTGCATCTGACAAGGCCCCTGTAACCAAGGACATTAAGGTTCCTGTACCTCCACAGGATGGCAAGCTACCTGGTGCCCCAGAAAAAGCCCCAGCATCTGATAAAGCACCGGTTGCAGATAAGACCCCAGTAGCTGACAAGGCTCCGGCCGCCTCTAGCGACAAGGTTATTGCTCAGGACAATAAGCTCCCTGGCGCTCCAGATAAGGCCCCAATTGCATCTGACAAGGCCCCTGTAACCAAGGACATTAAGGTTCCTGTACCTCCACA
>Garnier_p2__coassemble_1347_pt1 | contig 24852 bp, 16 predicted proteins | sample Garnier_p2__metabat2_high_PE_037 | metagenome-assembled genome bin Garnier_p2 | reverse complement strand
GTGGTAAAAACGGGCCCCGTTGTGCAAGCGGTATGCGTATCAATAGCGCTAAAGATGACGCTGCAGGCCTCCAGATCGCCGATCGTTTAACATCCCAGATTAATGGACTCAACCAAGGCAACCGCAACGCCTCTGACGGTATTGCTCTTGCCCAGACCATGGAAGCTGGCATGGACGAAATCTCTGGCATGCTCCAGAAAGTTCGTACTTTAGCTGTTCAGGCAAATAACGGCACCAATACCTCTGACGATCGCCGCGCCATTGGTAAGGAAATGGAAGCCTTAGTTAACGAAGTTAACCGCATCGCTCAGAAAACTACTTTTGCTGGCAAGACCATCTTAAATGGCAAAATTGCTGGATCTATTTTTGGTGATCCTGCAGCTGCTGGTGGTGCTGCCGGACCAGCTGGTGCTACCGGAACTCTAACTTTACAAGTTGGCTCAAATAAGGGCGATACAATTAGTTTCACCGCCGACTCCGTAATGTTCTCAAAAATCGGAGCAGGCGATTTGATGGGTAATGCTGCAGATAAAGTCTTTAAAACATCTGCTGATGGCACTATAACTGTAACCCTTACCAAGGCTAAAACAGATACTTCAAATACTTCCATTGCAGAGATTGTTAACCTGATGGATTCTATGATCTCCAAGGTTGACGGTGCACGTGCTGATCTTGGCGCTTTGCAAAATCGTCTTGAGTCATCTATCCGCAATCAGTCTAATGTCGCAGCTAACGAGGCTGATGCACGCTCACGTATTCGTGATGCTGACTTTGCTGAAGAGTCTGCTAACCTTTCACAGCAGTCAATTATCCAGCAGGCTGCTGCTTCCATGCTGATGCAGGCTAACACACGTCCTCAGCTTGGTTTAAGCCTCTTAGGCTAAGTTTTTTTATTATGCTCGTGTAGAGCAGTATTGTTTTTCTAAACAAGGGCAGCCATTGGCTGCCTTTTTAGTTTTGGTGGCTTGATAACTTTTAGGGCGCTGTATCTGTTTCGGTGCTTAGTTGTGTTGAATGGCGATTTAGTGGGGGTTGTTAGGGCTTGAGCTTTTAGTTAAGTAGGATTTGGAGTGGCATTTGTTGCTTAAAGTTTGACTATGCTCGCAACTAAATAACTTAGCTTACGTCTGAGGCTCAAGATGTCCTAATATGTTAATTATCAAGATACTCTGTTTGGCGTCCTTAGACTGGGGGATCTCATTGTGGAACTGAAGTTAGTAAACAGCACTGTTGAGTTATCAGGCCTACTTATCATGGGCATCATCGATCTCAATACTGATGACCCACTTGACCTTGAAGAGATCGCCGAAATCGCCTCTGGTTATGCTGCTAGTGGTGCTACCTTTGTTGAGCTCAGTGTTAATAAGCACAAAAGGGATGCTTGCTCTCAAGATGCAGAGATTGACATGCTATGTGCAGCATTAGAGACCATCAAAGATATTGAGCTTATCCCAGCGGTGTACACCAGTGATCCTGTTATCATGCGCAAGGTAGTTGAGTGTGGTGCTCAGATGATTGTAGACCCGCTCGCGTTAACGCAGCCTGGTGCACTTGAGGCTGTCGCTGAGATTAAGTGTGCCGTATGTATGCTCATGGATCAGAGTGTTAACTTCACTGAAGATGATTGCTGCGATCCTTGCGCTACTGTATCTGAGTTCTTCTATGAGCGCTTAGATGCATGTATCAATGCACACATTGACCGTCAGCGTATTGTCTTAGATCCAATGATTAGCATTGACACTTCAGTTGACTTCCGTCTGAAGATGTTTGGTCGTCTCAATACCTTCAATAGCTTTGGTCTACCAATTAGCTGTGCACTGCCTCGTATGGTGGCTGAAAAGGACAATGTCAATCAGTCTATGTCCATCGTTGCTACTGTGGCGATCTTTGCTGAGCAACAGGGCGTGCGTATGATTCGTACTAATCGCGTTTATGACATCGCCTTGGTAATTAACAGCTGGCATGCACTCAATCATAGTGCTCGACCATTTAAGCTCTCACGCGCTATCGGTCGCCGTCTTAAGGAGCTGGCATTAGGCCGCCTGAAGAAAAACGAGAACAAGTAGTCGTGTTTATTGATTATAAATGTGCATAGCACTCACTTGATGTGCGTAGGCGTAATGAACACTCTACTTATTTGAACTTTTTGGTATATACAAGCCACTTACTAATGCTCAATATTGGGCAATGGTAAGTGGCTTGTTGCTTTTTAGTCTTGTGATACAGATTTTGCCTATAGCATGAGTTAAAATCATTGACTGTGTTGTGGGATCGTAAGGATCCTTATGTGTTAAAGGATATGACAGTTTTGCTGTCGGAAACTATGCTGATGCCTTTAAGCCTTTGTCGTCGATGAGGCAGTGTTTATGGATGTCAGTGTGGTTAAGGGGAAGCGATGCAAGCTAAAAAGCGCAAGTTTTTTGGAACTGACGGTGTTCGTGGTCGTGTAGGTCAGTTTCCTATTACTCCAGACTTCGTCATGAAGTTAGGTATGGCAGCAGGTAAGGTTCTGATGAAGAACAATCAGGGCCGTGTAATTATCGGTAAAGATACCCGTCTGTCTGGCTATATGTTAGAAGCTGCCTTAGAGGCTGGTTTTAGCGCTGCTGGTGTTTCAACTGTACTCTTAGGCCCAATGCCAACTCCAGCGGTTTCTTATCTGACAAAAGCATTCCGCGCTGACTTAGGTGTTGTTATCTCTGCATCTCACAATCCTTTTTATGACAACGGTATTAAGTTCTTCTCTTCAGAGGGTACCAAGCTGCCTGACGATGTTGAGCTGGCTATTGAAGAAGCTTTAGAGGCTGAACTTGAAATGGCTAAGCCTTCTGAGTTTGGTCGTGCATACCGTCAGTCTGACGCTCCAGGTCGCTACGTTGAGTTCTGTAAGTCATCCTTTGACTCACGTATGAGTCTTGAGGGTAAGCACATTGTTTTAGATTGCGCCAACGGTGCTACTTATCATGTTGCTCCACTCGTATTTAGAGAGTTAGGTGCTGAGGTAACACTAATTGGTGTTGATCCAAACGGTATTAACATTAACGACGGTGTTGGCTCTACTCACATAGATACTTTAAGCGAGCGTGTACTTTCAGCAAAGGCTGATTTAGGTATAGCTTTTGACGGCGATGGTGACCGTGTCATGATGGTCAATAAGAATGGCCGTGTCTTAGACGGTGATGCACTTTTATATATCATCGCTATGGACAGAGCTAGCCGTGGCAAGCTCAAGGGTGGTGTAGTTGGTACTCAGATGTCTAATTTAGGCTTTGAGCTAGCATTAAAGAAGCATAATATTGAGTTTACCCGTTCAGCAGTTGGTGATCGCTATGTTATGGAAGAGCTCTTAAAGCGCGATTGGATCTTAGGCGGTGAAAACTCAGGTCACATCATCTGCTTAGACCACACCTCAACAGGTGACGGTATTATCTCTGCACTGCAGGTGCTCAAGGCCATGATCCGTACCGGCAAGAGCTTAGATGAGCTCACCGCTGACTTAGTCATGTTCCCACAGGAGCTTATCAACATTCGTTTGACTGCTGGCTTTGACGTGTTTAACGATGAAAAGGTAAAGGCTGAGGTTAAGGCTGTTGAAAATGAGCTGCAGGATAAAGGACGTGTACTGCTACGCAAGAGCGGTACTGAGCCATTAATCCGCGTTATGGTTGAAGGTGAAGATCGCGAGGTTGTACACAATATGGCCGTACGTATCGCCGATGTCATCCGCAAGCAGGCTGAAGGCTTATAAGAGAGCTGACTTTCTTTAGCTTCTATATGGTTCTTTAAACAAATTATGTTTGCATGGGCCATTGGCTATTTCTTCGTGCGCTGTATATCAGAGCTTAAGAATTGACCTTGCCTTTTGAGCAAAACTATATGGCTTAAATAGTTAAATTATTGTTTAAAGACCATTTTATGGTGCAGTTAAGACCCGATATGAGTGATCATATCGGGTTTTTGCTTTATACAAGGGCAAGCTCTTATGTAGCCTACAATTGGCCATTTAGTGGGTAAATAAGGGCAAATAATGCTGATCTTGTTGGATACGAGAGTGTTATTTTTGCGGCTTAGCAAGCTTTATGACTTGATAAAAGTGACATTGAACGGTATCATTGCACAGCCCAAAATATCCATTTTTTTACGGTTGTGCTATGTACGAGATTGTTATTGTATTTCTGCTTTTAGTTTCAATTGCCATTGTTGCCTTAATCCTGGTTCAGCAGGGTAAGGGTGCAGGTATGGGCGCCTCCTTCGGTGCAGGTGCATCTAATACCGTTTTCGGTTCAGCTGGTTCTGGTAACTTCTTAACTCGCTCCACCTGGACTTTAGCAATTATCTTCTTCGGTATCTGCCTCTTTATCGGCTACCTGCAGAAGCAAGACAATACTAAGACTGGCGATTTCACCAATATCGACGCAGCTCCAGTAGCTGAGCAAGCTGCTCCAGCTCCTGCTGACGTTCCTACTATCGACGGTGATGTTCCTGCAGTTTCTACTGAGGAAATGACCTCCGAGATGAATTCTGATGTTCCAGTAGTAGAGTCTGATGCTACTGCTGAGACTGACGCTGCTGCTGTAGAGACTGATACTGCCGCTGAGGCAGAGGCCGCAGCTGAGCCTGAGACCGAAGAAGACGCTGAAATCAAGGCTGCTATCGAAGAGTCTAACAACGAGCCAGAAAAGGCAAAATAATTAAGACGTCAGGCAGGCTAAGTACGTAGCGTATCAAGCACAGCCTGCCATAGTCTAAAAAAGAAGGGAGATGCCAAAGATGGCACCTCCCTTTCTTTTTGCCTGTAGCAAGGGTAACTAAGTTTTATAGGTTTACTCTAGGTTATGTAAGTTATATAGGCTTACGTTATGGCTTGTAGTATTGGCCCAAGCGATGGTATGCACTATAGGCCTACGGTGTGCCATACTGCCTTGTAAATAACGAGCATCTGTATGCTCAAATCTTAGTACTTTTTGTTGAAGATATAGTGCTTAGTTGGGGTAATGACCTCATCTAGAGGCATATCCCAAGGCTGGCTTTTGATCTCAGGTATGAGTTGAAAGTCATAGGCAAGGCCTAAGGTTAAGCACTCACAGCTGATCTTTTTTAACATGCGGTCATAATAGCCACCGCCCATGCCAAGGCGCTCACCTTTTTCATTAAAGCCAACTAAAGGAACGATGACTACTTCAAGGTTATGAGGTTGAACTAGATTCTCTGCACTTACTACAGGCTCTGGGATCTTAAAGCGGTTTAAGATGAGATCTTCTGGTTTTTCATAAGAGTAGAAGTCCATTAGACCTTTCTCTTCAGGATGAATCACAGGCAGAGCCATATGGTGACCTGCAAGGCGTAGAGCCTTGTTGATCTCTACAGTATCAATCTCGCCAGAGAAGCTGTGGTATGAGGCAATACAGCGGTTTTGTTTTAAGAACTCATGCTCAAGCACAACACGTCGTACGAGCTCTGAGCACTTAGCTACCTCATCTTCATGCAGGGCTTTGCGCTTCTGTCTAATCTCATTACGGGCATTGTTGCGCCATTCCTTATAAGCACTGACTATCACGGCAAAACCTCACTAAATTAATCTATAGCTTTTTGTAAGCTTATCTTGTTTGCGTGAACATTATACGGCCGTAGCATGGTGTAATTATGCAAGAGGGCAAAAAGTCTTTATCGCATGCATAAGTCAGGGCTGAGACCATAGTCGTTGTTGATGTTAAAGTCTGATGTGAGGTCTTGCTAATGTTAAAGTCAGGGCTAACGCCATAGCTTTAGTTGATGCTGAAGTCTTTGATGATGCTAAAGTGCATGTTTTTAGGAACCTAAGATCTTGGTTAAGTCAGCGTTATGGCCTAAGAAGGTTACTTGGTAGCGCTATGAGCGCGTTGCTATATGATGCAGGAGCTCTTGAGATGGTGCGTACTATCTTTTATGCGGGGAGACTGCCTCACAATTGAGGCAGGAGAGGTGATGCAAATTAGCTTGGCCTTGATGCTACTGATCTGCATCGATATTGTTGAGATTGCGCTTGATGCGGTGAATGAGAGCCATAGCCTGCTCCTGGAAAGGAGTAGAGGTGTCTAAGTAGCGCTGCAGCTGGCTTTGGCTTTCAATAGCTGCAATGATAGCCGCTTGCTGTGGGGTCAGACTTGGATTATCACGCAGAATCTTAGCGGTGATTTCCTGAGTCTTGCCTACAGCTCTTTGTAGTGAAGCTGCCTGACTTTTATGGCAGCGCAGGGCGAAACTTTCACCTAGAAGTGAGACTGTAACGGTCTTGATATCATCCTGATTCATAACTCTTTGATCCGATTCGTTCTTACAGTCCTGCAAGAGGCAATCTTAATTATTTAAGCGGATCCCTAACCAAATCGTTAGTATCCGTAGTGCTTAGATTGCTGTGCAGAGTATCGTAATGCTGTTGCCACATCGTACTCAAGACAAATCCTTTGTCTTAAATATGAGTCTAAGGGCACAAGGAATATAGTTTATTTGCGTTTCTAGCCTAAGATTCATGGGCAGTTCTTTTCAAAGCCATGTAGTTATTAGGCTTTGTAAGCTTTAAGCTTTGGCTCAGATTGATCACGTTTAGTTGCACAAAACGTAGCAAACGCATAGTATTATGCTCTATTGTACCAATATTTTCGCTCGATGCGATTTTTATGGTAATGGTATGGCATAATGTTGAGCTTATTACACCTCATTATCATACTCATAGAATGCATGCAAAAGCGATTTGTATGCACCATTCAGTGCCTTGTACACACTATGCTTATCGCATAGTGCGATATTGTTTCTCATGGCATGCTGCATTATTCAGGGGCATAGTTAGTAACTCAAGCTCTCAGAACCATTCTATGGGTATCAGTTTAGCTTACATTGTTGCTTATGCAACATAACTAAGATCACATCTTGCAGTTTACGAGCATCACAAAGCAATTTTGTAGATGCTACGAGCAAGGCTAATGAGTAATTTACTGCTCAGTGTCGTGTTCTAGTCGTAAGCTTAGTTTGCTAAATACTTATCACGAGCTTTTGAACCTTAAGTATTTTCTTAAGGCGGTATTATCTCGATAAGTATATGTATTCTCAAAGCGGTTATGAAGTTCTATGCTGCTTTTATTAGCAAACATCGAGGTTTTATTCATAATGCACATTACTCAAGAAGGGATTCTTTAAGATGCAGAAAAGGGCAGGTATGGAGCGTTCTTTTAAAGGCGGACATGATGGCTTTAAAGGCGGCAGATCTCAAGGTCAACGTCGTATGAGCGATGGTCCAGCACGTTCCTCCCGCGACGATCGCAAGGGCTTAAGCTTTGACGGTCGCACACGTTCAAATAACCAAGGCCGTGCTTTTGCTGAGCAAAAGACTTTAAAGCGTGCTGAGGCTGCTAAGCGTAATGTAAAAGCTGCAGTAAATGCAGCAGTTAAAGGCAAGAGTGAAGAGCGTGTTAGCGGTGTAAAACTGCACAAATTACTCGCCAATGCTGGTATCGGCTCTCGTCGTTTCTTAGAGAGCATGATTGAGTCTGGTCGTGTAGAGGTTAACGGCAAGAAGGTAAACTTAGGTTTCCGTACTGAGGATGAAGACATCACCGTTAAGATTGACGGCCGCATTGTTTATTCTCCAAAGACTCGTAAGCTTGAGAATCGCTGCCTCATGTACTACAAGCCAGAAGGCGAGATCTCATCTTTATCCGATCCACAAAATCGCCCAACCGTTTTCGATCACTTACCTCGACTTGAGATTGGTAAGTGGATTAACGTTGGCCGCTTAGACTTAAATACCTCCGGTTTGCTTTTATTTACCACTGACGGTGATCTTGCCCATGCGCTGATGCACCCACGCTATGGTATTGAGCGTGTCTACGCCGTTCGTGTTTATGGTGACGTAACTGAAGAGCAGTTAGAACAGCTGCGTGAAGGCGTGTTACTAGAAGATGGTATCGGCAAGTTTGATGCTATCGAGTACCGTGGTGGTGACAATCGTAACCACTGGTTCCACGTATCCTTACGTGAAGGCCGTAACCGCGAAGTACGTCGTCTGTGGGAAGCAGTTGGTCTGCAGGTTAGCCGTCTGATTCGTATTTCCTATGCAGGCTTCGATCTTGACCCTCGTATGAAGTCTGGTCAGTACCGTGAGCTTACTTTAGCAGAGGTTAACAAGCTTCGTTCTAAGGCTCAGTTAGCTGCATTAAAGCCTGAAGAGTATGCAACTACTCCACTGCGTATCTCTGCATCTTTAAACCGTCAGCGTAAGAATGTTTCTGCTAAGCCAAAGGCACAAGTTGACAATGGTGCATCTGTAAGCAATGCACGTGATGGCGATATGCGCGTAGGCAAGAGCTATGGTCGTGGCCGTGATGTGAAGGGTAAGTCTTTTAAGCTTAGCTACAGCTCAGACAAGCGTTCAGGCTCATCTCGTGAACAGGGTCGTAAGGGCGCAGCTTCAGCACGTGCTGGCAAATCATTTACTCGTGGTCGCTCCGGCCGCTAAAGTTATTTAAGCCTAACAGCGCAAGCTCAAGGCTCATTTTAATTAAGGATGAGGCAGCTAATGTCTCATCCTTTACTTTTATCCAAAGCTAGTACTTAGGCTAAGCATATGGGCAGGGCGGCTTGATGCTGTCTATGTCTGTACATGGAAAGTCATTGTTGCTTAGGCCATGGGCAGAGCGAGTTAAGGCGTCTATGACTAGACATGGCGACTTAAGAGTATGTATGGTCTTGATACTTATTGGGACTGTGTTTGTTTAGCTTTGGTCTATGTTATGAATAGTGCAAAACTAATAGTCATACTTACGTTTTTTGTGCGAGAGCTTAGATAAGTCGGTTAGCATGCTTGGATTGCTAAGCAGATTTGAGTACTATCATACTTTTAGCCTAATTTAAGGCTGAGACAAAAATCATATACTTGCTACATATAGATCTCAAGCTACGCTTGTGGTTAAAGAGCTGCTTTGTAAGTGATCTTTATAAGCCATTATTGATGGTGTACTTGGAGATTACATGTGACAAAGAGGCTCGTGTAGTTTTAATTTTTTCATGGAATCTTGTTTTGCAGGTAACTACTCTTTTTTTAGAGTGTGGGAACTGCATTTGGCTACAGCTTAGAGCAAGGCATTTTGCTTGGCACTTGGTGCAAGTATAGTGTCTACTCTTGTAAAGGCCGTTTTTTTAATTGTAAGTAAGGTAAAAATATTATGGATCCCACGGCAGTGCATCAAGTCATGTTCGATATGGCTTGGGTGTCTGATCCTACAGCATGGTTAGGTCTTGCTACCTTGGTGGTTATCGAGATTGTTCTTGGTATCGATAACCTGGTGTTCATTGCGATTCTTTCAGCCAAGCTGCCAGAAAAGCAGCGCGATATGGCCCGCTATATTGGTTTGGCAGGTGCGCTGGCTATTCGTCTGGTCTTACTTGCAAGTATCTCGCTTGTGGTCAATATGATTGAGCCTCTGTTCTACATCGGTTCAAAAGGTATCACAGGTCGAGATCTCATCTTAATGGTAGGTGGTGTTTTCCTCTTATATAAAGCCGTGCATGAGTTGCATTCTAAACTTGAGGGCTTTGATGAGGAATTGTCAGTATCTAAGGCTGCTGGTTCTGCTATGTATTTGGTAATCCTGCAGATTATGGTACTTGATGCCGTCTTCTCCATCGACTCTATCATTACTGCAGTAGGTATGGTTGATCACGTCTTCATCATGATGTTTGCTGTGATCATCGCTATGACTGTAATGACCTTAGCATCCCGCTTCATTACTGAGTTCGTGGCTCACCACCCAACCTTAGTTATTCTGTGCTTAGGCTTCTTGCTCTTAATCGGCTTTAGCTTGATTGTTGAGGCTTTAGGCTTCCATGTACCTAAGGGCTACCTCTATGCAGCTATTGGCTTCTCCATCTTAATGGAGATCTTCAATCAGATTGCTCGTAAGAATACCTTAAAGCTCGGTGAGACAGGTGGCAAGGTTGGTCTGCAAAGCCGTGAAGTAGCTGCTAACTTAGTACTTAGACTCTTAGGTTCTAATCAAAATCAGGTTCATACCTTAAAAGAGGCTATCGTATCGGGTACCGGCTCTCAAGTGTTCAACAACACTGAAAAAGAGATGGTATCTCGTGTTCTGCAGCTAAGCTCCTTACCTGTTAAGGCTGTGATGACTGCCCGTACTGATGTAAATCAGGTTGATATCTCTGAGAGCATGGAAGAGATCTTAACTGACATTAAGGACAATCGTTCTTCTCGTTTAGTTGCTTACAAAGACTCTCAGCGTGAGATTCCGCTTGGCTATATCAAGCGTGATGAGATCCTCACCGTTAAGATGAGTATCGACAACGGTAAGATCGAGCTGCCAAACAATCCTAATGCTACAGATAGTGCTAAGGATGCAGGAAAGAAAGTTGCTGCTTTAATTAGTGAGAATAAACAAGCAGAGATTAGCTCTGAGCTCTTACTTGAGTGCCAGGTGCGTACACCTTTGTATCTGCCTGAAACTGTGTCAGTGATTAAGGCTTTAGAAGAGTTCCGTAAGTCTAAGAAGAACTTTGCATTTGTCTTTGATGAGTTTGGTAACTTTGAGGGTATCGTTACTTTACATGACATCATGGAAGAGATTGCAGGTGAGCTGCCAGATCAGACTGAAGTTCCAGAGTTAGTACGTGTTGGCCCAGGTACCTTCCGTATTGAGGGTAATGCCATCTTAAAGGATATCTCTCGTTTAACTGGCTTTACTGTTCCAGCCTCTGAAAGCTATCACACCATTGCAGGCTTCATTCTTGATTACCTGCAGCGTGTGCCACAAGCTGGCGAGGTGATCTCTATGACTAAGTGGAAGCTCGATATCTTAAAGGTTGAAGAGAACACCATTGAGTCAGTTATGCTCACTAATATCGTAAAAGCTAAGGAAGGCGAAAAAGCCAAGACCAAGACTACAACTCCTGGTGTAACTAACGCCGAATAAGCGTTAACTCACCTTAAGCTTTTGCACAAGGCCATGGGATAAAACCCATGGCCTTTTGTCATTTTTGGGGGCAACAAATTAAGTACCACTAGCCTCAACCTCAACCTCATCCTCATGCTCAAACCTCATCTCCTATGCCAAGTTTATCTGTACTTTGCCTTTGTTTTTGAGGTGGCTGCAAACGAAGCTTGTGAGTTTAGGCTCTATGCGTGGTTCTCTGTTTTAGGTGGGCATAGTGGCACTAATAGAGGCGTTTAAGCGGCATGGCTCGTATGGGCAGCATGGCTTGTATGGGCGGCATTGCTCGTATGGATGGCTAGATGGGAGAGCTGGTCTTATAGACTGATGGTAGCGACGTGGTAGGGTGAAAAAAAGAAAGGCAGCTATACAGCTGCCTTTGAGTAGCACCAGCGCGTACGCGCCAAAACTTGAGGTTTTTGTTTTAGCTTTAGATCTAGCGCTCCATGTTAATTTTTACTTCATTGAACATCCATGTGCGGGCGCTAGATGGGCATGTATAAGTGCTCTAACTTAGACGTTGAAGTTAAAGTAGCGGTTGGTGTTGTTAAAGGAGATATCCTCAACAATCTTGCCTAAGAATTCCATATCCTTTGGATACATGCCATTTTCAACCAAGTTGCCGATTAAGTTACACATAATGCGGCGGAAGTATTCATGGCGGGTGTAGGAGAGGAATGATCTTGAGTCAGTGAGCATGCCTACGAAATTGCCAAGTACAGACAATGAGGCAAGCGAGGTCATCTGATCTACCATGCCATGATAGGTATCATTAAACCACCATGCAGAACCTTGCTGAATCTTGCCTTGAGCCTCAGGGCCTTGGAAAGAGCCGATAGCAGAACCAATCGCAGCATTGTCAGATGGGTTTAAGGAATACCAAATCATCTTAGGCAGTGAATCACGCTCTAAGAGTGCATTCATCATGGTGGTGATGCCACGAGCACAGGCACGATTGTCGATGCAGTCAAAGCCGGTGTCAGCACCTAAGGTTTGGAACATGCGGCTGTTAGGATCACGGATAGCGCCGTAGTGCATCTGCATGACCCAACCGTACTTGGTGTAGCCCTTAGCCATATGGATTAAAACCATGGTCTTGTAGGCTTCAATTTCCTCATCAGTTAAGGCCTCATTGTTTAAGCCCTTAACAAAGATCTTCTCTAAGGTGCCCTCATCCACAATGCGGCAGTAAGCGTAATCAAGACCGTGATCAGAGGCCTTACAGCCCATCTGATTGAAAAACTCCATACGCACATCTAAAGCGTCAAAGAACTCAGCGCAGGTCTTAATGGTACGAGAAGTTAAAGATGCAATGTGCTCTACGTAGTCCTTGAAGTTTTCCTTCTCGATCTTCATGGCCTTGTCTGGACGCCATGCCGGGAGCACCTTGGTCTCAAATGGAGTCTGAGCAATCTTTGCGTGCCACTCTAAAGAGTCACCTGGATCATCAGTAGTAGCGATTAACTTAACGTTGGAGCGCTTGATGATGGATTGCACACGGAACTCATCGGTAGCAAGCTTGCTATTACACTCTTCCCAGATTTCCTTGCAGGTCTTCTCGTTAAGTGGCTTATCAATGCCAAAATAACGCTGCAGCTCTAAGTGAGTCCAGTGGTACAGAGGGTTACCAATAGCACGAGGCAGAGTCTTAGCAAACTGCTCGAACTTCTCAAAGTCGGTGCTGTCGCTGCCGGTAATGAGGCGCTCAGGTACGCCATTGGAGCGAATCATACGCCACTTGTAGTGATCGCCACCAAGCCATGCTTCAGTGATGTTCTTAAACTGATGGTTTAAAGCGATCTCAGCTGGGTTGATATGGCAGTGGTAATCGATTACCGGCATCTTACTCGCGTGATCATGGAATAACTCTTTAGCAGTATCGGTCTGTAATAAGAAGTCCTTGTCCATAAATGGTTTCATGTGAACACCTCGACTAGGCCAAGCATTAACGCGCTTAGCTAGGAATAGTAATTTAGATGCGCCTATCGATAAGCCTTAGACTAAGAGCCAAAACTAGATGGGGACAAGCCTTAAGGCAGTGCCACAGCACAAGCTGTTGCAATTACCTAGGCCGTGCTAAGAACAAAGCTGTTGCCATGCCTTAGTGTAGGCTAGCTTGCTTGACTCTAGTTTGGGCTGCTCAGATGCAGCTTTGATGGCTGGTATTTTGATCTTTAATGCTGACAGCTTAGTCAGCAAACAGCTGTGCTCAAAGATAAGGATTGATCTTTTGAGTACAAGTGTTTGATGGCTATGGACAAAAGTATCTTTAGTTTATTGTAAGGCTGTGCAGCATAATGCAGCGCAGCCTTTACTGATGCAGCTTAATGCTGCACAGCCTTTACTGATGCAGCGAGGCGCTGCACCTTAATTATGTGCAGCTCCTAGGCTGCATCTTAACTATATGCAGCACCTTGGCTGCAACTTAAGTTTAAGCAGCACCTAGGCTGCATTTTAAGATGCTGCTGATTGTGGGCAGCATCTTTGATGAAGTTGGGTGAATACTTACTTTAAGGTGGCGTCGTAGCCAGCAAGCTCTGGAATGAAGCTTGATACGGCTGGGAAGTAAGTACACAGCATGAGCACGGCCAAGATTACTGCATAGTATGGGAGCAGTGGCTTGATAACGCTCTCGATGGAGGTCTTAGCAACCTTAACACCAACGAATAAGATGTTGCCAACTGGTGGGGTGATAGTACCAATACAGAGGTTGAATACAATCACGATACCGAACTCAACAGGGGATAAACCGCACTGCATAGCAATTGGCAGGAAGATCGGAGTAAAGATCAGAATTGCTGGAGTGGTATCTAAGAAAGTGCCCACGAACAGTAAGAAGATATTAATGATGAGCAGAATAACAATCTTGTTAGAGGAAATACCGTTTAACAGATCGCCTACAGCAGCTGGGATATTCACAAAGGAAATAACCCAAGACATGATGGAAGATACGCCAATCAATAACACAATAATGCCGGTCATAATGGCAGATTCTGCGTAAATCTTCTTTAAGTCAGCAAAGGTAATGGAGCGGTAGAGGAATGACAAAATGAGTGAGTACACTACAGCTACCACAGCACCTTCGGTGGCGGTGAAAGCACCGTTAACGATACCGCCGATTACCACTACGATGAGAAGTAAGCTTGGCAGAGCATCAACAGTAATCTTCATAGCAAGAGGCAGAGTGATCTTCTGAGAGTCGCCCTTGTAGCCTAAACGCTTAGCTGCAATGCAACCTACGATCATACAGCCAAGGCCCCAGAGCATACCTGGAATATAGCCAGCTAAGAATAAGGCTGCTACAGAGGTACCGCCTGATACTAAGGAGTAGGTAATTAAAACGTTTGATGGTGGAATCAACAGGCCAGTAGGAGCTGATGCGATATTTACAGTGGCCATGTAGTTTTTAGAATAGCCTTCTTTTTCAGCAATTGGGCCAATGATAGTGCCCATTGCAGAGGCAGCAGCTACACCAGAGCCAGAGATAGCACCGAACATCATATTAGCCATGGTGTTGGTGTGGGCAAAAGAACCTGGAGCCTTACCTACTAAAAGACGGGCAAAGTTCATCAGTCTTATCGCAATTCCTCCTCTATTCATGATATTGCCAGCGAGGATGAAGAATGGGATAGCGATAAGGGTGAATACGGAGATACCAGAGAAAGTACGCTGAGCGCCAGTCTGCAGCATCATATTAAAGTCCAGTGCAGCTGCACCAGCTAATACAGATGAAATGGCAATGGAAATACAGATTGGTACACCTAAGATGAGCAATCCTACGAGCACCAGAGCCATGGTTAAACCAACAGTAATAGTCATGATCCTCTCCTTACTCGTTCTCTTGCTCTACGCCATATGAAGCGAGATTAGGGTCCTTAAGCTTCTTAACCATATCAATCATGTTAAGAACACCGTAGATGAGAATGATGACGCCAGATAATGGCAGTACTGCGTACATCAGACCCATGTTTACGCCTAAAGATGCGGTAAGCTGATTCATGTTTTCAGCAGCCATTACATAGCCGCCGTAAACTAATAACAGTGCAGCAGTAATGATTACCAAGATCTCGGAGAACATGTCCAAGTAAACGCGCTTAGCACCAGTGAACTTGTTATAAACGAAAGCCATGGCAAGGTGACCACGCTGACCGAATACATAGGCTGCTGACAGAATTGAGAGCCAGGTGAAGCTATAAGTAATTAACTCCTCAGAAATAGTACTTGGAGAGTTAAAGAAGTAACGGGTGACGATCTGATAAGTACCGATGCAGGTCATTGCCATAAAAAGCAAGACGCAAAAGGACATAATGCACTTATCAAGAACTTTTCTAAGGACTTGCATAAGATGACTCCGTTAAACCGTGAACTTGAGTGCACTCATGGGCACGAAGAAAATTGTAAAAACAATGAGGCACTAGTTACGTGCACTGTGCATTTTGCGTAGTATGGCACACGCAAAACAATGTCCATAAAACCGCTTGTGTATGCTGTTTGTATGGATTTGGTGATTTAATCTGTGCCGACAACGAAATACTTGTGTATGTATCGTTGTGTAATTTGATGAGGCTTGTTTAGATGCACTCAAGTAGCTTTAGTACTTGAGTGCGTCTTAAGACACAGCTTAAGAACAAGCTGTGCCGTTTTTTTTCAAAGATGGGCAAGTATTACTTGTTAGCTTCAGCGTTAGCAGCGGAAGCCTCGTCGTATAAAGCCTTGATCTCAGGAGTGTCCTTTAAGAGCTGCTCGTGCAGAGGTAAAACCTTGTTACGGAACTCGTTAACATCAACCTCGATGAACTGAACGCCCATAGCAATAGCCTTTTCCTTGGCCTCAGCGATAGAGCCCTTCCATGCAGCGAACTCAGCTTCCTGGGCAGCCTTTGCAGCCTCATCAAATACTGCACGCTCTTCTGGGGATAACTTCTTTAAGAAAGCGTTAGAAGCAACTAATACGTCAGGGCACATCTGGTGCATGTCGTAAGAGAAGTACTTGGTGATTTCACCGTGCTTCTGGTCAGTTAAAGCAAGCTCGTTGTTCTCAGCACCGTCAATAACAGACTGCTGCAGAGCAGAGTAAACTTCACCAAAGCTCATTGGGGTAGCTGCAGCACCGAAAGCCTGCATCATAGCTACGTTAACAGGGCCAGCCTGTACGCGGAACTTCTTGCCCTGTAAGTCAGTAACTGACTTAATTGGGGTCTTTGAGTAGAAGTTACGGGTACCAGCTGTGAAGGCTGCAACTGGAGCAAAGCCAGTCTTCTCGCTGTTTACAGATAACTTGCCTAAGATCTCAGGATCAGTAATGAACTTCTCGTATGCTTCTTCGGAGGTGAAGAGGTATGGAATTGAGAAGATGGAGAATAACTTGTCGAATGACTCAACGTTAGCGGTTGAAACAACCAGGTACTGAACAGAACCCTGCTTGATTAACTCTAAAACTTTCTCGTTAGCACCTAAGGTTGCATTAGGGAAGATCTGAACTTCAAACTTGTCGCCTAACTTCTTTTCAACAGCGTCCTTGAAAGCTACTGCACCGATATGGTCTGGGTGAGTTTCAATCTGTGAGTGAGACAGACGTACAACTTGTTTGGACTCGCCACCGCAACCAGTCATTAACAGTGCACTAAGAGCTAAAGCAACAGCTGAACCTAAGATTTTCTTCATATTTACTACTCCATATCTACCTGAAAAAACTTTAAGTCTTTTTAGGTCGATACTTCCTCCGTACTTTAAATTTACCTCAAACCGTAAGCTTGATAGCCTTGGCTTGTACGTCCTATTGTAGCGTCAAATGAAACTATAAGCCGTGATGTACTTGTTTAGTTGCATCAAGATTATTGCTTCACGTGCAATTTCTACTTAACAGACCTTCAGTAGAACGCTACTTTTAAGCTCTCAGGCTACTGTGAACTCACTAACTTAATTACTGCTTTGAAATTGCTAGAGAAAAGTTGAGTGAGATGTTCAGTTTAGTATATTCGCGTGAGTGCTTAAATTTGATTTAGGTGAAGGTGATTTATCATTATCTTTGATGTGATAATTTTGGTCACAAGAGTATTGTAAGATCATCTTATAAGAACACAAAAATGCTTGATTTCAAAACGTTAACAACATCACAAAACAAGATATAAAAAGGGAAAACGCCAATCTTGGATACTAGTGTCCTAGTAGCCAATTGCTATGTTTAGTGTGTAAAAAATCACTATGCGCAACACTATGTTTCAATTGGATTTGGTAAATTTTCAGACCACTTTTTGTAAGTTTTTACTAACGTAAACTTAATAATTGTAAGTAGCTAAAAACTTGCATGATTTCCTTAGCAAAAGATCGCTATCTACTCAAAAGATACTGCACGCCAATCGTCAGCTGTAATGCAGCCGCATTAATATCTAAAAACGCTTTGTTTCTCCATTGCTACGCTTTTTTCGGTAGCAATCCACAACTTAGTAAAGATCTCCATCTTATACAAAGCGCATAAGCGAACTACGCGTTTGTTTAGCTAAGATCTGCTGCAATAAAACATGCTACATAAAGGCGCTAACTTTGAGAGTGAATGGCGATCTTAAAGAGCGATCTTCAAGAGGAGCCGATCTTTTTATAAGCTAGATTGAATGATAAGCAGTTCTCAAGTGGATATATAAGCTATTTAGGTTCTTATGCGTGCATCGGACATGGCCAAATTACAAGTGAAGTTCTAGGCCATGGCATCGGTTCAGGGCTAGGCTTGTTGTAATGGGTATAAAGATTCAGATATCGAGACTAGAGCACTTTGGTTCAAGTTTAGAGAGGCACGAGAAGCATGTCTGCTTGATGGGGCAGTGGCAATAGCGATCGCCTCGATGAGTGCTCTCTAATCAAGCTAGGCTGAAAAGAAATGACAGCTAGAATGATGGTCAGGATAAAAGTAAGTACAGCTGTAGTTAAAGAGGGGCAACAAGCAAGGTAGGTCTTGGTGGTCAAAAATCAAGGTTGGCCTTGGTGGTCAAAAAGCAAGATAGGTTTTGGGAGGCTATAAGCTGCTGCAGCTAAATATGCATCTGCAGCAGCTTGATGTGAGGCCATGTGGCCAAGATGAGAATAGCTATGGGCTTTGTTATTTAGCTGCAGGCTTTTGAGGTGCTGGAGCCTTGGAGCAGTCCATGTAATTCAGTGCTGCACGACCTGAGATAAACAGAGGGAAGTTGTTGTCGATCATACGGTCGATAAAGGTAAGCACATTGATAGTACAGCCTGGACGGATGGTGTTGCGGGTAGCCTTGTCATAGAAGACAGAGTCATCGATACGCAGATCCATAATGAAGGCCTCATTGGCTGAGGTCACAAAGAAACCATTGATGGTTGGATCAACACCAACGTGAGTTACTTGAACATCGGTAAAGATAACAGGCAGCTTCTTAAGCTCTGGTACATAGCCTCTTAAAGCATTTTGATTGAGCATCTCTAAAAGCTGCTTGTAAGAGACGTAGACACCAGCATCGGTTGAGTACTTAACTTTGTTGTTAAAGTAGATACGATCTTTGCCAGTATCAAAGTTTGCAATGGTCAGTACACCTAAAATCGGAGTATTGATCTTACCGGTAAGGCCAGCTGAGCCCTCTGGGAAGATTACGGTAGAGGACTGTGAGAGCTTTTCAAGGCGGTTTTTAGCCTGAACATCACCAGTAATTGCTGATCTAGTTGGAGCATCAAGCTCCTCACCAGCATCTAAAACTACCTGATTTACTGCAAAGTGTTCGGTCTTAAAGACAGTCTTAAGGTGGTATGCCTGAGCAGTAGTTGAAAAGGCAGTAAGGCCGATGAGAGCACTAGCTGCTACTAAAGAGCGCATAACAGTTGAAAGCTTATTTATCTTCATAAGAAATCCTTAATATCTACCCTGCATTCAGGCACAAGAGTTCGTGCGCCAAATTTCGACCCAACTACCATAAATGAGCAAAGTGATATGCAATCTGGCGGTAGTTACAGTTACTAGATTGCGCTAAAAGCGGTGTAATAGCATCTTTAAGATACAACGCTTAAGAGCACAACAGCATTAAGTTAAGCATATGACAAAACATATGCGACACAGCAGCTGAGTATATGCATAAAGCATACTGACTTAAGTAAGATTCTAGCAAAGAGAGGGCTTTTAAAGTGTAGCGTGAGCAATCTTTGCATATCTGATAGCGTTAAAACCATTGTAGCGCCAGTATGATGCATTGCAAACAGCATCTATCTGATTGTGAGATGGCCGTACTTATCTTAATTGAGCGCATTGTAAGTAAGGTTTACAGTGCTTTTGTGATTAAGCAAGAGACAAGAGCCTCTTCTTATGGAATAATGTCTTACATAGAGGCTTTATTAGATAAGCTTTGCTATACGTTCAGTATTTGCTGAATGTATAGCTAAGCTTACTTTTAGTCCTCCTTATCTTTAATTAAAGGACAGCTTAATGGAAAGTACCAACGTTGTATTGCCTAATGAGGTTGATCTCGATAAGTGCATTGCCCTGAACACCCAATTTAAGGGAGCACGTCTAGAGCTTAGCCAGCTTGAGCGCTTTAGCTCAGCATGTGACAAGGTGCAAGGCGACGTCCTGTGCTGTGTGTCCTTTGAAAATGACATCAATGGACTGCGTGTTGTCAAAGGTGAAGTAGAGGCAGATGTTATTCTCGTTTGCCAGCGCTGCGGCAATGAGTATGTACAGCACTTATCTTTTGACTTTGAGTTCACTCCAGATTACGAGCGTGCCAAGGCTTGCAATCTCGAAAATAAGTACGAGTTCATCGACTTTACTGAAGATGGCAAGCTTGATCTGTACAATTTGATTGAAGACGGTCTTCTCTTAGAAATCCCGTCCATCCCACGTCATGATGAGGATGATGAGAACTGCAGCCGTCACGGTAGTTCCTGGTCTTACGGCGAGCTTGATAAAGAAGCTAGCGTTAGCCCATTTGCCGCCTTAGCTGCGTTAAAAGACTCTATGAGCAAAGACAAAAAGTAATGACCAACTCCCATGGGCAAGCCCATGGGGTTCCTGCGTAACAAGGCACAAGAGCCCTGTTATTCATCCCTTCACGAGCCTCATTTGATGAGGCTCTATCGTCTAAGCACTATCCTTTCTAAATTCTAAGATCCCATCTTTCTTATCTTTAGCCTCTAACATCAGCGACCTTATCACTGCTCACTTCTAGCGACCTTAACTGCAGTTAATGTCTGCGATCCTGCTTATTTGTTTTTCTATAGCCGGCTCTTTAAACAAAACTTGCTCTTAGCTTTGTGAGTACGCTCATCAGCTGCAGCGTAGGCTTTTGACTGCCTTGAATAGAGCTATCAGCTAAGGCACTACGTATATATAAAGGATAGGAACCATAGTGCACTAAAATCAGTGATCTGTATTTATGGCACTTAACTTAGCTAATGTAGCTGTGGCAACCTGATACGTTGTGGGCTGTGATCCTGTTCTTGCTATGATCTTTGGTTTAGTAACAAGCTTAGCCTCTGATCTTTTTAGCTGTACCTTTATATGATCTTATCAGGCACAAAATGATCTTTAGCTTCGGCGATCTGAGTTTATTTGCGTGAGTTTAGTTGCGGTGATCTTGGCTAAATTGTGGTGATCTTGCGTGATCTTTTTTAGCTTTTTATAAGCTCAAAAAGCACTGGTGATGTATGGCCATGGTTAGCGCTAAATGGCTTAGTTATGGTGTTTGCTAAGATCTTTTGATCGGGCGCTGGAGGTGGGGTTTGCTGCGTTTTGTGAAATATATTTGTGGTGTAGATCAAGAATTGTTGAAAATTCCGCTGAAAGTGCCTATAATAGCGCGTCCGTGATCATGGCTTGGGAAAGTCTATTGGTCATGAGATTTTATTTTTTGATCAAAAAAAGCAGCTCAAAGCCTCATTTTGCAAAGGTTTAAACCTGTAATAGCAAGCGGCTGTTATGAGCAATGAAAGGTATTTTAGGAGACTATAATGGCCGTTCCACAGAACCACCAGTCCCGTTCACGTCGTGACAAGCGTCGTACTCACGATGCATTAACCGCTCGTCAGTTATCTGTAGATCCACAGACCGGCGAGACCCACATCCGTCACCACGTAACCGAGCAGGGTTTCTACCGTGGCAAGAAGGTTATCTTCAAGTAAGATTCCTTCAATAGCCTGAAAAGGCATGCTTTATAGCGCTAAAGCATAGCAGTTCAGACTGCACGACGGGGCTTGATGCCCCGTCTGTCGTTTTTAGGCTATCCATTTTCTTATCCCACCCCATCCGAGCCTCTTGTTTAAACTTCTACCCTCTTGTCTTTTGGCAGTTCTTGCTCCTCAGTTTTGCCTTATCAAGCTCACACACAATCCAATCTCAATCTCAATCTCAATCTCAAGTTCAAACTCAAACACAAGCACAAATAAATCTTTATTAGCCATGGCTTTGCTGTTTTCAAAGTTTGTGGTTTTGCCTCCGTGCTGTGGCTATTTGCTTAGACGTTAATGGAGATTTGAGCAATTATGAGTTTTTATTGCGTCTTTAAGTAAATACTTAATCAAAGTTGATAATTCATTTGCTAAGCTAATTGCACCTAGCTTGGGGCTTTTAGCTGTGCTGATGGATCATGGTATTGGTATTAGCTTGTATGCCTAAGCTTAGTGTGATTACTTAGATACGTAATGCTTGTAATAATGCAGCGTTTTCCTAGACGTGGATGGTTTCATTTATGTTCCTCAAAACAGACGACGATAGCAAAGCTCAGTCTTGCGTTGCCTTAGATGGTACAGGTGGCGATAACAAAGATACGCGTCATGTTGTTGATGCAGTGCGCTTTGCTCTTGCTATGTACCCAAGCTTATATCTCATCGTCTTTGGCAGCTCCGAGCTAGAGGAAAGGTTAAAACTAGCCATCAAGGAAACTAACCGTTACGAGTTTAGGTTGGCTGCTCAATGCATTACGCAAGATGAGCCACCTCGCTCCGTGTTACTTAACTACAAAAACTCAGCCATGTATAAAGCTATGGAGTGTGTTAAGTCAGGTGAGGCAGGTGCCATGATCTCTGGTGGTGGAACAGGGCCTTTAGTAACGATTGCACGCCACCTTTTGGGGGTGCAAAAGCTCAATGACAAAGCTATTCGTCTAAAAGAGCGTTTAGGCTATGAGGGACGTGGTGGTAAAGTGCGACCTTGTTTTGCTGCACGCATACCTGTGGGCAAGGGACGTTTTGCGCTGATGATGGATTTAGGCGCTAATGCTACTTGCTCTCCAGAAGATTTGTATGACTTTGCCAATCTTGGAAAAGCTTGCGCCTCGATTTCTTTGGACATTAGCTCTCCACGTGTAGCTATCTTAAATATTGGAACCGAGCTTGGTAAAGGCAGTCCATTAGTACAAGATGCTAAGAGTATCTTAGAGCAAGACCGTTCGATAAACTTCACCGGATTTATTGAAGCTAATCGAATCTTTCGTAATGATGCCGATGTCATTATTACTGATGGCTTTACCGGTAACGTTGCTCTAAAGGCTGCTGAGGGTGTGGCTGATCTGTATTCTTCCTCCGGCGGCTTTAAGCGTTTCTTTAGCAAGATGTCACGACCTGATTGGCTCTTGCCATGGCAATACAATGGCTCGGTATTACTTGGCGTTAATGCTCCAGTTATCAAGTCTCATGGATCTGCAGGCAAGGAAGCTTTAGCTGTAGCGGTAGTTGAGGCTGCACGCGCTGCACAAAAGAATCTTAGTACGTCCATGGCTGAAGCCTTAGCTAAAGGATAGAGAAAATTTATATATTGCAATTAGGATATGTGCGTTTTTAGTTAATCTAGTTAACTACGGACAGCTTATGTTGCTGTATTACAATTGCATAAGCTATTTAAGTTGCTAGTTTTTATAAGGCCTTGTGGCGAAAAGTAGCTGAGTTTTTTCCTTTTGGGCTATTAAATTCTTACGAAAAATGGCACAATGTACGGTTTCAGTCGAAGTTTTTGTTGCCAACCGAGAGTGGTGAGACATTTGTATACCAAGATTTTAGGTACCGGCGGCTATTTGCCTGCGCAGGTTAGAACAAATGCTGATTTAGAGCAGATGGTTGAAACATCCGATACGTGGATTGTTGAGCGTACCGGTATCCATGAAAGAAGAGTTGCCTCTGATACAGAGACTGCTTCTTATATGGGTTCCCAAGCTGCCCTCAAAGCTTTGGAAGCTGCAGGTTTAGAAGCTAGCGCCATTGATGCAGTGGTTTGCGCCACTACCTCATCGCAAAATGCCTTCCCATCAACTGCTTGTGAGATTGCCTTAGCTTTAGGCATCAAAGATATTCCCGCTTTTGACGTAGCTGCAGCATGTGCTGGCTTTAGCTATGCCTATAGCGTTGCTCACAACATGATCTTATGCGGTCAGGCAAAGAATGTTTTAGTAGTTGGTTCTGACTGCTTATCCCGCGCTTGCGATCCAACTGATCGCGGTACCATCATCCTCTTTGGCGATGGCGCGGGCGCTGTTATTCTTGGTCAGTCTGAAGAGCCAGGCACTCTTGCTGTTAAGCTCTCCTCAGATCCAACTCGTGGCGACTTATTACGTTTGCCATATGCCAAGCGCGGCACTTGTCCAAATACCGATGCCTATCTGTTTATGAAGGGCAACGATGTATTCAAGCACGCTGTTACTATGCTCTCTAATCTCGTTAAAGAGACTTTAGATATGGGTGGTCTTAAGGAAGAAGATCTCGATTTCCTCGTTCCTCATCAGGCCAACTTACGTATCATTAGCGCCACTGCTCGTAAGCTCAAGCTTGATATGTCTCAGGTTATCGTAACCTTAGATAAGCATGGCAATACCTCAGCAGCCTCCGTACCTTTAGCTTTAGATGAGGGTATTCGTTCAGGCCGTATTCAGCGTGGACAAAACTTACTGCTTGAGTCATTTGGCGGTGGTTTTGTTTGGGGCTCAGCCTTAGTTCGCTACTAATCAAAGTGGCTAAGTATCTGCCTTATAGGCCCGATACATCCAAGATTTCATTACGTCATCTGACGTAAGATATTAAAACGCAGCTTTCTTTTAAATAAGGACATCTTTGGCTCAATGCATAAAGTTGTAGAGCTTATAAGTTAATGTGCCATTGGCGATACTTAATAACTTAATAGGCGTTTAAGCTGCGTTGTTTAACATATCAGTAAACATTTTCCCTTCTCTTATCATTCCCATTTGACTCATCTTTATAAGTGTTGTTTGCATCGCATTCAATGATGTCTTTATATGGTATGTTTAAGGGTTGGCTCAGTGTAGAAGCTGCATTTTTGCAAACCTTACCTTTTGCAAAGCGGTCGATGTCGCGAGACATGGTGTTTATACATTGAGTAATGCTTTTCCATCAATTTGACAGGAGTCAGGTGGGCAATTAGGTTTTTTTCCTGAGAGTTCACTAATTGTTACTATGAAGTCATTTGCAGTTGTTTTCCCAGGTCAAGGTTCTCAGTCAGTTGGCATGCTTGAGTCATTCATGTCAGATGCTATCGTGGCTAAAACCTTTGAAGAGGCTAACGAGGCTCTTGGTTACGACTTAAAGAAGATCGTTCTTGAAGGTCCAGATACTGAGCTCAACAAGACTGAAATTACTCAGCCAGCAATCTTAACTGCCTCTGTAGCAGCATTCCGCGCTTTCAAGGCCGCTTTAGGCGACGCTGCTCCTAAGGCATGTGCTGGTCACTCCTTAGGTGAGTACAGTGCCTTAGTTGCTGCAGGTGCATTAGACTTTGCTGATGCTGTTCGTTTAGTTCGTCTGCGTGGTCAGGCTATGCAGGAGGCTGTTCCTGCTGGTGTTGGCGCTATGATGGCTGTTTTAGGTTTAGAAGACGACGTTATCGTTTCAACCTGTGCTGAGGTTTCAAAGGACGGTGACGCAGTTTGGGC
>Garnier_p2__coassemble_1306_pt1 | contig 26147 bp, 13 predicted proteins | sample Garnier_p2__metabat2_high_PE_037 | metagenome-assembled genome bin Garnier_p2 | reverse complement strand
TGTAATGTGAATGTTTAATGTATCGCCCTTTGGGATACTCTATTTCCGGGCAATGGTGCAAAACCGCATGGAATCAACGATCCGTAACCAAAGTTCTATTGCTGAAAATGAGTCTGATGCTCGCTCACGTATTCGTGATACCGACTTTGCATCTGAGACTGCAGCGCTGACCCAAAATCAGATCATTCAGCAGGCTTCTCAGACTATTTTAAGCCAGGCTAACCAGCGTCCTACTGTTGCTCTTAGCCTGTTAGGACGTTAAACAAAGCTTTCATTTGTAATGTCAACCTAAGGCCGCTTATTCGTCTTTGCGGCCTTTCTTAAGATAACTTATCGCAGACAGTTTATTCGTAAGAGGCATGTATGCCCTTTACAAATACATTGATTGCATCATGCAAGGTGGAGATAGAGCCTCTTGGCATCTCTCTACTGACTACCACGATCGGAGAGACTCATCATGGCTCTATACGTCAACACTAATGTGAGCTCCATTAATGCTCAACGTAAGCTGGCTAACTCTACTTTAGCCCTTAATACCTCTTATCAGAGACTCTCTAGTGGTCTTCGTATCAATAGCTCTAAGGACGACGCTGCTGGTCTGCAGATCTCTGATCGCTTAACATCCCAGATAAACGGGTTAAATCAGGGAAATCGTAACGCTAACGACGGTATTGCCTTAGCTCAGACCATCGAAGGTGCCCTCGACGAAACTACCAACATGCTGCAGCGTATCCGTACCTTAGCCGTACAAGCTGCAAACGGTACAAATACCGCAAAAGATCGTAAGGCACTCCAAGAAGAAGTAACCTCTTTGTCCCATGAGATCACTCGTATTGCTAAAAAGACCACCTTTGCTGGTGCTTTAGTTTTAGATGGCGGTGGCGATAACACCTTAATGCGCAAAAAAGGCCAAGCTGCTGGTGGTGCTGCCCAAAAGTATGAGTACTTCTTCCAGATTGGCGCTAACGCTCAGGACGAAATTACTCTTGAATCCGGAGCATTCACCATGAAAGGCATCATGGATATGGCAAACGAAAATCTTACTGGCCAGAATAAGCTCAAGATTTCTAATGACGAGGCAACTGCAGGTCAAGCAGGTAATTTCGGTTTAGCTAAGCCTGCTGGCGCAAATACTGACTCTGCAGCTTACTGGGTTGTATCAACACCTTCTGCAGCTCAGAACACTCTTGCAAGCATTGATAAGTTCATCGAAGCAGTGGACTCTAAGCGTGCTGCGTTAGGTGCTTTGCAAAATCGTATGGAATCAACCATCCGTAATCAGAGCTCTATTGCAGAAAATGAGTCTGATGCTCGCAGCCGTATTCGCGATACTGACTTTGCCTCTGAGACTGCTGCGCTGACTCAAAACCAGATTATTCAGCAAGCATCTCAGACTATATTAAGCCAAGCTAATCAGCGTCCAACTGTTGCTCTTAGCCTGTTAGGTCGCTAGTAGATTTATAAAGGCACTGTCTTGCTAAAGGCATTGCCTTAGTTAAGGCAGTGACTTTCTAGAGGCAATGTCTTAGTAAAGATTTGATTCTCTTATATCGTTAAGGCTGCATACTCTCACTTGCGGCCTTCATTTTTTGAGTTAAATCTCTTTTGCGATGCAACATCGATTTGTAATGGGCGTTTTAGCCTCAAGAAAGGCTGCTTCTAATGTGTCTCTTCTAGCTTGGCTAAGCTTTCTCTTATCTTTTTGGCCAGCTTAATATATCAAACCTATCTTTACTATCCCAATCTATCAGGCCTATCAAGGACAGTTACATATTTGCTGTTGCTTGTGTAGGCTCATAATGCAAATGGGACACATAAAGTGTCCCCTTGCATTTTCATTAAGTATCGTGATTGTTTGACTATGGGATTACTTCTTATTGAATTGGAGCATTGGACGGTTACCAGAGCCTGCACGCATGATTTGGTATTCCATGAGAGCCTTGGCAGTTGCTGAAATAGTCATCTCACCGATACGCTGTGCACGTGATGGAGTGCCCTTAACATTACGTACGGAAACAGCCATAACCATACGATGTCCTCTCCACTCAATGTAGGCCATGTCATTTACCACTGAAATGTGACCTGGCATTTCCATAAAGCCACCAACACCCTCGAGTGAGTAGATTCGTAAGTTAGATGAATCAGTCTCCTGAATCAGAGCATTACGCACACCCTTTTGGATGGTCTTCTGGCTACTTGGATTGAAGTACATGATATCGTTGATGAAGGTACGCACATCAGAGTTAATGTAGTCATCCTGGAAATAATTAGCCATGAGTTTTGCTGACTCATAGAGTGGAGCTGCGTTCTCGTAGACCAGATTTGGATTTAAGAAAGTATCCACATCGTTATATCTGTAGTGCATACGCTCTACACCCTTAGTCTTACAGAACACATCTAAGGTAGGTAAACTGCCGATGTAAGAAAGAAGAATGCCGCTAGCATTAGAGTCTGACTGGCCTAAAGAGTACTGCATCAGTTCCTTGATGCTCATAGACAGACGACGAGAGTCGGCATTCTTGAGTGCCTCAACCTCTTGATTGTACTGTTCGTATGTACCTTGTGGCTGGCTATGGAGTTTGGCCTGTTCTCGAGCGGCACTGACATCACCTGATTGGAATGCTTTAACCGCACCTGACAGCTGGCTTCGCTTTTGAGCTTTACTTTGTCTGTGAGCTGCACCACCAATAAGCTCGCCAGTTGGGTCCAAAATATCTCGACCTACGGTAGCAAAAAGGATCTCAACTAAAGGAGAGAATACAGAGCGATTAAGCTGCGATACGTCAAAAGAAACACGATAGTCTGGACCATCAGATCGTGCTGACATTAAAGATCCGACTGCATAAGCTAAGTGGAATTTGCTCAGACCAAAGAGTGGGTAATCACGGTTGTCTTTAAGCGCAATAATGCCATTCTCGTCCATTAAAACAAAGCTTAGCTCAGCGTTTAAATCTTTTTCAACACGCTTAATATCGCGAATGAGCTCAGTGGCATCATCTTCATTTTCAAGGAAGAATAAATTACCTGTTTGAGGCAGACGCTTGAATATACGATCATGCTTAGCAAAGTCGCCAAAAGGCTTGTAGTTTGGATCGCTATTACGTGTCTGACGCTGCTCATTGTCATAACGCTCTAAACGTTCTTGCTGATCATTTAAAACGGCCTTACTTGCCTCAAGTGCACGCTGCTTGCGCTCCTCAGCTAAGACATGAGCTGGCTTTTTGACAGTTCCAGTGATTGGATCGTAGTAAGGAGAGGCTAAAGGATTTTCCTCTTCTGCCTCAGCTGCTGTTGCAGTATAGCTGCTGTAATTAGCACTTAAGTTGCCGTGCTTGGAATAAACTGTATTGGCACCATAGTTAACTTTTGGATCCGGAGCTGGAACAAAAATGGTGCTGTTCTTTAAGGTTACGTTGTGCAGCTTCTCTTCAGATGCGTGTTCGTCTTCATACCACATCTGATATTCAACAGGCATGGCATAAGCACTGCTAATCATTGCTACACTTGAAGCAATTAATGATGCACTCAGAGTAGTCATTACCGCCTTAGACAATAGGCTAGACTTAAAGATTCGCTTGTGACACTTTAACGAATTGGCAAGGCTGTGCTTATCAGATTCATCATTAGTGCAGAACATGACACTCTCCTTGAGTACTATCTTATGCAGTTCGATAACTAAGTTGTTATAGCTGCAGCTTCATTTAACGCTTCACAAAACTCTATAGCGATGTTCGTGCCATATTATATCTATGGCTCAATTTTTAGTTATTATCGTGCACAATAGAAGCAATGAGATTAAGAAAGCTAAAGTACTAATCTTAACTAGTAAAGAAAACAAATCTAGCTAAAGCTATTAAGATTGTGAACATCATCATCACAAGTGCAGATAGACATACCGTATGAAAAGGTACGAATACCCTTATTGTATCCTAAAAATGCATATAGCTATCAGGTAGCTAGTGCTCTGCCCAATTTTTGCGAATTAAGTACAAATTCTGTAGCTCGTAGCTGCTTCCTGAACAGCTTTTACACGTAAAGAATGAGATGTTTCATCAAGTGTTGTACGTACAAAATGCATGTGTTTCACCGCTCATGACTAGCGGCCTTGAGCCTGCTTAAATAAGCAGTTTTATTGAGCTTCACTCCTTGTTAGATCGTAATTGCTCTTAACATGTATTACATGGCTTAAGATGCTAGATCTACTACGTTGAATAGCTGACGATCTATATCACTGACCGCTACCTTAAATGGATCATCTACTGAGTCTATCTGCTCTGCTGTTAGATGAGGGCCTTTAGATACCACATATGGGTTCTCGGTAAATGCCTCAATAAAACCACTTAAGATACCTGCAATAGATCCGCCTAAGATATCGGCCTTGCCAATTGGTACACGAACTATTTGGGCATTATGCTTAGTGTCAGTCTCAAGCTGTCTGAAAAAAAGATCAAGCTTACCCATATCAACTTCGGTATTTGGATAATACTTGCGGCAGAAATAATAGATTTTGACATCATCTAGTACTTCGTTATCTCGCTTAATCGAGCCAGTAAACAGCTTGTAGTAACGAGTATTCACATCGAGCTTTTGCTCAACGTTATGCAACAAGGTGCAGTACGGAACAGCACTTAAATTTAAAAAGCGGCTATTGCGACTTAATAAGAAGCGTGGAATTGATGGTTCTTCATCGCAGTCAAAACTAACATTAGAGAACTTTAAATCTCTAATCTCGTGTGCAACAGAGCTCTTGGTCTCTTTGTACAGATCAGACTTAGTTAAAAAGATGTAAGAAAAGTTTGGGTCTAAACTACGTACACCAATGCCGTGCTTGATGCAGTAATTGCTAAGCACATTTACATCTGACAGTGTTGTCTTAGGATCGTATTGCTCATGCTTGCAAAACGAGTATGAAAAAGCTGGCAGAACCAACAGACCATCGTCTGCAATCACTTCAAATATTGCATCCAAATAGAAACGTTCGAGCTCTCTACCGTCTAGAATTGGTCGACCCAACTTAAACAGGGAACAAAACGCAATCACCGTATCTGACTGCTTAAGTCCAGTAGCTTGAATAGCATGCACGAGCTCACCAAAAGTAAAGCGCGATGCTTTCTTATTAAGATTTTGAGTATCTGCTGAACTTAGAGGCATATTTAGCTCCAAACGTAATGCTATGTGAGCCTGAGTTGACTGCTATTTCACATTGTACAGCGGTGTTTTTTACAGCTTCAGGACATCATGAGTGGCATGCTGCTATGAGTATTAGCCAGCTGTATGTTTGCTTAAGACGCGGTCTGTATTGCCCGTCAGTAATGGGCATTTGTATGAGTTAATTAAAAAATGTTCTCATACAGTTCTAAGACAGTATCAGCATCTAAAATATCTCCAACCTCAACCTTTACACCATGAGTAGCAAGCTCCTCAATCAAGCTGAAAATGGTGATGGAGGAGTAATCTGGCAACTCTGAGATATCAGTATCATCAGAGATTTCGCTATTCAGGTGCTTGCCAATCAGTTTGTAAAATTCTAATTTGTCCATGTTTTTCTCGAAATTACTGAGCCAAATATGGCTATACGCTCTGTCTTGTTATACTTTGCAATCATAGTCATATGCTTGCTAACAGACAGCTGCAGTGACTATGAGTAGTTGTTCTGAATAAGAATGGCCTAGTCTAGCAGCAAGTTTGCTGTTTAGCATTTAGCTTACATCGGTATAGCCACTTAACTCACAGTATTTACTCATTAACAACTGTTTGATGGCCTTACGATCAACTTTGCCATTAACATTCAGAGGGAAGTCTTGTAGCGCTAAGACATATGCTGGCTGCATATACACAGCAACATGTGCACGTCCTTTTTGATACAGGAGCTCACACTCCTTTTCGTCGGCACCTTCTACGGCAAGCACTAGTTCATTTGAGCGACCGCCTTCATCAGGTACTTCATAAGCAATAGCTCGAACTACATAGTTAGTTAATGCGCCGAACTGCTCATCTACTTCGTACAAAGATATTCTAAAACCATGCAGTTTGAGCATGTCGCCATCACGACCGATGTAGTAAAAAACTCTCTTTGAGTTCTCATCTAATCTAAAGCATACTAAATCGCCGGTGCGATAGTACTTTGAGCCATTACGCTCAATGAAGGCGCTGGCATTTTTCTCAGGCATTTGCCAATAGCCAGCGGTTACTTGTGGGCCGCCGATGAGTAACTCACCGACTTCACCTTCGCCTTTTTCTACTCCATCCTCGTCGCACACGCAAAACTCTACGCCATCAAAGGCATAGCCAAGAGGCACAATGTCGTGCAGCAGCGGTGTTTTTGCCGAATCTACTTTGGAGTCCTCTGCACCATCCTCATCTTGTTGCATATTAGATAAGACAGATTTTTCAACCTCAAAGATCGATACAGCTACGGTTGCTTCAGTTGGACCATAAGTATTGTAGATAACTGTGTTTGGACACAGTAAAGAATAATCATACGCCTGCTTATACCACAAAGCCTCGCCAATAAATATGCTCAGACGAACGCTAGGCAAAGCGCCTACTTTGAACATACCAGATTTCTTGATATATGAGACCATGGCAGGAGTGATGTGCACGATGGTGATACTGTTCTTTTCAATAAACTTAACAGCATTCATCACATCACGCTTAGTAGCGCATACAACAGTTGCTCCACAAATCCATGCACAAATTGGATCTTGCAACGAGATATCAAAAGTTATCTCAGCAAAGTTAGAGAAGATATCAGACTCTTGATAGCGATAGATCTTGGTAATGGTCTCAAAATACTTAGACCAGTTAGCACGGGTAACCATAACTCCCTTAGGCGCTCCTGTAGTGCCTGAGGTATAGAGAATGTGCATGATATCTGAAGAGGACATCTTGCTACGTGCTAACTCAAAGTCAAATAGCTGTGCTTGTGCAGCCATTGACTCTTCAGTGTCATCATAAATGATGGACTTAGCGATGATAGCGTTGATAAGCTCAATGGTTTGTGCGCTTATATCTGCAGCACCTTGAGTAACTGCATCTGCTTTGGCTTGGCTCTTGGCATCGACATGGCCCTGAGTGTTTGCCCCTGCAACGCTTTGAGTATTGGCAATGGCTTCTTGCACGGCATTTTTTAGCTCAAGAGCCACGCTATTCGTACAGATTATGTCTATTGACTTGAGAGTCTCTTGAGGCATATTGAGCAGCATCTTAGCTGCATATGAAACCGCCTCTGGAGCGATAAAGATGTGCGAGCTTTGTGAATGGGCACAAATAAAGGCCGATTTTTCACATGGATTAATCAAAGTAAGCGGAACATAAGTTACTCCGCTCATAATGCTTGCTGCAATGGTTGTGTACATATCAAATGTACGGCCAGTACACAAAGCTACACGGCTGACCTTGTTAGCAAGGAGCAGTGCCGCTAAAGAAAAAGAGCGATCACGCAGGTTTGCATAGCTACAGCGCTCTTTTTTGACGATGAGTGCTGTCTTATTTGGCTCCTTAGCATGGTTAATTGCATTAAAAAGTTTGTCTGCAATAGACTCACAACTATCCACTACTAAGACTGCATTGTCCTGCATAATTACCTCAAAACCTTATGTCATGCTATGTTACTCTGTTGCAAAAGTTTAGATAGCTTACAACAGAGCATTGTGGTTATGTCTAATCATTATGATACATGATGTCAACTAATGAGCATAGAACATAAGTCTGTTTGTGTCAGCCTAGTCGCATAGATCATGTTTTTGCTGGGCACGCCTAGTCGCATAGATCATGTGTTTGCTGGGCACGCCTACTTACATAGATCATCAGTGATCATATGTTTGCTTGTGCAGCATAAGCGCATAGAACATAAGGCTATTGGTGCAGGCCTACCCCATCTGCATGCTATGCACGTTCATGGATAAAGCTATATTGTTGGCTAGTCGAACTCGAAAGAGTAGATGATGTCGACAGCCTGGTCGATGGATGAGACAAATTCGGCGTAGAGGTTACGGATGAGCTCGTAGCGAATCTTGAATTCGCCTACGGAGTTAAACACGCCGTAGCCATAGGACAGACGCAGCTTGCGTGTCACGTAGCCTTGAACTTCAACTTGAGTATTGTCACCACGACCTTGTGTACCAAGCTGCACATTATCTACACCAAAGGCACCTGCAACACCTTGAGCAAGGCCAGAGAGTCCTGAGACGCCTAAACCTAAGATCATATTGGAGTTGTTGCTATCTTGGTTAGCTACATTCTTATCGAGGCCGTGGCCGTAGAGAATGTAAGATAGCACCTCGTTTTCACTCATACTTGGCTTAGAGAAGAGCTTGATATCAGGAGCCTGAGCGGTACCAGTTACACGAGCACCCACTACAACATCGCCTTCAATTGACTCAGGATCAGCCACCACTTCAACATTTAAAGTTGGGTTAGCAATTTCGCCATTGAAGATCACACGTGCAGTGGCAAAGTTAAACTTACGACCATAGACGTCAGCAGTACCGTCGACAACGCGAATCTCACCTGCTGATCTAATGTCTTTATGTTCTAACTTCTTGTAGATATCAATGCCGCCAGCAAGATTACCTTTAACCATGCCCATAGCCGCAAAGCGCACGTCATCACCAAACTTCACGCCTAAGTCGATAGTGCTCTTAAACTGTGGCTCACGAGCCTTTTTCATCAGAGATAGCGAACCATCATCCGGAACTAAGATTTCATCTGAGGATACCGACTTACCACTACCGGCAACATCATGCACAGTAATACGAGCAGTATTAATCTCTACATCACCAGAGATATCAAGAACTTCGCCTAAGGTTACCTTGGTGTTGATATCAGCTACAGCTGTACCATAGCCAACTAAGAACACTGGCAGCCTCTTGGCTTGAGCGACTAACGAGCCGTCTGCACCTGTAGACCAGTCTAAATCACCATCAAGCTTTAAGCTACCACCATTAAGCACGATAGTGCCATCTAAATCACCTCTTTGACCATTTAAGCCAACCTTAAAGTCAAAGTCATTGACCTGACCAACATCGTAGCGAGGTACAGCGCTACCCTTGGCAGTCATATTGCCAACGAGTAATGGGCTTGAAAGGTTACCACCGATCTTGCTATCTAAGTTAACCATACCCTTAAGCTCAGTAAAGCTTCTGCCAACATTGGATAAGGTCTCTAAATCAAAATCGATAATCTTAAAGTAACCAGCAAGCTTAGCGTCGGTGGCTGGATTTTTGATATCTAATACTGAGTCAATCTCTCCACGACCACCGCGTAACTTCATATTGACGGTGTTGTGCATGATGTTCTGACCGATATGCGAGGTAAGGTTGAAAGAGTCGTAAACAACACCTGCACCAACATCATGGAAGACATAGCCATCAGCACTATCTACTCTTAAATCAATATTTGGCTTGCCATTTATAAGCTCCACATCGGCTGATGCCTGTAGTGGTACACGCATGCTCATGCCTTCAGGCATAAAGACACTTAAGCTTGATACATCAAAGTCGTTGATTTGCACTGAAGTCTTGAGATTGTCTTTTTCAAACTCAGTCTTAGCTACGTGGATCTTGCCAATTTCACCCGTGAGTTCAATTGGAGTTACGCTACCTTTAACCTTACCAAAATCAATATCAGCAAAGACTGGAGTTTCTAAGGAAATGCTACCTGCTTTATCGGTAGACAGATACAGTTCTAACAAGTTTGCTGTATAGAGCTTATCAAGGAAGTTCAAGCTACCATCAACAGTAACGTATGCAGATGATGCACCGCCGCAACTTGCTGAGAGATTGTGACGCAGTGGAGTACCAGACAGATCGATAAAGCAATTACGGTTAGCAGCTAGCGCCTTGGTTAGACGTACACGATCTGCAAGTGCAGTGAGGTTTAATGCACGAGTTTGAGTGTTAAAGCCAGCATTTAAGATCACCTTGCGCAGTACAGTATCACCATACTTAATACGTGGAGCAGATCCTGAGATTTCAAAGTTGAGATCCTGCAATGAGCCAGTGCTATTGATAAACAGTGAGACACCGCCAATTAGTTTTGGATAGATGTACTCAAGCTTCTTAATATCAATCACCGCGCTTAAGTCAGCGCCATTTGGCGCTACCTTTCCTGAGGCGATTACCGTGTTCTCGCTTTGGGTAACTCTGAGGCTATCAACTCTAAAGCCGTTGTGAATATCGCCTACGACATCCTCAATATCAAACGATGCCTTGTGACCATTTAAATGCACCTCACCACGGATAAAGCGAACATTGGCCATGACCTCTGGCAAATCTTTACTAAAGATTTGCTCAAGCATAGTGGCTGGTTTTTCTTGCACTTCTGAGGCAATACCTGTGGAGTCAGTATAAGAGCCAATATTATTTGGCTCATCGATAAAGCGCACTGCATCAACGTATTCTTGCTGAGAGATCAGTAGATCAGTTGGATTATCGGCTACACCATCAGCCCAAGCTGTTGTTCTTGCAAGAGGACGTACTGCCGCTAAGGACTGACCTTTTGAGACAGCCTCAACAGCTGCAGGAGTTGCAACTAAAGCTTGCGCAGCCTCAGTGTTGCCTGAGAGTAATGCCTCTTCAGCATCAGCAATCTCACTTGCGTCAATCGCACCAAAGGCCATCAGCGCAGAGCTCTTTGCTCTTTGTACACTTCTAGCTTTATCATCGGCTGGATCTTGAGAACCATCCTTAGCAGTGTTTTTCGCTGCTGCATTGGGTACCTTGAGCACCTTAGCCTTGCCAGTTACACCGCTTTTCTTTACCTCAGCAAGTAAACGAGCCTCTAAAGAGTCTGCATCGAAGTCTTCAAGCTTTACTGAGGTCTTAGGAATACGGTTAGCAAGATAAGCTGGCTCACCTGCAACAGCTAACGCACTTGGGGCATTTTCCTTTCTGTTGAGGATAGCCACTAAGTCACTATCGAGGCTAAAGGAGCCTGCAAGCATTGGGGAGACAAAGGATAAATCACTAATCTTGCCCTTAGCTTTAAGATCAGCACCATAGACTTCACCATAGAACAAATCGCCGGTGATATCGGCCATCATGTCATCGTTCTTGTATTTGCCGTTGATCTTAAAGGTATCGATATGAGCTCTTTCATAAGCGATACTAGACTTGATGTTAGTAACTACATTCTCAAAACCATAGCCAGAGATATCTGCCTTAAGCTCTACATCAATACCATCTGCTAAGTTACCTGCAGTATGTAAATCGAGCTTCTTAGCATTAACAATTGGCTTACCAAAGATTGGATAAGTAATATCTTTAGTCTTTAAATCGATGATAACTGGCAGAGCGCCGGATAAGACATTAGCGTGAACATTAAGCTCAGAGCTACCACCAAGGTTTAATAGGCTGTGAAGACGCAGATCAGTTAAGTCACCCTCAACTGAGACCTCGCCACTTAAGCCGTATAACAGACCTTGCAAGAAGTCATGAGTCTTGTCGTTTTTATAGCCCTCACCTGAGAGAGTAAAGTTGAGATCAAAATACTTATCAAAGTTAAGATCACCAACAGCCTGCACCTTGCCAAAGACATGGTCTACATTAAGCTTGCTTACCTTAAGCTCGGTACCCACCCATGAAGCATCAGCCTCAATGTCAGCGCTCAGAGTGTCAAAGCCCTCTTGATAGTAGCGAACCTTGGTAGCCTTAAACTTCTCTACAGTAATATCAAAAGGCAATACGATAGAAGGTAAGAACTCAATAGAACCATCGCCTGATCCAAATGCCTTAACCGCAGCATGAGGCTTCTTTAACTTAGCATTGTGCTTGGCAATAACCTCTTCACCCTTGTGAGATTTTTCTAAGCGAATCTGCTGAGCAATTGTGCTTGCAGTAGCACCAGTTACTGCATCAATAAAGTCAGCTGCATTGAGAGCTGCAGCCTCAGATTGCGCATGAATTTGTTCAGAGATGCTTTGCTTACTTGCCTCAATGGACATAACACGCTCATGCTCGCTCATGACTTTGCCATTGCTAGCAACACCATTAGATGGTGCTGCGGCCTTTGAGTTTAGGGCCATAGCACTGCTTGTAGCATTGCTTGCCATTGAGCTTTTAGAGGCATTGCTTGCGCTTGAGTGATTCTTATCTACGTTTAGAGCAGCACCATTATTGGCATCAGAGTAAGCATTAATACCCTTGAGTAAGGCTTTTTCATAGTCATCGACATTGGTAAGCTCATGGCTACGAATCACGCCATCTTTCTTTGCCTTGTGAGGCTTAGTATCTTGTGGACGGGTGATGCTTGGCTTTTCGCTTAAGAGCACTGGCACTTTATGCTCGTTAAACAGAGCACTTTCCATGGCCTTAGCAAACTCTTCAGGATCTTTGTAGACAAGACTATCTGGACGAATAGTAATCTTGCGCTCACCCTTGGCCGCACTCTTATCGCCTGCTACAGTCTTATCGCCAGCTGCAGTCTTATTGGCAGCGACACTCTTATCACCCGCTGCAGTCTTGTCGCCTGCTGTAGTCTTCTCCTTGGCTGCTTGCTTGTCGGCTGTGGTTTTAGCTGCGGCAAGCTCTTCTGGGCTGTCGATAGTAGCTGAGGCGGTGGCTGGGTTGAAGTCTTTAAAGAGCTCATCTTCGGCAACCTCTGCCTGGCGCTCGTTGTGCTCAGAGGCAATCACCATTTCTACAGTCTTGCCTTGCTTAGCTGCAGCAACTAAAGCCTTGGAGGCATCATCAAGATCGCTAAGACGAATGATCTGACCATCCACCATAACAGCCAGTGAGCTATCTACGCGGTTAACGGCCTCATTGTCAGCGTTCTCTTCAGCAACATCGGCCTCGTTCTTTAAATGAACAGTAGTGCCATCTACATACAGATGCTTTGATCCTAACTTGTCTGAACGTGCCCATAAAGCAGAGTTTAAGGAGCTTAACTCTACATCCACAATTTGTGAGCGGAATGCAAAGTCAGATACGTCAAAGCGATGAATATCAATATCCACTGGGAATGACATTCTAAATGGCTCAGTGCTTGGCTCTTGCTTCTCTTTTGATGGGCCTTCAAAGAGCTTGTCGGACAGCGCTACAGTAAGCTTATGTGCCTCTAAATTATTAACTGTGAAGAGCATAGAGGTGATGTCTGACAGATCATAATCTAAGGTCAGTTCATCAGCGGAGATCGCTACTACATCACGGATATCAACTAAGGTATGACCAAGCTTTAGGCCGCTTAAAACTGAGCCTGACTCAATGGTGGTATCGATAATGATGAAATCAGGAATAAAGCGTTGCGAAAGGGCTAAAGCATTGCGAGCACCAGATAAAGTGCCTAAGAAGTAATAGAGCACGCCAAAGAGAATGCACATGAAGACAAACAGTGCACAGAGCATATGCTTAAAGCACTTAAGCATGCGTCTTTTAAGGCTCTGACGTGGCTTGCCATTGAGCTTGCTAGTAGCTGTGATCTTAGATGCTACTGTACTGCTCTGAGCATCTTTTGCTGAATCTTTTTTAGCTGCGTCAGAGGAGGATGCTCCTCCTTGAGCACTCATGTGGTTTTTCTCGTTTCGGTCCAAGGCCGAAGCTTTATGCTTGAAGTACATATTTTCGACCTTTACTAAAATTCAGGACCAAAGGCAAAGTGGAGCTGATAGACCTGTTCTTCGTTCTTTTGCAGACCCACTGCCACATCTACACGGACAATACCGTATGAAGATAAGAAACGATAGCCAAGACCTGGGCCATACATTAACTCATCTTTGTAATCATCAGTTGCTGTACCCACATCGCAAAATAGCGCTAAACGTGAGTTACTAATACCCATTGGGAATTGAAACTCTGCACTACCCACAGTTAAGTACTTAGCACCTTTTAGTCCACCCCATGGCTGTTTAGCTGATCTATCACGATAGCCAAAGCCACGAATGGAGTTGTCGCCACCTGCAAAGAAACGCAGTGATGGAGGGACTTCACCAGCATCAGGACCAAAGTTAGCACCTTGTTCTAAACGGAACAAGAAGCGAGTGTTCTCACTAGGCGCAATCACACCCTTGTATGTGCCTTTGACCTGCACAAAACTGTTATCCGAGATCGCACCTGCTGCACCCAATGCCTCTAAAGTTATAGAGTAGCCACGAGTTGGATCATAGCCACCAGAGCTTTCACGACGGGTAAAAGACACTGCCGGCATTAAGTTGAGAGTACGGCCCTCTTCTTTTGCCTGATCAAAGTCTTCATACTCCAAACGCAAAGCATAATCACGTCTCCAACGACCAGTCTGATTAGCAATATAGTGCACCGCAAGCTGCGTGCGATCAGATAAAGTGTCGTTAAAGTCAGTATGAGTCTGAGCTGCATTAATGGTGTAATAATCAAGATTTGGATTTTCGCCAGGGATCTTGTAAACGAGCTGTGCATCCTGAGTGATCTTAGTTAAGGTCATCAGAGTGCTTAATGAGTCACCACGAGAGTTCAAAAGTGGCTTATTCCACTCAAGCAATACACGAGGGCCTTCATCAGTGCTGTAGCCAAGACCAATACGCATATTGTTATTGGCACGACGCTCTAAATGCATCTCTACTGGCACTTGGAAGTTCTCAGCCTTATCCAATACCGGACGCACGTCTACAGAATTGTAATAGCCAGTCTGATTTAAAGAAGATACAAAGTTATTGATCTTCTTAGTGGCAAACTTATCGCCTGTCTTAAAGTTTTGTAGCGGATGGCTTGGCTTATAGAGCTCAGCAGTCTCATCATTCATGATGAGTTCACCAAAGTCATAACGCTTGCCAGAATCGTAAACGAGCTCGATATCAGCAAAGTTTTGGTTTTGATAAACCATGATACGCTTTGAGGTGAACTTACCGTCAAAGAAGCCCATGGATAAAGCTGTGTTATGAATAGCGTTCTTTAACTCTTCATAGACACCATGATTTAGAATCTTGTATGAGCCAAGTTCAGTATTTTTAAGCAGATCTTCAAAGACCTTGTACTTAACGCCCTCGCCTAAAACCTCAATCCTAGACTGACGAATGTACAAAGGCTTGCCTTGTTCTACCTCAACCTTAACTACTGTATCTTCTTTTTTGTCTTTCTCAGGCAGAGTAACTTTGATCTTTGGATGATAGTAACCATAGGCACGTAAAGCCTTAGTGGTAACTTCCTTAATCTCACGAATATAGAAAAAGGCACGCTTCTTTGGAATAACAGCAAGAGATCCTAAGTGCGCCTCAACATTAGTTAACAGCTCTCCAGATACACCACTAACGCTAAAGGACACAGGATCTTCAACTAAAACTTCACGCTCAGGCAAATCATCATTAGTCGAGCATGAACTAAGTGCCACCGATGCACAGCCAAGCATAGCTGCCCATACAGACAGACGTAAGTACTTACCGCCCACCGCCATAAACGAGGCTAATGGAGATGTAACAGGAGCTTCGTGGTCTTCAACAGAAGATGCTAGCGCATCTGCCTTGCCACTATCTAAGATAGAAGGTACGCCCGCAGCAACGCTAGAGGCAAAGTCTTTCTCGCTGCCAAAGTTCATGGCAACAGTCTTTGCTGTCTTATTAATCTCTTGGCGCACACATTGAGCTACGCAACTTGGCTTGAGCTTAGATTCAAGAGATTGATTATCAGCCAATGAAGCTAAACAGCTTTTTTCCTGAGCTGATGTAGCTAAAGACATGGACTTAAGGCTACTGCAAACCTCATCCTTGCCATTGCCTACAACGACATGGCTTTGCTTATATGACTTGGAAGCCTTGTAGCGCTTATTAGAGTGCTTACGACTCTTGCTTGATGATTTGTTAGCTCGTTTAGCTGTCTTGCTTGAAGATTTATTGGCTCGTTTAGCTGTATTTCTAGTGGCTTTAGAGGATGTATTAGCACGCACTGCAGCGCAGTTAGAATTGTTTTGCTCTTGCTTAGTAGTATCTGCTGCGGTGTTGGCAACAGATGCATGGGAGAAATTACAAGAGCTCTTAGATTCGTTTACTGCAGAGTGTTTATAAAGATTTTGGGTGCAAGGGAGCATAGGATTACCAGTAATTTGTTTTACCGGTAAACGCTGACTTAATGCTGAAACTATGCTCTTGAGCATATATTCTCCGTTGCAACACAAGAAAAGTGCTAATTAGCCACTTAATTTAGTAGCTGCTATCAGCTTCGACAATAAAAGCCAAGTTTGCTTTGCCACTACAATATCACTATCAAAGCAAGCACTGTACAGATACGATGCATGAGACTGCATAGTGCTACTTTTAGCTAATGCCTTGCACTGTGCAATGCCTCAGCTGTAACTTGCTTAAGCTGTAGCTTTTATTGTTGCGCTTAGCAAATGCTTTAATCCATCTGACAAAAGTCATCTAAGCTACATGCTTGCGACCCTCAAACATGAAGCCTCTAAACTTCAAGCGCGAGGGCGTAGCCACCATAGCGTTCTTTAGCGAGCGTGGATCATAGCTACAAAATTAATCCTAGCTTATCGTCAGAATGTTTAGAGTAGTGTAGTGATGCATCTATCTACTCTCATCGTGCCGCATCTGCTAGCGTCAAGCTCTGCTTAGCTGAGCTTTTTGCGTGGGTGCGGCGCGATATGCAATTACTTAAGACGCTGCAGCTCACGTGAAGATAAAGTAGCAGCGGCATCGTTTGGATAAGTCTGAACTACTAATTGGAAGTAGCGAGTAGCCTTATCCTTATCGCCTAAGAACTTGGAGATCATGCCAAGCTTGTATAAGGCATCTGGACGCTTTTGTGAGTCGGCAAAACGAGCTACGTTTAAGAAGCTTAAACGTGCCTGCTCGTAGTTTGCCTGAGAGTACTGAACCTGACCGAGCCAGTACCAAGCATTTGGAGTTAAGGCATTGTCTGGATACTTCTCAACGTAGGCCTTAAATGCAGCAGCTGCACCATTTAAGTCGTTATTCTGTACCTTGGCATAAGCATCGTTATAAGCCTTACGAGACTCATCAGTTACGCCAGTGAGCTTACCAGTTGAAGATGAGGCAGCATTGTTGCTTGGAGCTGCAGGAGCTGCACTTGGGGTATTGCCAACTGGAAGATTGACTACAGTGTTATTGTTTGAGCTTGAAACTCCACCCTGGCGGCTTGCTAAATAACGTAATTGCTCAAGCTCACCACGTAAGGTCGCAATGTCCTGCTGCAGCTGATAGATCTGATTTTGCTGAGCATTCATGGTGCGCTGCTGCGCATCAAGCTGACGCTGCAAACTAGCCTCATCAGCCATTGCGTTGGTTAACAACATTGTTGCAATGGTACCTGTCAGCATACCAAGCAAAAAGATAAATCCTACCTTAAACTTCACTGGTTATTCTCCCTTAACCCATAGACATATGGCGGTGCATCTAATCTACTAATAGAGCGCATGATGACTACCTTGCCATTATCTTTTATGTGCAAGCAAGTACTTGCAAAAGCTTGTTTGCAATGCCCTCAAGCATTACACCAAAATCCTTAAACTTGCATACTAAGCAAGATATGCAAGTAATCTTGCTAAACCTCATGGTTAGCAAGATGCGGCACTTTGTGCCTAAAAATCCTAGAGCATCAGACAGGTCATGAATAAAGCCTATCCTTGCTCAATACTAAGCTTGGTCATGCTCAGCAACTATGCTAGAGGCTACAGCATCTTCAGATGCTATGTGCACCATGCTTATAAGCACCTGTACAAAAGCGTAATCGTTGCAAAACAATGGCACGTGCAGCTTAGAAAGGGCAAGCGTTGCTCAAGAAAGAGTGGCATTGCTTAAGAATGGCAGGCATTGCTTTTCCTTTAGTAGCATTGCCTTCATTGCCTTCATTGCCTTGCCGTGTTTTGCACATGCTTAATATGCATGAGAGTGAGCCTAGCAATTACATCACAAAAGGCATAGCTCTAAGACAGACTGCTATCTTAACTAGCGTGCAGCTACTGCCGCTTTCGCTAGCCTTTGCATGTTGACAATACAGTTAAGCTTAGATTATAGCCCAGTAGTGGCGTATCGTCAGCCCTCATAAGCTTTTGATGCAATTTCACTGTAATTAACTTTGTTTATGAGCAATCTTTTTTGTTACTTAGCTTAAGGTCGATTTTTAGCCAAAAATTTCATCCACAAACAGCCATGAGGCTAGATTGCATCTATGATGGCTTGAGATTTTTGAGCTTTTGAGATCACACTTTTTGCCGACATTTTTCACGATTGCGGCGCATTGTGACTGAGCTTATCTGTAAAGCCTGTCTATTTTGATTGCGACTACAACAATTTGCCTTCGTCAAGAGCCGAAAAGGACGCCATAGCACAAAAAATATTTTCTGCACGAAATTTCAAAATCTTGTATCGATTTTGAATGGTAGTTCACACTTTTAACAAGTACCCACCAAGCTCTCTTTTGTAAAACGGTTTTTGTATACCACTTTTAAAGGCCTAATAATTGAGAACTGGCTCACAGAATTTGCAAGCACTTTCACTTTACACCCCAAAGTAGCTACTAAAAGCCCATATATATGCCATTTAAGCCCGCACAAACGGCTCATGCAAAAATCGCCAACCGAGCGTGATCAAGATCACACTTACTTTTCAGCACTACTCTGGTCACTTCTGTCACTGTCATGCTGACAAACGCCGTATTTAAGCCATTTAAATAGATACAAATATGGCAATTTTGTCAAAAAACTAAGCTTGCTTTGTCTAAATAGCAATCACCTTAGCAAAATGCCCAAACGTACATTTGAATCTACTATGAATCATTATTTCGGCAAATTTTTGAAAATCCGCCCATGGGTCTATCATTGCCTCAAAAGACGATGACCCGAGCAGCATTCAATAGCGCCCCCGCCACCGCCTAAGTAGTTCTCACGATATCTACCAACTGAAAGTGCACAGAGCCTATGCTTTGGCGCTTACGTTCCCTTAGCTTTAGCCACGCAGTTGCTTATGCTGCAGCGCTAACACTCAATGCCTTTCATTGGTTGGTTTCAATTAAGAAGACTACCGTTTGTAACTAAGGCCATGTGTTACTTATGCATAGCCTTGATGATTGCAAATCAAGACAGATTTCAAAGCTGCAAGCTCGACTTAGTCAAGCTTCAATATGCGCAACTAATTTTGCTTTTCGGAGGAGGAAGACTCTATCACCAATTGTGGCGGTGCTTAAGAGTTTCCCCATTATTTATGACTTGTTCCAATGCCCTTGCTCATTCCCAGGCTTTCGTGCATGCAGCTTGGTCAACTGAGCTAAATGATATTGCTTTTAGCAAAACTAATTACTACCACCGACTCTTAAACAAGAGCATTACTCCCCACTCTAAATGGGCACTCCATCAGGACGCTGCACTCCTCTCTCAAGTGTATCAGCGTCAGCTATGTACACGCTTAGGACGTAGCAGCGCCTAGCAATCCCCGCTTTTCAAAGTTCAAAGATAAAGGTGCTAAGCCACAGCCATTAGACGCAGCACAGCAAAAAGACTTCAGCTACGGCCGATGCATGGACTAAGTCAATGTTGATGCTGATGCTGATGCTGATGCTGATGCTGATGCTGATGCTGAGCATGGCTAGCACCCTAGGCCTTTGCACGCCAAAATTAAGCTTACTGCACTCAAACAAATACGATATTTATCGTATTTGCATACATAAAACGAACAACACTGCCTGAGCTATTCAGACATTCAAATGTATTAAAGAGGCCTTAGCCTCTGGAGTTTTTACTATGTCACTAGCCTGTTTCGGAGCTCGTTTAGCCCCTCAAGTTAACAAGACTGCCACTAGCAGTCATGCTCCTAAGCAACCATGTGTTGATGCTACCCTCGCCTCATACAGCGCTGATGGAGTACTTCTGTGGAATCCGCATGGACAAAAGTCAGATGCTGTAAATAGAAATACTCGTAGCCATGGTGCTGCTAACTGTTCATATGCTGACTGCACCGCACCACGTTTGTCTACTTTTACCATCAGCTTGTTAATGGCATTAAGCTATATATCAGTCATGCTGCTCATTGTGTATCTGAGCATCTTTTGTATGCCCGATGCAAATGCCTCAGCAGCTAGCGCCGGTTCAGGTCTGCCATATGAAGTGTGGCTTTCAGCACTGCAGCGTTCAGCCACCGGCCCAATTGCCTTTACCATTGCGCTTTTAGGCATTATTGGTTGTGGCGCTACCCTCATCTTTGCTGGTGGTGAAATCAGCCGTTTTATGCGCTCTATCATCTACATTATTTTGGTGATGACTCTCTTGCTAGGCGCTAATTCCCTCATGACCAACTTCTTTAATGGCGCTTCTATCAACCCACCTGTGGACGCTAAGAGCGCAGATGCAAAATCAAGCTCACAGAATGCTGCACCAGAAAGTGCACAGAATGCTCCAGCAGAGAGCTCACACAAGGCCGACACTTCCACAGGAACTTTCGCATCTGACAGCGATGCTGCAGCAGCTGCAGCGATTAACGAAAGCGCTAAACCTGCTGTAGATCCACGTGCTGCTAATGGTTCTGATCCACTTTCTTTAGCATACAACAGCGCTGCTTATGCCAAGCAAGCTCAGGATATGGCACGTAGAGAGCTTAAGCCATCAGTTTTTGCTCAGCAAAGACAGAGCAGCGCAAACTCATCACATGACTTAATTGTTGTAGATGAGGCACTTGATGAGTTAAGACAAGACTTCTTAGCCATCAATCCTGATCTTACATACGAAGAGCATATTGATCGCTTTATCTCAGGCCTTCTTAATGGCTATGGTATGGACTCTTCTAATCAGTCTAATGCCAATAACTCCAATACCAAAGACACCGATAAGTACAAGCATCCATCCGTCTTTGTGCCTAAAGAAAGTGTGTATAGCTCTCATCCTTACTTTAACAAGACCTTAAGCGCTCTAAGCGAGATTTATGACCTTAACTCTTATCAGTCATCACCACTACCTCTGATGAATAACGAGCTTACGGTAAAGATGTCACAAGGCAGCAATGGTGATTTAGAACTACAGCTCTTTGAGTTCTCAAGTCGCACTTTAAAGGGCTTTATGCCAAGCCACCTTGACCTTAAAGACACGCGTCTATCCTGAATTGCTCCAGTGCTGATCTTGTTTTTAAACTTCGTATTTTTCTTTAGCTTTGTTAAAGACCAAAGAAACAGCACTCAAGCAAGCTTAGAAGATAACTCTGACACATTCATACAGACAGACAATTTGCTGATTTAGTTTATGAGAGAACATCGAGTTTATAAGGCTTTAGGCAATTGCACGCAGATCTTAGGCTGCGACCGTGAGCTGTTTATGTGTAACACCTTAGCTTTAGTCACCTTAAGTATCTTCACGTACAACTTCGTCACCTTAATCATCACATTCACCATGTGTTTGATGATCTACTTTTGCCTCTATCAAATGGGCAAATACGATACACGTATGCGCCAGGTGTGGCTTAGATCTTTGCGCTACAAAAACTACTACACCGCGCATTGCCAATACTCAAACCAAAGCTTTTACGCCAAGCGTTAAAGCAACTTTAGTCCATGCCTGTAATGGCATGGTTTAGTCGGTGCCTCATTAGGCAATGAGTTCTCTGCGCCTCATTAGGCAATGAGAAGCACTAGCCTTTAGATTGGGCCTACATTGAAGGGCTTTTATGAAACAGCAAAATGGAGTTGTAAGACTCTCGGGACTTGCCAAGGTGGTAAGTACCGTAAATGAACTTAAGCGACATGGCAGCGTAGCCTCAGTGTGCGTTTTATCGCTCTCTTTGAGTTTTCTCCTGCTCGCTGCCTACATCAATCGCACCGAGCAAAGCATCATTGAGCCTTATTTGATTAGTGTGGACTCACATGGTGTGGTCTTAAATCAAGGGCGTATTAGTCACAAGCTCACTTCAAAAGAAGAGGTACCAGCAGCTGTCATTGACTCACTTGTGTCTGACTTTATCCGCGACTTACGCACTGTAACTTTGGATAAACAACTGCAAGCACAGCTTATCAATAAGGTCTATGCCTATATTGAGCAAGGCTCGGCAGTACACCAAAAGATCAATAACTTCTACACAGACAATAATCCCATGAGCACCAACCTTGGTGGCTTGTCGGTGCAAGTTGATATTGCCAACTTAATTCATCTAGACAATCACACTGTGCAAGTGGACTGGAAAGAGTCGATTAGCTCTAAGCGCGATCTCAAAGTCAAAGTCCATAAAAAGCGGGCCCTCATTAGCTTTAGCTTTGCTGATGCTAATCAAAAGACTGCCGCTAACTACTTAGACAATCCATTGCAGCTGTACATATCCGAACTCTTAATCTCAGACGTGATCGCCTGATAACTACACATAAAACTTACTAGCAGGCCTTCTGGGAGTACTTATGAACTTACGCAAGTCTTTTCAAAATCATACAGTAGCCCCTGCAGCAGCATCCGATGCAGCTGCAGCTGTATACGAATTTGCTGCCACCAATGCAGCTCCAAACTACACCTGGCTGCGTCAAGCCATGCAAGGTACAAGCATGAATGGTAATAGCATTCAAGGCACAAGCATGCTGGGTACTAGCAAGCTGGGTACTGGCATGCAGGGTAAACGCACATTTTCGAGGTTCAAGCTTAATACCTGTGCCTGTTTATGCATGAGCGCCTTGCTGCTTACGAGTGGGCCTACTTGCTTTAGTCTTGCTCATGCTGATAGTGCCCTTGATGACATCATTGCTTTAGGAGGTAATCAAAATACTCTCTCTAAGCAAGATATTGAGATTCTTAAGGCTTTAGAGGCATCTAACAATCCTAAAGCTAAAAAGTCAGCAGTAAGCCGACCAATCGTTGAACGTCCTGGCGAAGTACGCTTTGTCTATGGTGCAGGCAGGCCTACGGTTGTTTGTTCTTTACTGCATGTGTGTGACATTTCACTTGAGCCTGGCGAGAGCGTGGTAGATGTGCAAACTGGCGATTCAGCTCGCTGGGTTGTAGGCAGATCAGCTCATGGTTCTGCTCAAGGCATGGTAGAGCATGTAACGATTAAGCCTACTGACATTGGTCTTGAGTCTAATCTCACTATCTACACTGATAAGCGCAGTTACTCCATTGACATTAAGTCCTCAGCAAAAGACTTCATGCCTAATGTAAGTTTTATTTATACCGAACAGAGTATGCAGCGCTATCAAAACATCAAAAACGAACTGCTCGCCCGCAAACGTAATAACGAGCTGAACTTGTCAGCAAGTGGCGATGAGCTAGCGTTAGCTGATGAAGATGAGTATGTATCAGAGACTGCGGCTATACCTGGACGCAAACGCGCTAAAAGCTCTGTAGCACTACTTTCTGGCCTGGACTTTAACTATCAGGTCAGTGGCGATAAGGAAGTCATCCCGCTACGTGTCTTTAATGATGGCAAACATACTTATGTACAAATGCCGCAAAAACTCTCTGAGGGCATGTTGCCAGCCATAGTTGAGGTTACACAAACTCATGTCTTCTCTGAAGACGCCACAGCAGTAACTAACTATCGTTTGCAGGGTAATAACTTTGTGGTCGATGGCATTCCGCGCCATCTACGCCTCTTTATTGGAAATGAAGACTCAGGACGAGCTATGAGCGCCGATATTATCCGCAATTCCTAATATCACCCATAGTGCTCACACTCATAACACTTGTTTTATTGCGCTCAAGGCAATTACTCCTCTTAAGAGAGGTTTGCGATTAATTATGATTAACTCCAAACAGCATCAGTGCATCTTATCTCGCAGCAAGCTTGCACTTGCACTCACTGCTGCCTGCTCAACCATACTATTAAATGCTTGCAACATAAATGACTTTGCTAATTCATTTCGTGACTTTGGTGGTGTTCAGATTGATAGCCATGAATTCGAGCTTAAAAAGCAGTATCTGTACTCAAAATATGTCTGCTTAGACTTTGTCCCAGCACTGTCTCACTACTATGCATTAAATCGCACTACCTTTGCAGTGTATGCCGATGATAACGCTCCTGATGAACTTAAGCAGCACTATGAGGCTTTAGCTGATGTCATGCAGCAGCATGGTGCTGCAGTATGCCGTAGTAAAGCAAGCTGCAAAGGCCGAGCAACTGTCGTTAACAGCTCTTTAATCAAATCTCAAGATGACAGTATCTACATGGTTAATGTGAATACCAATAAGCTCAAGCTCTCTCGTCTTTACACCACTCAAGGCGAGTCTTTAGGCCCAATGAGTGTCTTATCGCACAAGAAGGCCCTCTATCGCAGCAAGCTTACCGAGCCTAATCAATACCGCAGCGCTCAGGACTTTGAGGCACAAGCCCAAGAGCAACTGTTAAATGCATACCGTGCACAGACCATTGAGCAAACTCAAGATCTGTTCATTGATGAAAACGCTCAGGCCACTGCCAACATCACTGGAGCAATCGCTGCTGCCGCTACCTCAACTAGCACAGCAACTAAAGCAAGCAAATCAGCTAAGTTAAAGGCCTCAAATAAATCAAGATCAGCAAACAAGACTAAGAGCAAGGCCATCGCCCGCGCCACAACAAACTCTGCATCGCCAGCAGCATACGCATCAACATCTGGATCAGCTGCCTCAAGCAAGGCATCTGCAAATGCCAATGCTACCGCTAGCTCGAATGCCAAGAGCGAAGGTGCTTCACTAGCTCAAGTTAATGATGTTAGTGCAGCATCTAAGATTGGTGAGAGTGCAGGCGCTAGCAAGCGCAGTGAGAGTCTCTTTCCGGCTTTAGACACGATGAGCGCAAAGCTTAGAGTGAATCAGAATGTCGAGGGATCTTCATTAACTGGCATGCTGGCAAGTGAGTCAATCAGGACTAAAAGTGCTGCCGAGGTTAAGGGAAGTGTTGCTGATGCTGCCAAAGCTAGGATGAGTGCGCCTGATAGCAGCTTGAGTGCTCAAGATAATGGCGTAAAGAGCGAGGAGCGCAAGTCATCTATTGGTGCAAATTGGCTAAGTCGTCTATTTGGCATATCTTCTGCCAATGCCATGGGGCTTGGTGAGGCTATGGATTTGGCTAAGGACAAGGTGAGGCAAAAGTCAGAACTAGAAAATACCAGCACCGGACAATTAGCGAGCAAACAAGATCCGATACCCATCCCTGACCAACTTAAGGAAGTGAGTATTAAGCCACAAAAGGTAAGTAACACCAATCCGCTTGAAGGCTTTGTCAGAGATATTCAATACAAAAACCTATATGGCAACTCTGTAATCTGGAAGTTTCATCCTGAATTACAAGAAGCTAAACGTATTGAGCTTGAGCAAATGCTGGCACTTGATGCAGCTAAGACCAATCCTGACCTGTTCAGGGCCGATATTGATTACCTTAACTACATGTGTATTAAGGTCCATCCACAAGAGCAGCAGGATGCTTTACATGATGTCTCACCAATAGCTCATACAAAGGATAAGTACTGGATTAAAGAGCGTTTGGATGCCAAGGGCTTCAATTTTGATGAGCACCAGCTTTACTTTGCTCATGATGGCACTATTAGAACTAAGTACACCAAGGATGAAGAAGAGATCTTTAGCCGTCAGTTTGCTGCTGCCATCCATGAGGCCAAGAAACGAACTGTACCAGATCCATACCCTTGGGAAGTTACCGATAGTGATGAAGTTACTTTTGCTAAGGTCACTGCCATGGTTAACGAAGGTAAAACCCTCGATTTAACTTTAAAACCTTTAACCGATCTGTCGGACTTTGCCTCTTCTAAGTACTTAACTAAATACCTCGCTCCATATGAAGAGCAGCTGATGATGAATGACTACAAGAACTTAATGATATTCAAGTACGTGCAGCTACATGAGGATCATAGTGCACCACATTATGATTGCCCTGCAGCCTACTATGGCCACTTTGCTTTATCTAAGTATTTATCAAAAGACGTCATGAATTACTTAACTAAGTCTTATGTACAGCACTTAACCACTAAACCTAACGATGCGCCATATGAGCACCAAATACTAAGTGCTTAGCGCCTTGCAAGCAGGTTTAACTCTTGGTCTTGCACACGGGTTCATTGCCAAATCTTATCTCTATGGCAATGAGCGTATTAGCAATCTCTAGCCATGAGTTAACGAGCCTGACCTTGCTGTACATATTCTTAAACTTAAAAAAGGAGACGCAATTTCACCTTTCTTGATGGCATGCTCGCTAGGCTTGCTTAACTTAGCTTTGCTGTGCTGTGCTTGGTTTAGCTTAACTTGGCTTGGCTTTACGGCTAGCT
>Garnier_p2__coassemble_1294_pt1 | contig 26600 bp, 8 predicted proteins | sample Garnier_p2__metabat2_high_PE_037 | metagenome-assembled genome bin Garnier_p2 | reverse complement strand
TTCAGCAGCTGTCTTTGTGATGCTGTGTTTAACCGCTTTAACTTGGATTGCAATCATATTCTTCTAAGTTTTTATCAATTAACAAATCTTAATCTAGTGAGCTTAAGTGCTACTAGAAAAAGCAATAACCTGGTATGAGTTGCTAGAACACATTAAAGCCTTTGAGGCTATGCGTTTAACTAGCACTAAGCCGTAAACCCTTCACTAAAGTATGAGTAGCTTTCTAAGCTCTCATCACACTACCTCAGACAGGGTATTTACCGTAAATAACGCCTGTCCGCAGAACAAGGAACAAGTCAGTTGGGAAGAAAAGTTATGGATGAACAACAATTCAGAGAACTGATCGGAACCGATAGGCGTCTAAAATTCAATCGTCAACCAGGCAATGGCGGTGAGGGCGGTTTTGTATACACTGTCCTTTCATTTATCTGCGAGACTGTGGGCGGTAAAGTTCGTACCCACGATGGTTACCGTATTGGCGAGATTCGTACTGGTGCTTTCGGTCAGGTCATCCCATCAAAGAAGTTTGTTGAGATGTTCCCTCAGTTCCGTACTATCAAGATCATTCGCACCCCGACTGGTCTTGTCTTTGAGGAATCACAGACCCCAATTATTGCTGTTGGTGAAGATGGCGACTCCTCTTTAGCCGCAGGCCGTGCTATCAAGGCTGCAGCTCACGCTAAGCAGACTTCAAAGAGCGGCAATGCCAAGATCGAAAGAAAGCCACGCGGCAAGAACCAGACAGTCAAGAAGACTGACACTAAGGCAAAGGCAGATACCGTATCTGAGAGCAAGGCAGCACCAAAGCCAGCAGCACCAAAGGCCGCCGCAGAAAAGACAACTGCATCAAAGAGCACTGCCACTAAGGCAGCTGCAGCCAAGAGCACTGCTACTAAGGCAGCTCCAAAGGCAACTGCAGCCAAGGCAACTGCCACCAAGGCAGCACCAAAGGCCTCCGCTGCAAATGCAACTGCAGCTAAGGCCACTCCAAAGGCTGCCGCTACAAAGACCACTGCTGCAAAGGCCGCTGCAACTGCAACTAAGGCTGCTCCAAAGGCCGCCGCAGCAAAGAGCACAGCTGCTAAGGCAGCTCCAAAGGCTGCTGCAAAGACCACTGCTGCCAAGGCAACTGCTAGCAAGGCAGCTGCTAAGAGCACTGCAAGCAAGGCTACTGCTGCAAAGAAGAGCACCACTAAGAGTGCTGTAGCTAAGGTGGTAAAGGCTCCTAAGGTAGTAGATCAAGCTACCCACGAAAAGTACATGGCCATGGCTCTTGAAGAGGCTAACAAGGCCAAAGAGTTAGGTGAAGTACCAGTAGGCGCAATTATCGTCGCTAGCGACGGTACTATTGTCTCTCGTGGTTGCAACCGTACTATCGTTGACCATGATGCTACTGCACACGCTGAGATCGTGGCTTTACGTCGTGCCGGTATTGCCATGGGAAACTATCGTTTAAACGATCTGACCATGTACGTGACCTTAGAGCCATGCTGCATGTGTGTCATGGCATGTATTCACGCACGTATCAAGGCTATCGTTTACGGTGCTGATGATCCAAAGACTGGTGCTTGCAACTCAGTATTTGACTTGGCTGATGACGATCGTCACAACCACCGTGTTGAGATCATTGGCGGTATCTTAGAGTCTGAGTGTGGTCAAATCTTAACTGACTTCTTCAAGACCCGTCGTGCTGAGCAAAAGAGCTCTAAGATGGCTGCCTCTGCTAAGCGTACTTGTGCGAAGACCACCAAAGCATGTGCCTCAAAAAGCCCTGCTAAAAGTGTAACTAAGAGCGCAAGCAAGGCTGCTCCTAAGAGTGCTGCCAAGAGTGCCGCTAAGAGCACTAAGAGCGCTGCTAAGAGCACCGCTAAGCGCACTGCAGCTAAGAAAACTGCAAAGAAAACTACTGCAAAAACCAAAACTAGCAAGACCACTAAGGCAAGCTAATTAGTTTAATTTGCTGCGTTTTCGCTTAAAAAGGCCGTATCGTTTGATGCGGCTTTTTTATTGGTGAAAAAGATAGTGAGCAAAGGTTAGATTGTGCGTCAAAAGCTAGGTAAAATAAGGCTTGATGCAATTTGTTTACATCTAGCAACTATTTAATGAACTCATAGGTTAATATGAGTGCTTGTGCACGCAGTGTGTGGTGAGCTAAAAGCTTTTTCTTTAGCTACTGAGAGCATAGTGCAAGGTAAAGATTCATCGCTGTGATGGATCTAGCGGTCAAAACAGTCGTAGGCGGAAAAAGTGAGCAAGGAAGATTTAGCAGTACAGGTTGATGAACTCATGGCCACTGATAAGGCTCAGGAGGAGACTGTACATGATCCTTTAACTAAGCTAATTACTGAAGGTCTGTTTATAGATAAGACCTTGCTCATTAAAGAGTTTTTAAAGGACGAAGAGTCCCATAAGACTTATATCTTGCGCCCACATGGCTTTGGTAAGAGCACCTTGCTCGACATCATTGAGGCCATGTATACCGATATGGAACGCCTCAAGGGCACTAAAGTTTATGAAGAAGGCTTTGATGAGTCCTTGCCTGTCATTCGTATTGACATGCAAAAGCTCATTGGTGCTTTTCCATTCCCAGTAAAGCTCGATTTTAACGCCAAGACCGCCGCCTGCGTTAAGAATCTCAAGCTCCTTTCTTCCCCAAATAACAAAGAAAAAGACGACTTTGGCTCTGCTCTCTTTGCCGCCTTCTACGAGCAAATTGCCTCTGGCAAGCAAGCAATCAAACCAAGCCGCACCACTAGCTCAGAGCACAACAATTCAGAGTCCCAAGCAGATGTAGAACGCCATGGAGCAGCAGACAGCACAGCTCACGGCTCTAACTTATCTGAGTCTAGTGCAGATGAGCCATCCTTAGCATCAGGCAATGATAAGCACAGTGCTGCAGATCGCTATGAAGAGGACTTAATTGCCTCTTTAGAGGCTCTCTCAACTCTTAGCGCAGATGCTAAGAGTGCTGATGCTAAGACTAATTGCGACAAGAGCGAGGCTAGTGCTCTAGATGATGCTAGTGCTCAGGATGAGGCTAGTGCTCGAGATGATGCTAGCCATGATGCTGATAATGGGGAAACTGACGCTTACTATCAGAGCATAGATGAGCAGGGTAGAGGCGAGGCTAAGGCATCTTATATCAATGCTGAGCATGCGCTTAAAGGTGGTTCATTCCATAGTGCTAATCAAGCACATAAGTCTAGCAAGCGTGGCAAAGACCATGGTGCTGTGCAAGATAAGGTTAATGGTTCTTTTGAGCAGCAAGATGCGCTTAGTGATGGTGGTGTGGCTTTATTAGACTCAATTAACGAGAACTTTTCCTATATCCCAAGTCAGACCTCTGAAAAGTCATCGCTGTTTTATATTGCGCACTTACTCTCACGCTGTGAGCACCGCTCCCGTGTGCTGCTTATCGATAACTTCGATGCGCCACTGTTAGCAACTGCCTATGAGCCAGCCCTTTACAATCGTAGAAGCCAGGTGATGCATTATTTGTTCACCATCTTAGGCACATATGCTCATGTCTTTAGACATATCATCATTACTAGCACCATGCCGTATGAATCTTATGGCCCAGGCATGCGCGAGCGCAATCAAAATGATTTAGAGCTGGACATGAAGTTTAGCTACTCAGCTAAATGCGCCAAAATGATTGGTGTGTCTGAAGAGGATTTACTCTCTCCTCAGCTGTCCAAATACATGTCTAAGGCACTTTCCTATATGCAGGCTATTCATGCAAAGTACAAGGACAAAGACCTTGCAGCTATGCATGATGATGCGCGTAGTAGCTTTAGACACATTTCACTATCCATGCTAGAGCTCTTTGTCTCAGGCCCTTGTCCTCAGAGCACTAAAGAGCTTGCTAGCTTGCTGTCATCTTTTTACGGCAACTTTAGCTTTGACCGTATGACTCGTACTATGGCAGCCGTGTCGGTGGTGAATTTCCTGCGCCATCCTGAGTATGGCTTTGCTCCATACCGCTACGGCGCAGCCCCACTTGATGTACGCTATGCCTTTGATATTAGCGGCAGCAGTATTGCTGATTTTATGCAGGTGCTTTCTAATATCTTTAAAGGTGAGGAGCGCGTCTTACTTGAGAACGCTACACTGCCAAATGCACTGCGTCCAAATTCAGTAATTGACCGCATTGTTAAGCTGCAGCGTAATTTATATCGCCTCAAAGAGCTCAAAGAGCAAATCATCAAGGCCAAAGGCCAAGGCTACAAGGGCGAAGAGATTGAGCTCATTAATGAGCGTCTGATTTATATTAGAGATCGCCTCAACGAAATCAAAAAGCAAATGCCTACTGAGCGCAGTGTCTCCAAGGCATTAGCCGCTAAGGTATTGCCACAAAAGAACGCCTCCAACTCAGGTGGCTCAGTCATTTATGAAAGCGCCGCTGATACTGCAGCACCAGACGCTGCAAGCGCACAGGATGCAGCAAAAGCACAGGGTGCAGCAAGCGCACAGGATGCAGCAGCTGCCGCTAAGTCATCATCACAAGCAAGCAAAGAGAGCGAGTCAAAGAGCGCCCCGCGCCACAAGAGCCCATTTGCCATCATTGATGATGAGGATGAGCTTGAACAGGCAACAGAAAATCAAGAGAGCTCGCCATCTAATACCAATAAATCTAGCAACACTATCCAAGCCTATCTAGATGAGGTTGGCGAAAGCATTGAGGCAATCGAGCAACAAGCCGCTGCAGCCATGGCCAATGCAAATTTAGACGTGCAAGAGGCAAATGCTCTCGATGAGGATCACGGCACAGCTGCTACCAACAAGACCAATGAGCCAAGTGACACAAACGCTCAAGACGCAGCTGCAGCTCCATCTGCTAGCGATAATGCACAAACTAGTGGTGCCAATAGTGCCAAGTCACAAGATGGCCAAGCAGCCTCAAGCAACAATGCCATGTCTAATGCATCCGTAAAGGATGAGGATAATGCTGCTCAAAGCGATTTTAGCGAAGAGACCATGGGTGTTATCACTGATGAGCTTGCTGATGGCAAAATCGATTTAATTGCGCCAGTACGTGGCCGCAATGGCTCGAATATGGAGTCTCCTGAAGAGCGCGAGATGATGCGTCGTATGCCTTTAGGCATGACACTGAGCCATTTGATGGTAGCTTTTGGTTATTTAACCACTTGTCGCTACGAAAACTACGAGCTCTTATCCACCATGCCTAATTACGAAAGCTATATGTCGTTAAAGCATGCGGTATTAGAGACTTTATATGCTCATAGTGATTACAAGCGACTGCCAAAGATTGCAGATAATGACACTGTCTTTAATGGCAATCTCAAGGCCTTCTTAAACAATCTGCGTACTGTGGTGCATAGCTTTAGCTATAGACGTTCAGACTTTGTAGATTCTCAGGCCATCACTGCTTGTTTAAATCTCTATTACGCTATGAACCATGCTACTGCACCAAGTGTTGCTACTGGTGCTAATGTGCCATTCTTAGCCGATAGTGTCTCTACTACTGCCAAGAAAGCAGCCGATCGCATCTTAAAGGATGACGAGGAGATTCAGCGTAAGCTCAACGACCGCTTAGGCAAAAATAAAGCTGCAGCTGATACTAAAGACTCAGCAGATGCTCAAGACTCAACCGATGATAAGAGCGATGATCGCTCCTTAAAGATTGAGCTTGCTGCTAATGCCAAGCTTGAGTTTTATGATGCTTGTCGTCAAGAGCGTGCTTTAGCTAAACGTGCGGCCAATGGTGATGCTAATGCCGCCAAAATGCTTGAGGCAGCGCGTGAAGATATTAAGGCTTATGATCAGCGTGCCCAAGAAATTATCGCAGCTGTGGATAATCCAAAGATCAAAGCAAGCGATATCGTATTACTCAGCGAACAAAGAGCTAAGCAAAACGCTGATGCAGCTAAGCAAGATGATGAAGCCATAGAGCAAGATGGCAAGTTTAAGAGTAATTTGGGTAACTCCAAGAGAGCAATGGCGCATGCTGCTATTGGTAACGAGCACTCTAGCTTAAGCAAGGATGAAGAGATTTTACTTGCCAAAGAGCAAGAGGCCCAGGCTTTTGCTGATGTTATCAAGGCAGGTCATGAGGTCGTTTGTCCTGTAGTCTTTGAGCTTGATGAATTATCAGATGGCGAGGCAGAAGAGAGCTTAGATAAGGATAGTGACGATAAGTCAGATATGCCTGTAGGCTATATGTCTAAGCAAGAGCTGCTAGCTGAAGAACAAGAGATTAAAGAGCTCTTAAAGAAGGCTTATTCCAACTTAAAAGACTCAGGTAAGGTTAATGTCTCTGATGAGCAAGACGCCATTTTAGAGAGGCTAATTAGCAGCATTGGTATTGCCTTTGAAACGCGCAATGCTGAAGAAGAGCGTAGCGATATCGCCGGTGCTTCTCGTGTAGTCGATGTGCCTGAAGATGGTGTAATTGAAACCTTTAAAGACCGTGCTCAAGAACGTGTTCGTAGCGCTAAGCGTAAGTCTAAGAAAGCGCGTAGTGCCGATGATGCTATTCAGTTAGATGCATTAGAGCAATTAGGCGAGCTCGTGGCTAGTGGCGATAACTTTGCAGAGTATGTCAGTGAGCACGATAAGTTCGTAAAAGCTTCAAGCTTTACTCTTGAGCAATTTAACAAGAGCCATGACGAATACCAAAAGGTTCTCAAGGTTGAAGAAGAGCTCCATGGTAAGAGCGACAATGAAAAAGAGGCCATAGTTGAAGAGGGTGTTAACACCATTAATGAACTAGGCAATATCATTGTTTCACGCCTCAAGCGCGGTGCCGATTACGCCAAGGACATTGATACCTCTGCAATAGATAACAATACCGCTGCACAAAGCGCAAACAGCACTGACCAGCAAGCTGCCGATAGCAATAGCAATAGCAATGGCAACAGCAATAGCAATAGCAATGCAAAGCAGCCTCAGGGCCAGCGCGAGCATGAGCATCAGCTTGCTCATCAGCAACAGCGCCAGCATGAGCAGACCGCCTCCAAGGGCGTCGCTTCGGCACATATGGAGATTAGTGCTGATCCTGACATGCAAGATACCATCTTGCGTGCATCAGCTAGCTCCATGTCTGAAGAGTACGATGCTAAAGAGCGCGATGAGGCCCATGAAGCTCATATGCGCAGCATTGCTATGTCTGAAAAAATCGTCAATCTGCGTGAGGCTATCACTGTTCTTAAAGACTTTGCTGAGCAAATTAGTGCCTCTAGAAAGAATGATGGTGTAGCCTTTGACCAAAGCGAGGCCATCAATACCCAAGAGTCCGATGCGGATAATGCCTTAGCATCAAACGCTCCAAACAATCAGGTAGCAGCATCAGCAGAAGCCACTGACAAGGTCAATGCGCAAGCAAAGAATAGTGCAAGCGACAAGGATAAAGATGCGGTCTATCAAAAGGCCGTTGATGACACTGCTGTAGCTCTGCTTAAAGACTTTATCAAGGGTGATAATCAGGAGACTGCCGCACCAACCGACAGTGGTGATAATGGCCACTCAGTTGAGGTAAGTGAGGTTCAGTCCAATAACTCACTTAAAGAGGCAGCATCAGGTCAATCAAGTAACGTTAACCCAGTTAATGAGTACAGCAATCTGACTATTTGTCGTGTGCGGGTACAGCGTGGTAGCACTTTTAACAGTGCTGCAAATCTACAGCCACAGACAGAAGCTCAAAGCACTGCCATATCTGCCTCTACTCAGATGGCATTAGAGAGTAGGGATTTAGCAAGTTCTGATACTAGCTTAGCTGCTGCTCCATCAGCACTGCCTGAGTCAGCAAAGAGCTCTACTACAGTCAATGCTCATCCATCTACAGCACCAAGTACTGGTATTGCTGCAAACTCGATTCGTAAGTGCCGCAATTTAGGCATTAGATCTGAATATGAGTATGTGAACTTAGAAGCTGAGGTGAATAAAGAGCAAGAAGATGTTGATGCTCAGTTTGAGATTATCGATCATGCACGCAATGATGAAGAAAGACTTATCATCGACTATGCTCCATTCTTAGGTCTGCGTCGTCAGGCTAAGTATTTGTTTGAGAACTTTAAGTCATATGAGCTCTTGTACTATGAGTTAAATCGTCTTAAGACCTTAGCTCAGGAGACAGAACAGCTCTCATTAGTTCACTATCTAGATTTCATGCTCGATAAGATCGCCCATACCATCGACGTGGATGCATTCTTAGACATGTCTAAGCGTCAGGTTGAAATTGAGGTGTTCTTAGAGCGTGATAGAAATCCTGATTGGTGTGATCGTGGTGACTTGTACTCAGTAATTGAGGATCAAGTGCATCTGATCGTTGGCTCTAAGAGCATTAAAGATAAGTACTTTAGACTGCAAAACCTCGCTGATATTGCTACCAATCAAGGCTTACTCTTCTTAAGTGGCTGGATTTGGAACCATCAGCAAGAGTACGTCAAGTTCTCTGATCAAAGCGCCAAGGCCCTGCAAGCTGAGCAAGGCAAAGCTTCAGCGCAAATCCAAGCCGAGGCCCAAGCTCTTGCATCTCAAGCAGCCAAGCCTGCACAATCGGCTAATCCAGCCCAAGCTGCACAGACAACCGCTGCTGCCACAGCTGATGCGAAAACAGCACATAATGCTGCAGCAGCACATGCAGCAGCAACCGCCTCAGCAATAGCCTCAGCCATAACTGCCGCTGCACGCAATAGCGCAATGTCAGATGAGCCTGATGATAATGTCATGGGACTGCCAAGCGAGATTGCGATTGCTCAAGATGAGGCTATTGCCAAGGCCAATGATCGCTCACAAAAGGCTGCATCGATGGCTATCTCAGCTAACAATCTGCGTATTGTTGGAGTGCCAGGCGCTGACTATGAGTTTGATGATATTTATGCCGATGAAGATCTCGTAGAAGAGTTCTATGATGACTATTTTGAAAGCACCTTTGAACTCATTTTAGAGGCCGTCTATGCCATCGTAGGCTATAAGACTCATTATGATGATATAAATGGTCTTACTTACGAGGACTTATCTCCTCTTGAGCGTCAAAATGAGCAAGAGATGAAATGGGTAACACCTGAGTCGATTGCTAGAATTGCTAAGACTTGGCGCATCTTAAAGGCTGCAAGTGTAGCTGGTGAGCCTTTAACTGATAGTCATTTAGCTTTCTTAAGCACGATTGAGGCTGAGTACCATCTGTCGCAAGCTGTTAAGTACGCTATTACCGAGGCTAGAAGCAATAAGCCACAAGAAGATATCGATATCGACACCATCTTGAAGGATGCTGGATTAATATCTAAGTCGATGTTCAACGCACGACAAGAAGAGCTCAAAGAGCGTCGTCGTATGCAAGAGCTCTTAGTGAAGTCTGTGGTTGAGGCATTGCTTAAAAAGCGTATGCCAACTATGAACCTTGAGGCTGAGTTTGAGCACTTAAACTCTTTACCATTGTCGGTCGATAAGATTTTGAATTTACGCCGTTACATGATGTTAGCGCGTAAATACAATCGCCGCGATTGCTTTGATAAGGCAGCTACCGTACTTAAGCGAGCTATTGAGAAGATCGATATCGAGCAGCCAGGAGCGCTCCAAGAGCGTATTAGCTCAGTAAAGATTAACTCACTGAACTTCTCAAATAAGCCTGTGGAGCATACTGATGATAGTAGACAGCAATCACTGCGCAAGCTCGACTCTCAAGGCTTATTAGGACAGCTAGCAGTCTTCTCTGGTCCTAAGACAGGCAAGATGCGCCATAGCAACTTTACGGTATGGAATAACGATAGTGCCATCATCTTAGAGATTCAGACAATTAAGAATCTCTCTGAAGTGCAAGATGCTGTTAAAAGAGCGATGTCGCTGATTATGACCGTCAATAATCCTCTTGCCGAGGTCTTAGGTCGTTCAGCCGAGCTCGTTGCCAACTATAAGGTACGCCGCATTGCCGTGGTTGCCTTACTCACTGAAAACGGCATCAAGCTCGTCAAAGCCATGAACCTCGACATCTAAAACAATAGGCCACACTGAGCCACATGAATAAGCACGAACTGTACTGAACGACATTTGCTTTATGCTTATGTCGAACTACTTATCAAAGTTCAGTACAGTCATTTTGCTTGTACTGACTGTGTCATTTAGAGAATTAAATACTGAAAAGTTACACATGATTGTTGACTATCAGTATCATAATGGTAAATTCAAACACCGTTGAAACCATGGATAGAATTATATGAAAGTAGCAGTCTTAACCGCACCTGAACAATGGTTTGTGCCATACGCTGAGCAGCTCGTCAATGACCTCAACAGTAATCACAAACCTCACTGTGAAATGGCTCTGGGGGGGGGGTGGCACAGAACTTGCATGCGCAGCTCTTATTCAGGCACGAAGATGTCTCTGACGACTTCGAGATAGTCTTTATCTTGTCTTATCATCGCCTCATATCTGAAAAATTTCTAAAGAGACATAAGCACAATATCGTTATTCACGCATCAGATTTACCTAAAGGTAAAGGCTGGGCCCCATTATTCTGGCAAGTTATTGAAGGTAAGAGTGAGATTGTATTCACCCTGTTTGAGGCCGATGCCGGGATGGATAGTGGCGATTTTTATCTTAAAAAGACCATTCACTTGCAAGGTCATGAGCTCAATCATGAATTACGCCATATTCAGGCTGATACATGCGTTCAGATGTGCTTAGATTTCATGGCTGAATATAAGACGCTACAACCACAAAAGCAGCTTGAATACGCTAAAGCAAACAACTTTGCTGACAGTGAGCTAAATATTTACAAAAAGCGCGGGCCTCAAGATTCTGAACTTGATATCAACAAGACTATTGCCGAACAGTTCAATTTACTTAGAACGGTTGATAACGACTATTACCCAGCATTCTTTTACAAGGATGGAAAGAAATACATCCTTCGTATTGAACAGGACAAAAGCAGTTAGTTTATCGACTTCTGCCGTCAAACAGACGGTACGAACGATGAGTGCCAATATCCTCTGCATAACCACCGTGCTCTTGTCGTGTTGCTAATCGAATATGGTAGCAAGCTCGTCAAAGCCATGAACCTCGACATCTAAAACAATAGGCCAACCCCACTCAGGCTTCAAAGCACTACACTGCGTTAAGCGGCTTATAACACAGCAGTGTTGTAGTCAAACACATTAGCTTTAGACATCCACAAGTCTAAGGCTAGTGTCGTGTACAGCTGCAGCAAACAAGTCAAGTACTGCAAGTGCAAGGGTAAGGGCAAGGGTAAGGGCAAGGGCATTGGAAAGGTAGCTATTGCAGTAGGCTAGCAAGTAAAGAAGCGTAAGAGCCAATACTAAGGCAAAGAGATAGGCTCTACGATAGATAAGGGATTAGGCTGGATAGGGGCTAATAAAGAAGCCTGCTACAGCTGTACATCGGTCGGATAGCTACAAAGATGAGTTGCTCTTAGTTTCAGGAGAGCATTTGTGGCTATCAATATGGATTTAGTCACCTGGAGTCGTTTTTATCCATACCGCCTATGTTCGCAATGTCAGTCTGTTTAGCTGTAGCAGGTTAGCGGACGTTTGCTAAGGCTAATTTAAGTTAGCTGTAGCTAACAATGACAATGTAACAAAGCCTTTGGTACTTTGCAAACAAAAGTTGTAAATTTTTTTAAAGCTCCCGACTAGAGGTATTTCCACACGATGATGTGCACTAGCATGGAACACTATCAATAAAATACAGTGTGCTTAAATTTGAATATTGTGGCACATGATGGCCTAAGAATTTGTAAAAATTATTGCCGGTACATCCATTAAATCGCTTAGATATAGGATTTTGCTAGATGGATACATAATGATTGTATCTGTATGCAAATTGGAAACGTTTCACAAAATCCGGTGTTACACTACATTGCACAGAAGTAGGGCGACATAAATTTAATCTCAAAATTTAGATCTAGATAACACTTTTGATCGATATGTGTAATGAGCAATAGTCAATTAGCATGGCTACATGAAATCTTATGCTAAGTTTTTTGAAAAATTTGGAAAAAATTTCCATCAAGTTTTGCATAAGAGTATTGTCATGAAAAGATCACGATTAGCCTTTGCTTTAGGAGCATCACTTCTTGCTGCTTCATCTGCACACGCAGCCAATTACTTTGATTACCAGGACATTTACCATGGAGCCGGTGCCAAGCTCTATGCAGTTGGCGAGGTAGGCCCTGATATCGCTTTCCGTATTCCTGCTATGGCATCCATGGGCAATGGCGTACTGATAACCGCTGCCGATGTCCGTTATGCTGGTTCTATTTGGTCAGATATTGTTTCAGGCACAAATATTCGTAAAACCAAATTATCTACCAAGATTTCATATGATGGTGGTTTAACTTGGAGTGACTTATCCATCATCAATGCAAAGGATGGTTCAAATGGTGCCAATGATGACGACTACATGGCATTAGCTACTGATCCAGCATTGGTATACAACAAAGCCACCAACACTGCCTTAATGTTTGCCCTGCGCAACAACGTAAATCTTAGTAGCGGTAATTTCGCTAACGGAAATCCAGATAATGTTGGTAGTGTTCCTCAAAATCAATCATCTGACTTTGTGATGTTTACTTCTAAAGACCAAGGCAAGACTTGGACTACTAAGAGCATCTATGATGAAATCAAGGGGCAGATTAATAATCAAGCTGCTGGAAATAAGTACTCCATTATTTTCCAAGGCCCAGGTGGCGGTATGGTCTACAACAATAAGATCTACGTGCCAATTCAAGCATGGGCACATGCAAAAGATACAAATTCTGCTGTTGTTAGCACCTCTGGCTTCATGGTATCAGAGGACAATGGCGAGACATGGAAAGTATCCAAAATGCTGAATACATCCATGACAGCCCCAACACTCAATAATACTTCTGAGAGTAATATCTTCCATTACAAAGGCAAAATCCGTTTAGCTGTACGTAATGAAACAGGAAAGCCAGATCCAAACAGTAATACTCAGAAGCTTCGTTTGTGCTATGAGTATGACGAGAAGAACGACAGCTGGACTTTAGTTGATGAGCCATACATTCCAAAGGATGTTGCTATTGTAGAGACCAGCACACACAATCTGTCTGAAGATGTATACCTGGTAGGCTACACTTCATTTAAGTATGCTGCTAACAGTCCTGGCGGTAATCCAAACCGTAGACAGGGCCAGCGCTTAGTTACTAATACCGGAATTACTATTGCATTATCTGATGTGTTATCTGAGGGATATACCTCAATTACCCATGATGACTCCAACATCTACGTGATGTATGAGGGTGATTTAATGCAGCACGATATCTTCTTCAAGGCAATTGATTGGAAGCATCGTGATTATGCAAACTTGAATACCCAGATTCGCAACCGTGCTAATACTGTTAACGGTATTGCTGATAAGTTTGCAAAAGAGACTGGTTATATCTCAGGTTCCTTTGGCTCAGATAGCGCAGGTGGTCAGATCATCGGCTCTGCAGGTGCGCTTAAGGGCGGTATCTTTGTTTATCAGAATGATGACTTAGATAGCGAGAATGCTGGTGTAGTTGAGTACGATACCTTTGATGTAGCTTTAGTTGCAGGTATCGATCAGCAGTTTGCCAAAAACATTAAGGGCACTGCTATGCTCGGCTACATGAACTCCAACATCGACTATGCCAACGGCTCCGAGAACGATGTTTCAAGCTTAATTGCTGGCTACAGATTACAGATTGATACTGACTATGTTGGTATTCGCACTGGTGTTGCTGCAGTAGGTTCTGATAACAGCTTCAAGCGTAACAACAAGGAAGGTTTAGGTAAGACCGCTGATTTTGATAGCTTCTCCTTATCTTTCTCAACCGAGCTGTATAAGGACTTAGATTTAAGCAACTACGGCAACGTTGAAATGACTGGTGGTATGGTAAATACCTTCTTTACTCACGAGGACTTCCGTGAAGTAGGCGGTGAGGGTATTGGTGAGAATGGTCAGTTAGGTGCTAACAATGCAACCATTCGTGCCTCTAACCTGCAGTCACACGAGGTATTTGTTAAGGCAGCTTGGAACAGCAAGCCAATTGCTTTAAGCGACTTTGCTAACCTTACATTCAACGGGGATATGAAGTACGCAATTGATCTTGCTGATGCTGATGACTGGAATGAGGAATATCGTTCTATGTCTGTAGAGCGTAAGTACGACTCCATTGGTGAGCTCTACTCAGCACGTGATGGCGGTCTGTTCACTACTTCCTTAGGCGCTGATGTTGAGATCCTTAAGCAAATTAAGGTAGGTCTCAAGGGTGTAGCTGATAGCCGTGGCGAGTACTCTGCCAAGCTTGAAGGCCGCATTAGCCTCTAATCATTATTAATTGCTAAGCTCAACAAATTGAGCTCAATTCCTTACTTAAGCCTCGCAATTGCGGGGCTTTTCAGTTCTTATGCAGTTTGTGCGGGCGCTGTTATCAAAAGCAAGGTCATAGGATTGCGCGATTGCAGATTGAGCTTAAGGATAGGAGAATGGTGAGTTTAGACCAGTTAGTGTATGCTGTTACTAGATACAACATGAGGGGATAAAAAAAGAGCTTTAACAGCTCTTGGATGGAGGCGACTTCCGGAGTCGAACCGGACTACACGAATTTGCAATCCGCTGCATAACCGCTTTGCTAAGTCGCCTTTAAGGCACTCGTAAATGAGTTGTGATGGAGGCGACTTCCGGAGTCGAACCGGACTACACGAATTTGCAATCCGCTGCATAACCGCTTTGCTAAGTCGCCAAAAATTACTTACTGCTACTTGGTTCGCTGTAAGTGATGCTCATTATAAGGATTTGCATATAGGTGTCAACATACAATCTTAACTTTTTGCCAAAAACGAGGCAGCAAGCAGACTCATTAATTAGCAATATATGCTTATATTAGGCATGTATATGGGCTTTGTTAAAGATAGAGTGACTAAAATGCCTCGCTTTATCTTGAGGGCTGTAGCACCATCGTTTGCCACGATGATATTGCAATTTTCCCATTAGATAGGGCTTGAGGCACTTTTTGCGCACTTTGTATGGAACTAGGCTATTGGGTGCTAAACTTGTGCTATCGCATTGTGCAGGTACAAGAGGGACTGAAAAGCTATGACTTGATGCTTTAGTCATATAGTTTCTCTTAATGCATCCTACTTAACCCTGGTACTGAACAGTAATGGCTTTTGCTATTCGGAGTGTTTTTTATGCAAGACGATTTTGAGACTAGCGCATTCCCAATTGATGAGGACGCCGATCTTGATGAGATCTTGTCAGCCCTTTCTGACGATAGCAACGATACAACAGTAGCGCCAAGCCACAGTGAGGATGCACCTAAGCGCAAAGGTGTGCGTATGAGCAAGAGCACTAAAGGTACAAGGTCTAATGCATCTAAAGGTCAAAGTCCACAAGCTAATAATCAGATGGACGGTGACATTTTTGATGGTGTTGTAGTGCCTCCACCACCAAGCGACTTTTACGACGATCAAGCACCGCCGCCATATGATATGGGCATGGGTGTACCTCCATATGATAGAGGTGCTGCGCCAAATAGCCCGCAGCACTTTGATCCACAGGGTCAGCCGGGCTTTGCTCCTCCATTGCAGCAGGGTGGTGCGCCTTATGTTCAGCATGGGGCTGTGCCTAATGGTAATCAGGGGATGGCAGGTGCTAATAGCATGGCATCGCGTCATGCTCCGATGATGGCTGAGCAACATGTTCCACCATTTAACGATTACGTTGATCCTGTAGAGGCTGCTCGTGCCTTTAGACATCATGCAAGGCAAGGCGGTGCGCCGCGTAATATGAACATGGGGCAGCAGGATGGGCCATGGCAGCAAGATCGTGGCTTTGCTCATCAAGGTGCGGCTTTTGGTCAAGGTGGTTTTGCGCCATCAGCACCTCATGTCTCTGAGCAAGGCGGCTTTGCTCATCAGCAGCCACCATTTGCACAGCCTGGCCGTAACTTTAATCAGATGAATGGCGCTGTTGCGCCGCAGGGCGGATTTAGCCAGCACAGTGGTTTTAGCCAGCCTAGTGGTTTTGGCTCGCGCGGTGGGCCTTCTAGGCAGGGGGCGATGCCTCCTGGTCGTAACTTTGGTGCGCCGCAAGCTCCATGGCAAGGTAACGAGCCTGGGGCGTTTAATGGTGGTCAAAGAGGCATGGGAGCTCCTATGCCAGGTAATCAAGTTTTGGCACCAGAGCGCAATGGGCCTAATGGCCTAGAGCGTAATGTATCTGCAGCACAAGAGGCTGAGATCGATGCTCAGATTGTGCGTAATATGGCCGGCCCTCGTGCTAAGGCATTAAGCGTCTCTGACTTTGTGGATGTAACCCATAACTTCCTCACTAATTTAGGTGAGGTAGTTGTCTCTGGTGAAATATCGCAGATCAGCGATCGCAACCACATGTACTTTGCGCTTAAAGATCAGAACTCTAAAGTTGACTGTCTGATGTTCAGTCGAGACAGAAGAGCTTTGAACTTTATTCCAACTGAAGGACAAAAGGTCTTTGCTCAAGGCAAGAGCTCTTTGTACAAGTTAACCGGTCAATTCAAGCTCATTGTTACTAAGATGGCCTTAGCTGGTAGCGGCATGATCTTAGAGCAGTTAAGAGCGCTTGAGCGTAAGCTTGAGTTAGAGGGCGTGTTTAACCGTAAGCTGCCGATGCCGCCGCTCATTCAGCGTGTAGCTATCGTAACTTCGGTGGATGGACGTGTTATTGATGATATTGCAACTAATGCTTATCGTCGTAATCCTCTAGTGGAACTTATCTTCTTAGATACCAAGGTACAAGGACAAGAGGCAGTGCCACAGCTTTTAAATGCACTGTCATATGCATACGCTAATGCTGCTAAGTGGAAACTCGACGTTATTATCATCGGTCGTGGTGGCGGTTCTTTTGAGGACTTACTGTGCTTTTCTGATGAGCGTGTGGTACGTAAGGTGGCCATGTCACCAGTGCCAATCATTTCTGCAGTAGGCCACGATGAGGATTGTCCACTGTGCGATAGAGCTGCTGACTTACGAGTAAGTACTCCAACTGCTGCAGCTGAGACTATTACTCCGATTACTCGTGATGATCTCTTAGCTTTCTTAGAAAGCCAAATTAATCGTGCTGAAGACAGTGTGCTGCGTCGCATTGATAATCTGCAATCACGCTATGAGCACTTAGTTAATCGTTTAGTTAACGCTCCATTAGCAACTGACTTAGATAGACGTAAGGCAAGACTCTTTGAGCTCTTAGCTCGCATCGATCATGCTAAAGACAGGTTCTTTAATGCTCGTCGTGAGCGCTTAAATCAGTCACAAGTAAGATTAGAGCAAGCTGCTGGTCTTGAGCGTGTGCATGATATAAGACTGCGTCTTGATAATGCCATGAACAAATTGGAGATGGTGCGCAATCAAATTGGCTTTGCTAAGTCTCGTGCTATCAGTTTTACGAATGTGCTTGAGCAGCATATTGTAAATATCGACCAAAAGCTCAAGCAGGATACTTACACCTTAGATGCTAACTTCCTGCCACGCATGAGTAACGCAATTACACATGCTATTAGTGCGCGTGAGGAGAAGCTCAATCGTGCCGATAGTGTGCTCAATTCGTACTACGATCGCGAGCTGAGCATCAAGCTTAATGACTATCAAACTAGAATCATTGCTCTTGAGTCTAAACTAGTGACATTAGACCCGTTCTATCAGCTCAAATTAGGCCTGTCGTTTACCACTAAAGATGGCAAGCACAGCGTCAAAGGTGAAGATCTTGCAATCGGCGATACCATCATCACCTTAATGCAGGGCTACAAAGTTACCTCAAAGGTAACTGATGTACAGCCGCATAAATTTAGCAGTGAGACTATGCACGCCGAATAGACTACAGCAGCGCTGCTTTAGCAGTGAGACCAAGCACGCCGAATAGAGCGCATTAGCGCTGCTTTAGCAGTTAGACAGTCACGCTGATTAGAGCTCAGCTCCGCATTGTGATAGCTGTTCGCACGGTAATATTGCGGCTGAAGTTTGCGTCTTTATTGTCTGTAGTTTGGTGCGGTGGGCGCTTTGATTAGCGTTTTGATTGGCACTGCTACTGGCATCTTGCGAGCACCGTGCTAGCTGGTTGAGAGTGTGGTGCTATCTTGTTGCGAGTGCGATGCAAGCTTATTGAGTGCAGGGCTCGCGGGTGGATGGCGCTTTATTGGTGGGCTTGGGTCGTTTGGGAAAAAGGTATAACTTTATCACAATCTGAGGTGGTAGAGGGTGCGTTGGGGCAAGCTTTTGGATTTTGCTACAAAAAACAGCTAAAAGCTGAGCATGAATCTTAGATAGTGCTATTTCTTTGCTACAATTTTAAGGATCCGCTTTTTGAGCGGGAGCTGACTTTGCTTGATATGTGGCTGTTGCGCTGCTGTTTTGCTAGGTCAGTATGGCTTGTTTTATTGTTGGCATAAGCAATAGCGCTCACATGAGCGACTAACTTACGTTGCGAGCTGTAAGTGTAGTAGACGATTTGTACAGTAGTTGTATGCAATAGGATAAGGCCATGTGGCACTTATCTTAGATCCTATGGATGCAAACTGCTCTATGGATGGGGGTAGAAAGGTGGAGTTTTCTATTGATAATATTCTTGCATTGCTCAATCGCAAGGAGCCTCTACCATTTGAGTTTTCTAGAGCACTGCGTACTGTAGTTAATACAGCTCACAATCGTGGTATCTATACCGTACGACTAGGCGATTTAATTAAAGCATTAAAGCTTGAGATGCCAAGTGAAATGGTGGGTGATTACAGCCGCTATTTTGATTGTGAGTATTTATACAAGCTCTTATGGCTTCTAGATAACTCTGAGGTCACCATGATTCCTCCAAAGGTGCCTCGCAACATTGGTGAGAACAATGTTGTCTACCTCATGCGTAAGCCATCACTGCAGCTTGATTCTGATATTTGCAAAGTACAAGAGCTCATTGCGCAAAAGAAAAGTGCACACAGCAATCGTGAGCGTGATGCTATTGCCAGAGCTCAACTTAAGCTGCACAACTACAATGTAGCTATTCGTATTTTTGAGTATTTAGGCGCTGCTCAATTACGTCCGCTTGATGCCAATCAACGCTCAGTATTAAACGAGTACATCTCTAAACTGATGCTGCCACATGACTGTGATCGTCATGTGCGCTCTTTATATTCCTATGCTTGTGATTGTGGTTCTTTTAACTACCACTTTGACAATCCTAAGTATGCCTCCAAGCCTTTAGATCAAGCCGCTACTGAGCAAATTCTAACTATTATCGCTAAGACGATTGCACCTTCACATCACTCTATTGATGTGCCTCAGGACTTCCCATACAAAGCTCGCCTTGAGCGTTTGTACAATCTGTACTGCCCTGATGTATACGCTGATTCAAGCACTGTAGTGCGTGAAAAGTCAGTGCGTGTACCGCTTTATGATCGTCCTTTAAGCGCTCTGACTGCAGCACAACGTCGCACTAGATTACGTAGCAAGATTGCTAGCTTTATTAGTGAGCTTGAGAAAAATGGACAGGGACAGACTAATGCTGCCGCTGCCTCTGGTAAGCATCAAGATGTTACCTCAAATCTCTATGATCGCGCTAAGCATTTACAACAGCGCATGGGTTATTCAGAGTCATTCTTAAACTCGATAAAAGAGCTTTCGATCTCATCATCCGATCGTTTGTCTAAACTCGTACACAAGCTAGATAATCAGCTTAAGAACGATCAAAAGACACGTCTGATGCTGCCTGATTTTTCGCAAACACGTCTGGTGGTGTATACCCCAAATCGCTCTCATGCAGCTAACGACACACGCAAGAGTGAGTTAGTAGCTCGCGCATACAATGGCTCTGCGCGTGTAGCTAATGAGGATGCCTCATCTTTTGCGGCTATGAATGTAGCTTTAGAATCTGCAGAGGGACATTTTAAAGGCGGTAGTAAGTTTGATAGCTCTTCATCAAGCATTGTGGTGAATGATGAGCTCGTTGCCAAGCTTAAAGCTAATTTATCTAGTGAAGAGGAAATTGAAAAGCGTGGTGAGTACACTGATGCGGCCTTAATCTCTTTTAAAAACACTGTCTCCTTATTAAATGGACGCGCTAAATCAAGCGATGAGCTAGCTTTATCTTCTTTAGCTGAGCTTGCAAAAGTTGATATTTATGAGGGTGGAAAGCCTGAGCATAAGAAGGCAGCTGCCAATAAACATAAATCTAAGAGTACAGTTACTGCCGAGGTAGAAAACATTATTCTGCCAAGCTTCGGTAATACTAGTAAAGATAATCTATATAGTCTGTCTAAAGGCTCTAAGAAAACTCAAGCATCAAAGCCTAGCCATAATTCTAAGGCACGCAAATATCGTATTGTGCCTTTCGTCTTTGATCGCTTAACTCATCTGTACCATAGTTATTTAGTATGGTCGAGCCAAAAGGATGTGGTGCTCAATAACCCATCTGAGGCTCAGATCAATTTAGATGAAGACTATGGCTATAGCATTGAGCGCTTCTTAAATAATCCAATCTCACAAGAAGAGCGTTTTAATAAGATTGCCTCTTTTGAGCTTATCTTACGTAACTTCTTTGGTTATGGACGTCTTGCTTGTGCGCTTAATAATGCTGGTGACTCAGATGCTAGTGAGCTGCAGCGTTTCTTCTCTTTAACGAGTCGTGATTTTGCTCTGCTTAGTGAAGCTAATCCGCTGCCATATCTGTACTATCACAGCACCATCTACTTTGATAAGTATCTGCAGATTCCGCATACGCACTTTAACAATGAGCTCTTCTACATTGCGCTCTTGTCTAAAGAACCATTCGCTATCAACATGTACTTAAGCCGTATTACTCGTAAGTACGGCAATCGACTTTTGGACATTCCAAAAGAGTTCTACTCATTGCTTGCACTGTGGCTCTTGCTCTTTCCGCAAGCTGATCAAGTAGTTGAAGCGCAAGACTTACTAAGCCTCTTAAAGACACGTGGAGTGAGAGAACACACTCAGCTACACAATGTCTTAGTGCTCAGAGAGTTAGCTCATAGACTGTACATGTGGGTAGAGGAGCATAAGCATGATGATGCCAAGGACTTATGCTTAAACTTAGTTGCTAATGCCTCTCCTCCAGAAAACCCAAATGCTAGCAGTGAAGATATTGCTGAGGATGCTACATATAGCGAGTATGAAGAGCTTAAGGATAAGTACGCTAAAAAGGTCTTTAACAATGCGCTAAGACTACTGCCTAAGCCAATGCTTGAGTGCGTACTACATGCTAGTGAGTTAGAAACTCAGCTTTTAGATGAGTCTACAAGCTTAGTCTCAGATGTAGTAGATAAGGACAATTCACGCGTCTATATCTCAGGTTGTGCTCGTTTTGCCGATGAGTTTTTCAAGGGCAATCACTCAGCTGCATTAAAGACTGCAGCAAGCTTTATTACTGATGCGGCATCCTTGTTAGCCTCGGTCTTTGCCAAGATGTCCGATGCTCCAAACTTTAATGATTGCTTAGTGAAGTTTGATGAGTCGACACTCAATTTCATCTTCCAAAACAGCGCTAATGAAGAGATCAAATTAGGCGAGTCTTTAGATATAAATAGCCTTGAGACCGATCGTTTTGGTACTCAGGATACTGAGTTTATTCAGAACTTATGCACTGTAGGCGCAGTGCGTTATCCTGATTTAATTAAGGATATGGCCTTAAGTGCTAGCAATATCCTGAACCGCTTGGTTCCAAATCAAGAGGGTGGTGCTTTACTCACTTTATTATTGCTCTCAAGCTCTATTAGTAATGCACGTCTGTCCTCATCGCCATTAGTCTTAAAGTATGCCCTGAAGTTTATTACTAATGTGGCTGTAGCGCTGCGCGGACTTATGAAAACTAAGTCCTTAGTCATTCCAAAAGACATGACCCGTAAGGCCTCTTTTGAGTACAGTCATGTTAATAACGGCAATAATAAGATTGAGATAACTTCGGTTAAAGACATCGATGAGCACATTATCTCTAGACTGACCTCATGCAGCATTTGCTTAAGTCTCTTAAAGTATGTAGATAAGCTCTCAGAGATTAGCTGCCAAGAAAAGGATGTAGCTGTCATTAAGGATGCGGTGTGCGTGCCAAATCCTACTTTAGTTAATAACTGCTACGATAGTCATTACGATGATAAAAACTCACCTTTTATCGATGAGCATATTGGTCAGCTTTACGATGGCTTTGTTAAGCCAGTGCTGCGTACCATGCTCTGTGATGACTACTTAAGCTACTACAGCCTCAGTGCTGGCGTAGATTTATCTGAGGTCTTTGACTTTAAGGACATTAAACGCAAGTATGCTGATAACTGTGAGTATCAGCTTGAGGGGCTGTGCTTCAATCGCTTTATTATTGACTCTTATGTCTATCAAAGCGATGAGCAGAGATTTGCTGAGCTCATTGATTTTGCCTTGCATGCAGAGACTGCCTATGATTTAGGTTTTGCTGATGGCATTGAGATGGAAGGACTTAAAGAGGCAAGTGCTCTTTTTAGGGCTAATCTCAACTTACAGCTCGTACCATCCACTACCACTGCTATCTTATGCAGTAAGCTCACCTTCTTAAGAGAAAGATATAACTGCATCAAGCTTATCAATATTCCAGCTGAGTTAAGAACAGTTGATGGCAGTGTTCAGCATATAGACTTATCCTACACTCTTTACTGTGGATATATGGCTTTAGAGATGGTTCAATCCATCATTCCAAAGGCCGATTTAAAGGGCTTAGTGCCTCTGTTAGCAAGTGAGATAGTGCGTATTCACAAAATACAGAGCTCTGATAACTGCATCCGCTTTGTCTATGAGTACTTAGCAGCTTGCTTTGAGGTGATAAAGCGAGAAGAACCAATTGATTTTAATGCTTGGTTCCAAGTAGAGGGTGATTTACAAGCCATTTTAGTGGGTGGACAAAAGCCTGCTCGTCTGCGTCACTTGAGCGCTATGGCCTTTGGCTATGAGTGTGCCATCAATCGCTGCAGTGAACTAGACACACGTCGCTTTACCTTACTCATGGCTAAGCTGCGCTTTATCACTTTCACAAATAGCACATCATCAGGATCTGAGCAGAACTTTAAGTCATTTGATGAGGTCGCCGGCAATATTCCAAAGCCAGTCAAGTTTGACATGGATAAGATTCGCGCCAAGATCAAAGAAAGTGAGCAAGTCCAAGCGGTAATCACTACCTTACGAGAAAAGGAAGAAGAGGAAGCTCTACGAGCTGAGCGTATTAAACGTGTGATGGATGCCAACCGCGCTGAGGCCGCACTCACCACCGTAAATGACGAGATCAAACAAGACCTCGAGGCCTTATCAAAAGAGCAGATTCCTGTTAAGCGAGCATCAGCCCTGGCTATTGCCATTTCTGAGGCCGCTGCTGAAGCTCTCGTCACCAAGCTTGAAACCCTCAGCGAACAAGCAGAAGCAAGCGCCCACGATGACAGTTCATCTGCAAACGATGATGCATCCGCCTCTAATACCCAAGACGCGAAAGGTTCATCAGCAGACGCAAGCGACACAAGTGCATCAGCTGCCCAAAGCGCAAGTGGCGCGTCTGCAGCAGCAGATAGTGCTGCTATCGAGCACAAGATCAATCAGATCTTGAACGCAAAGCTGCGTGAAGTGATTGGTGCAGTGGCAGTTCAAGGCACCGATGCTATGGTCTTCTCGGAGTTTAACGGTATCTGTGTAAGCCATGGTCTGCTCTCAGGCAATTATGCAATTGAGGAGATCAATAACTACACATACGATGAGTATGATGTGCCGGTTCTTGAGCTTGAGGGAGAAGGTAACGATGCGATTGTTTATATCGATACCGAACTCATTGCTCAAATGCATAGCCAATGTTCCAAAGGTAGCTAAGCAAGAGAGCTCATAAAAATAGCTCCGAGCATAGCGCCATAAGCACAGCAACATGCAAGCTAGCACATACCAACTTTGAAAGAGTGCTAGCTTTGTTACCACTATCTTAGGCCAAGGAACATGCAAGCTAGCACATACAAACTTTGAAATATTGCTAGCTTTGCCGCCATCATCTTTGCCCAACTAATGGGACGATCATCAATATAATCACTAAGTTTTGGGCTATATGTGCAAGGATGCGTGATTTTGAATGATGCTTAATGCTAGAATTGTTAGCAATCTAAGCTTGCTCGTGAGATGCTATGCTTAGTTCCATATTATTAGGTGTGTTTCAAGGGATTTCCTTTAAATGAGTCTGTTAAAGAAGACAGTGGCAGCAGCTGTTTTAACCTGCGCATCACTCTTATGTATGCCTTTTGCAGCTGCGGATGTTCGCATTGATGTTAAGAACGATACTTCTGAAGATTGCTCCGTTGCTTTCAATGCTCGCATCGATAAAACCAAGTGGCTCACCATTGGCTGGTATGTATTTGTGCCAGGCGAAGAAAGCCCTGTCATCTTAAAAGGCGCTAACGATATTCACGAGGTCTTTGTCTATCATGACTGCAGCTTAGAGCCTAGCGATCGTGATGAGGTTAAGCGCGGCTGGGTTAAGACTAACTTAAAGTTCACAGACTACATGCCAAAGGATAGAGAAAAGGGTTACCAAGAGGTTAACTTTGTACGTCTGTCCTCTCCAGCCTACACCATCTCCCCGCGTAAATAGCCACAGAGCTTAGCAAGACAGTAGGCCAGATCGTGCATTTTGAAAGACGCAAGCAGCTACGATGTAGTCAATACAGTGCTGCAGTCTAACGTCTTTGCATGTACGCACGTAGCACAGAAAGCTTGGTAGGCAGACAGAGCCATGGCCCCAGTAGCCTCAGCAGCTACTTATTGAGCCTATTATGTGCAGCTATCTAGCGCTAAGAGATACGCTACAAGATGAAAAGAGCCCATCATATGATGGGCTTTTGCGTATCTTGAGGTAGCAAAATACAAAATCCAGCGAGATTTGACGCTTTATCAAGCCTTATATGACAAAGGTCATAAGAGTATTTAGAATCCATATGCAACAATAACCATGTCGTTTGAGAAGACACCAGTTAACAAGTGCCCATTAGCTAGCTTGTAAGTCAGCTTCTGAGCTTAGGTTTAGCACTTCTGAGGTCATGGTTATGGACTATATGCTTATAGCTACTTTAATTGCTTGTGGCGTAGTTACCAATATGATGTCGGCCGTCTTTGGTATTGGCGGCGGTGTGCTGATGGTGCCGATCTTCTTAACCTTGTTCCCAATGTTTCCAATTCAGATGGTTGCTGCTACTTCACTGTCTATAGTGATCGCAACTGCCTGTATTAACCTCGTGAACTTTGTAAGACTGCGCATCCCACTTAGCTATAAGAGCCTTGCCTTTTGGTGCGTTGCCATGATTGTTGGCGTTCAGGCAGGCTTTGAGCTGTCTTTTTATGTGCAGCGCGAGTACATCGTAGGCTTCTTTGTGCTTACCATGTTAGTCCTCTCCATTAAGACTTTCTTAAAACGACCAGGCCCAGAAAAGGAGTCAGCAAATCCAACAAAAAGTGAGACTGCTAAAGGTACTTGTTATTGCGCTTTAGGCGGTGCCATAGCTGGCTTCACTGGTATTGGCGGTGGCTCCATTATGGCTCCACTCATCAATCAGCTTAATTTCGTTACCAAAAAGCAGGTTCCGGTATACACCAACTACATGATGGTGATCGGTGGTCTTGGCTCTATGTACGGCTATATCACTAAGCCAATTGATTATGTAGCTGAGGGTATGTGGCAGCTTGGTTATATCAACCTTACAGTAGTGATGACTGTAGTAGCAGCCTCATTTGTAACCTCATTCTTCTCAATTCGTATCTCGCGCTTATTATCTCCAAAGCTTGCCAATATCATCCTTGGCTGCATTCTCTTATCTATCGGCATCTACACTTTTGCCTTAGAGATTCTGTGCTAACTTGTAATCAATCAAACACAAGATCAGGCATTCATAATGCCCGTGATACAAGATACGTATATACAAGACCACAGGCAAAATAAGCTACTAGCTCCGCAAGCTGGCACAAGAGCCATGTCGTGTGTAATGAATTCGAGCATATTAACGCAATGAAAACAGATCCGCTGGCTAAAATTTAAAAGTGATCCACTTTGTATCGCTTTGCAAAAGTTAGTGAAAAAAATAGCCATAGCAGACTATAACACTATGTCTACTAATTTCAGCCTAATCTAAGGCAGTAAACAGTAACTTGTAATTACAAGTAGAGATTTGTACCTGACATGTACATGAGGTAAGCTTTGCTTATGGACCGATCTGATGCTTATGGGAACTTCTATTATTCAAATTCTAAAAGCTGTAAGCAAGTTTGAAGAATGGCAAGATGACTTTGAAAACTAGATTAACACATAGGGCTCCGCCTGATATATATCAAGTTTTTGATTTATAGAAGTTCCCTTATAAAGCAATTATTAGCAGCTATATGTTTTTTTCTTAAAGAAAGCTCTTAAGATAAGAGCACAAATCAGGGGCTAGTTGTTCCATGTTGGCAGCTATGTTCTGACGAAGCTCATCATTGATTTCGTCCTCACATTCATACTCATCTTCATATTCGTCCGTAAGGTCAAACAATATTTCATGGTCGATTTGAAAAATAGGACAGCTCAACTCGTTTGGGAGCAATTAACAGTTTTGAAAAATATAGAAAAATGTGTTAATATACATTTATTA
>Garnier_p2__coassemble_1264_pt1 | contig 27501 bp, 26 predicted proteins | sample Garnier_p2__metabat2_high_PE_037 | metagenome-assembled genome bin Garnier_p2 | reverse complement strand
TCAGGAGTAATAACGATGGCGAAACTGCATGATCAATACAAGCAGGAAGTAATCAAAGCTTTAACTGAAAAGTTTGGTTACAAAACAGTCATGCAAGTCCCTCGGATTGTGAAGATCACCCTTAACATGGGTGTTGGTGAGGCTGTTGCTGACAAGAAGGTTCTCGAGAACGCAGCACGCGACATGGCCGCTATCTCTGGCCAGAAGCCATTAATCACCAAGGTTCGCAAGTCTGTAGCGGGCTTCCATATTCGTGAGGGTTACCCAATCGGTTGTAAGGTAACTTTACGTGGTGAGCGCATGTGGGAATTCTTAGAGCGTTTAATCGTAATCTCTATCCCACGTATCCGCGACTTCCGTGGTTTATCTTCCAAGTCTTTTGATGGTCGTGGCAACTATTCAATGGGTGTCCGCGAGCAGATCATCTTCCCTGAGATCGACTATGACAAGGTTGACACTATTCGTGGCCTTGACATTACCATCACTACCACTGCCAAGACTGATGAAGAGGGTCGTGCCTTATTAGAGGCTTTCAAGTTCCCATTCCGCACTCAGGCTAAGTAATTAGGACGAACCTAAATGGCTAAGACTTCAATGAAGAACCGCGAGCTCAAGAGAGAGCGCCTTGCAAACAAGTACTTCGCAAAGCGTCAAGAGCTCAAAGCAAAGATTTCCTCTGTTTCTCTTTCTGACGAAGAGCGTTTTGCTGCAGTTCAGGCTTTAGCTGCACTGCCACGCGATTCAAGCCCATGCCGTCAGCGCAACCGCTGTGCTGAGACTGGTCGTCCACATGGTTACCTGCGCAAGTTCGGCTTATGCCGTATCAAGCTCCGTGAGCACATGATGCGCGGTGAAATTCCTGGTCTTCACAAGGCCAGCTGGTAAGAGGAGAGAAACACATGAGCATGCAAGATCCAATCGCGGATTTGCTGACCCGTATTCGCAACGGCCAGGCTTCCGGCAAGGTAATGGTGTCCATGCCTTCCTCCAAGCAAAAGCTTGCTATCGCTAACCTGCTGTTAAAAGAGGGCTACATTGCCTCTGTTAACGTAAGCGGCGATACCAAAAAGGTATTAGAGATCGGCCTTAAGTACTACGAGGGTAAGCCTGTAGTAGAGATGATCCAGCGCGTTTCACGTCCTGGTCTGCGCATCTACAAGAAGTGCCGTGATCTTCCACGCATTATGAACGGCTTAGGCATTGCGGTTATCTCAACCTCAAAGGGCCTCATGACCGACCGTGCCGCCCGTAAGGACGGTTTAGGCGGCGAAGTCGTCTGCTACGTCGCATAATAGGAGGGGACATGTCACGTATTGCGAAGGAACCAGTTTTAGTTCCTCAAGGCGTCGAGGTCTCCATCGACGGCCAGTTAATCACCGTTAAATCCAAGAAGGGCCAGTTACAGCTGAACATTCATCCTTTAGTAAAGGTTGAGTTCGTTGACAACGCTTTAAAGGTAAACGTTGCTGACGATTCTGCTGAGGCTAACATGCAGTCTGGTACTACCCGTGCTTTACTGCAGAACATGGTAGTAGGTCTTGATAAGGGCTACGAGAAGAAGCTGAACTTAGTTGGTGTGGGTTTCCGTGCCCAGGCTAAGGGCAAGGTATTAAATCTTGCTTTAGGTTTCTCTCACCCAATCGATCACGAGCTTCCTGAGGGAATTACTTGTGAGACCCCATCACAGACCGAAATCGTCCTGAAGGGCTTCGATAAGGCTCTCTTAGGTCAGGTTGCTGCTGACATTCGTGCATACCGTCAACCTGAGCCATACAAGGGTAAGGGTATTCGCTACTCTGATGAAGTAGTGCGTATCAAGGAAGCCAAGAAGAAGTAAGGATTGAGGTAAAAACCATGTTTGATAAGAAACAATCTCGCATCCGTCGTGCTACCAAGTCACGCGCTAAGATGCACGAGTTGGGTGTTACTCGCCTCGTCGTTACCCGTACTCCTCGTCACATCTACGCTCAGATTATTGACAAGGACAGCCACGTTTTAGCTACTGCCAGCACCTTAGAAAAGGATCTGGTTAAGGAGCTCAAGTACACCGGTAATATCGATGCAGCTAAGCTGATTGGCAAGACTGTTGCCGAGCGTGCTTTAGCAGCTAAGGTTGAGAGCGTAGCTTTCGACCGTTCCGGTTATAAGTATCACGGCCGTGTTGCAGCATTAGCTGACGCTGCTCGTGAAGCTGGCCTCAAGTTCTAGGAGTGTAGTTAAATGCAACACAAAGATGAAACTCAGGCAGGCGAGCTTCAGGAGAAGCTGGTTGCCGTTAATCGTGTAGCTAAAGTGGTTAAGGGTGGTCGTATCTTCTCTTTCACCGCTTTAACTGTAGTTGGTGATGGCAACGGTCACGTTGGTTATGGCTACGGCAAGGCTTCAGAAGTTCCTGCTGCTATTCAGAAGGCAATTGAGCAGGCTCGTCGTAACATTAACAAGAACATTTCTTTAAACGACGGCACCCTGTTCCACGCTGTTAAGGGCGAGCACTCAGGCTCTATGGTTTACATGCAGCCTGCCTCAGAAGGTTCTGGTATTATTGCCGGCGGCGCTATGCGTGCTGTTCTTGAGGTTGCTGGTGTACGTAACGTTCTGGCTAAGACCTACGGTTCAACCAACCCAATCAACGTAGTTCGTGCTACTGTTGCTGCCTTAGCTTCTCAACGTACTCCTGAGCAGATCGCTGCAAAGCGTGGTCTCTCTGTTAAGGAAATCTTGGAGTAAAAAATGGCTGAGAAGAAAACCATCAAAGTTACCCAAGTACGCAGCATCATCGGCCGCAAGCCTGATCACGTTGCTACTATTCGCGGCTTAGGTTTACGTCGCATTCGTCACACTGTTGAGCTCGAGGACACTCCTTCTGTTCGCGGTATGATCAACAAGGTTAGCTACATGATTAAGGTTGAGGAGTAACAATAATGCGTCTGAATACTCTTAAGCCTGCTGAGGGCTCACACCGCAAGCACGTTCGCGTTGGTCGCGGTATCGGCTCTGGTTTAGGCAAGACCTGTGGTCGTGGTATCAAGGGTTCAGGTGCTCGTAAGAGCCCAAATGTCCGCCCAGGTTTCGAAGGCGGCCAGATGCCTTTAAAGATTCGCCTGCCTAAGTTTGGCTTCTACTCACCAAAGTCTGACATTACTGCAGAAGTTTTACTCAACGACTTAAACCGCGTTGAGGGTGATGTAGTTGACATGGCAAGCCTCTTAAAGGCTCGCTTAATCTCTAAGAAGATTAAGTACGTTAAGATCGTTCTTTCTAAGGTTCCTAACTTCACTCGTAAGGTTGAGGTTAAGGGTTTAGCTGTTACTCGCGGTGCTAAGGCTGCCATTGAGGCTGCTGGTGGTTCTGTTGAGATCGCTTCATACACCTTAGCTGCAGCTGCTCGTCGTGAGAAGTCTGCTGCCCGTTCTGCTGCTAAGCAGAAGGCTCTGCAAGACAAGCTTGCTGCTACCGGTATCGTAAAGCCGGCAAAGAAGGACAAGGCTGAAAAGTTAGCTGCCAAGAACAAGTAATCGCGGAGCGCACGTAGTGCGCTCTTTTGGAGATTTGCATGGCTAGAAAATCGCTCCTGGAAAAGGGTCGCGAAGCACAGGCTCAGGCTAATGGTGGCAACGGCGAACTTCGTTCCCGTTTGCTCTTCGTATTAATCGGTCTGATTATGTTCAGACTTGGTTCTTACATTCCTGTTCCTGGTGTCAATGCTGACGTTCTTCAGCGACTTTTTGATGATCAGAGCGGAACCATCATCGGTATGTTCAATATGTTCAGCGGTGGCGCCTTAGAGCGTGCATCAGTGCTGGCATTAGGTATCATGCCGTATATCTCTGCGTCGATTATCATCCAATTATTGGCAGTGATTAACCCTACCTTAGCTGAACTTCGTAAAGAAGGTGAGTCAGGTAGACGCAAGATCACACAGTACACTCGTGTCTCTACTTTATTCTTAGCAACATTACAGGCTGTCGGTATTGCTACCGGTATTCCTAACATGATGCCTGGTTTAGTAGATAACCCTGGTTTCGGTTTTTACTTTGTAACCACCGTTTCCTTAGTTACCGGCACAATGTTCTTAATGTGGCTTGGTGAGCAGATTACCGAGCGTGGTATTGGCAATGGTATTTCTTTAATTATCTTTGCTGGTATCGTTGCAGGCTTACCTGCAGCACTTGCTTCAACATTTGAGCAAGCACGTCAAGGTGATTTATCCACCATTGCACTGCTGATCATCGGCGTGGTAGTGGTCGTAGTTACCTTCTTCGTCGTGTTCGTCGAGCGTGGACAGCGTAGAATCTCAATTGAGTACGCTAAGCGCCAGATGGGCAACCGTATTTATTCACAACCACGAAGCAGCTTACCTTTAAAGATCAATATGTCTGGTGTGATCCCAGCGATTTTCGCTTCCTCGATCATTTTATTCCCAGGCACCATCGTTTCATGGTTTGGTCAAGGTGAGAATGCTGTTGCTAATGTGCTTCAGGAAATCTCTTTATTCCTGCAGCCAGGTCAGCCTCTTTATGAGCTCCTTTATGCAGCAGCTATTGTGTTCTTCACTTTCTTCTATACCGCTCTTGTGTTTAATCCACGCGAAGTAGCCGAGAATCTGAAGAAGAGTGGTGCTTTCATTCCTGGTATTCGTCCAGGTGAGCAGACTGCACGTTTCATCGATAAGGTGATGACTCGTCTGACTCTCTCTGGTTCGATTTACATGGTCTTAGTCTGCTTAATTCCGCAGTTGCTTATGAACTGGTTCAATGTTCAGTTCTACTTCGGCGGTACTTCATTACTGATTATTGTTGTAGTAATCATGGACTTCGTAGCTCAGCTGCAAAGCCATCGTATGAACCAGCAATACGGTGATATCATGCGCAAGGCTAATCTCAGGAATTACGGACGTTAATTTCTCTGGCCGTAAGCACTTTGCACTACGGCCCGTCCATCAACGGAGTTGATATCATGAAAGTTGGTGCTTCTGTTAAGAAGATTTGCCGTAACTGCAAAGTGGTTCGTCGCCACGGCGTAGTTCGCATCATCTGCGATAATCCAAAGCATAAGCAGCGTCAGGGCTAATCGCCAGGCGTAGCAACTAAGCTACCCCTCTGCATATAGCAAGTTTCACTTGCATCATCAAGAACACGGTTCGAGGTAACTCAACCGTGTTTTTTTATCTTTATATATTGTTAGTAGGAAAATGTACGAAAGTTATACAAGAATGTCGTTACCAAGTAGACAATACAGAGAGCTTCTAGGAAGTGCACTTTGTGTATTTAATTCTAACCAAGGTTTTATCATTGAGAATATTCTAATTCTTGATAAATCCAATACTAATAATTGGTATGACTTAACTGATTTAGATGCAGGAAGGCTTAGTAAACGAATCAAAAATATTATTTCTGCACAAGCTGGTGAAGAGATAGAGTTGCTATTTTCTAAAATTGTTCAAATGCGAAACAGAATTATTCATAGTTTTCGAATTACTAATACAGCCGGTGAGCAATCATTAGCTACAAAAGAACATGAGAATAAAGGTGGGAAGCAGTTCGAAATTACCGTGGATTACCTTATGAATTTTATTTCTATGAATGAAAAACTTTCTGATATGTTGTACAAGCTTAGAGGTTATTAATAAAATTATAACTAATGCATGGGAGGTAAGTACCTTTAGCATTAGTTATACATAATTCCAGTGATTTTTATGTTAACTACTTATATCCAAATAGATAGATTCCCTTTCTTATTATCTTTTTAATATTTAATATAAACGACTCAATTCTTCTTGATACTGAATAATTTATATCTAGTGTCTTACAAGCATATTTTAATGCTGATGTGCCGGTAATTTCTAAGAAGTAGTTATGCTTTTGGATGACTGGTATTAAAGTTTTATAATCAGCATTAAATGCATAGCGCCCTTCATTATTTAATCTTTCAAAGTTCCAAATGTACTTTTCAATTTTAAGTGAGTTCAGAATTTTTCGAATTTTGTCGTTGTGAGCATATCTCTCTTCAAGAGCCTTAAACTCATCAACAACAGCAAAGACTTTTGAGTTGTCCTTTACTGATGAGTTGTTGTTATCTATTCTGTAAAAATATAAATTTTCACGAATAAACATTGCCTTTTCAGCTTCAAAATTAGTAGTTATATAAAAGCCAATATCTTGGTAACTTGCACCAGGTGTCTCTAGGAAACGAATGTTTTTTTTCAGAAGCCACTGTCTTTTGTAAATTCCGGCCCATATTGAAGCAGCGCCGTGAAATGTTATAAGGTGGTGTCTTGGAGTTACTATCTTGCCAGACAAATACTTTTTAGAAAAAGGTTCTTGCGGAGAAGGGGCCTCTCCTTCTGAAACAAATGAGTAGTTTCCTTTAACAAAATCTAGTAATTCTCCACTCTCATTTGCTGTTGCATGCTTATATAGAACTTCAAACATATCTTTTCTAATGTAGTCATCTGGCTCCACTATTGCTACATAGTCACCAGTTGCTTCCGTAATTGCCAAGTTCATTGATTGGCCATAGCCTGTGTTATTTTTATGTATTACTCTAATACGGTCGTCTTTAGATGCATAATCATCCAGCATTGCACCGCTATTATCCTTAGAGCCATCGTCAATGCACAGAATTTCTATGTCTTTTAATGATTGTGTGAGTATGCTTTGCATGCATTCGTCTAAAAACGGTTCAGCATTATAAACAGGCATCATAACAGTTATTTTAGGCATATGAGATTTCCTTAAATAAAGAGATAGCACGTTCAACAGCGTTGTCCATGTTGTAGTACTTATAGTCACCAAGTCTTCCGAGCATAAAAAGATCTTTCGTTTCAGCTACTAAAGCTAAATATTTTGCATATTTTGTTCTAGTTTCATGGTTATCAATTGGATAGTAACGATCGTTCTTTCCTAAATCAAATGGTTCTGAATATTCTTTTGCAATAACTGTCTTCTTTGAGATGTCATTGAGCAAATGTTTATATTCATGTATACGTGTAAAATCGTAGTTATTTGGATAGTTCACACAACAGTGAGATTGATAGAATTCTTTTTCGTGCGTTTCAAGGCTGAAGTTTACGCTGCGATAAGGTAAAACGCCGAATCTATAATCAAAATATTCATCGATTGATGATGTACAAATTGTTCTATCAAATTTTTCTTTAATATCTTTGAAATTTGTATTTAGCATCATCTCAATGTTTTCATGATTAAGGATATTCTTAATCATCTTGGTATATCCATCTTGAGGTATGCCTTGATATTTATCATGAAAGTAACGGTTGTCTTTACTTAAATATACAGGAACTCGTGCTGTGACTGAAGATGCTATTGATGCCGGATCTAATCCCCATTGTTTTACGGTATAGTTAAGAAAAACATTATCGTAGATATACTGACCCAAAAATATAAGATCGGCATCATCTTGTTGGATAAAGTCTAGAATTGGTACTTTAGTATTGTACGTATATTTCGATAATAGTTTCTCTTCAAGGCGTTTTGCTAGTGATGTCGGAAAAACTTGATATAGGGTGTTGAAGTTGAATGGAATTGAAGCTTTGATACCGTCAACAAGAGCAACAACTTCATGCATATAAGTGTTAAACTTAGTAAAGCGTGATAGAAACTGCCAAACAGCTTCATTGTTAGTATGGAATATGTGTGTTCCGTACTTATGGATCATGATTCCATTTTCATCTCGATAGTCATAGCAATTGCCACCGATATGATCTTTTATATCAACGACTATTACCTTTTCGTTCATATTTTCTGCAATAAGTCTTGCAATAGTAGCGCCTGATATTCCAGCGCCGATAACTAAGTTTTGTTTATGCATAAGTATTTTTAATTCTTCGTTATTTCTAAAAAATCAGCATTAAGCAATCTTTATTAAAATTTAAATGTATCAGAAAAAGTAAAAGCTGACTGTGCCCGCAGTCAGCTTTTATTGTTAACGGAACTAAAATTGGTCGTAATAGTTGATTAGCAGTTTAAAACTAACTTTCTATTTGATCCTTGCTTAGTATTGTAACTTTCTTTTCTGGCAGTTGATCTGGGTAGTCCAATGAGTAGTGAAGGCCACGAGACTCTTTGCGCTCTTGAGCAGAGTACACTATGATCTCAGCAACTTGCAGTAGGTTTCTAAGCTCGAGGAGATTCTTAGAAATCCTAAAGTGTGAGTAGTAGTCTGCAACCTCTTTCTTAAGAAGGTTAATGCGATGGAGTGCACGTTGCAGGCGTTTATTAGTACGCACAATACCAACATAATCCCACATCATGAGTCTAAGCTCATGCCAGTTGTGGGTAATGATCACTTCTTCATCAGAATCGCTCACACGGCTATCATCCCAAGCAGGGATATTGATTTGCTCAAGCTCATCGATATTCTCATCTGCAAGGTGCTGAGTGATATCCTTAGCTGCAGCCTGACCATAAACTACGCATTCAAGAAGAGAGTTTGAAGCAAGTCTATTAGCGCCATGGAGGCCAGTGTACGCAACCTCACCAATAGAATAGAGTCCCTGAATATCGGTTCTTGCCTTGCTATCTACCATCACACCACCACAGCTAAAGTGAGCTGCAGGAACAATAGGGATTGGCTCTTTTGTTATATCGATTCCAACCTTTAGGCAGCGTTCGTAAATAGTTGGGAAATGCTTCTTAACAAAGTCTGCCGGCTTGTGACTGATGTTTAAATACATGCAGTCAGCGCCAGTTTTCTTCATTTCATGATCGATAGCTCTTGCTACGATGTCACGAGGAGCAAGTTCACCGCGATCATCGTACTCTGGCATAAAGCGTGTACCATCTTTACGCTCTAAGGTAGCTCCTTCTCCACGTAACGCTTCTGTTAACAGGAAGTTACGATCAGCTGCGTTGTAAAGAGTAGTTGGGTGGAATTGATTAAATTCCATATTTGCTACGCGACAGCCAGCTCTCCAAGCCATAGCTATGCCATCACCAGAGCTAACTTCTGGGTTGCATGTGTATTGGTATACCTTGGACGCGCCGCCTGTACAGAGAGCAACAAAACGAGCCCTAATGATCTCTACTTGATCGTCTTTTTCATTCAGCACATAGGCACCAAGTACACGATTGCCTGGCATATTCAGCTTTTTAGTTGTAATGAGATCAACAGCATAGCGATCTTCTAAGATCGTAATGTTTGGATGCTCTTTTGCACGTGCAACTAAAGTCTCCTGGATCGATCTGCCAGTGTGATCTTCTGCGTGGAAGATACGTCTATGAGAGTGACCGCCTTCTCTATGCAGATGATAAGGTGATTGTTCGGCGCTCTTTTCTTCTTCCTTGAGATCGAAAGGAACACCGGCATCAATTAACCACTGAATTGAGTCATGAGCATGTTCTGCCACTTCACGAACTACTTTTTCATCACAGATAAAAGATCCTGCGATACAGGTATCTTTAATGTGAGCCTCAATCGAGTCTTGATCATCCTTAATGTTGTATACGCCTGCTATACCACCTTGGGCATAGTTTGTTGAACCAGCGCATACGTCAGCCTTAGACAAAACAATCACTTTTGCACTTTTGGCAATACCTAATGCCAAAGTTAGACCTGCGGCACCACTGCCAATAACAAGGCAGTCTGTTGTGTAATCCATAATGGAGCCCTTAAATCGTAGTGAATTTGATCGCGGGTATTTGAAGTTGCTTCAAGTGCCAGCTAAAAGCTAAAGCGGTCAAATAGAGTTTCACAGATGTGGCTTGTGCTATGCCAAGAGCCAAGCTAATCAGATTTTAGCCTAATACAAACCTGAATTTTAATAACTTCTTCAAGACTTGCTAACAAAATGGCATTTAAATCGTCTTTTATGCGATAAGTGGTGCACTAAAGTAGGGCAATATATTAATGCAAAACGATCATTAATTGTCTGAGTTGACCGTTGTATGCTTTATACTTGTGTTATTCATAGTAGTCTTGCGATCTTATTGTTCTACACGAATGTCTAAGATCTCTATCTTAGTCTTGTCAAATAGTGTATGTATTGTGAGAATACCTCAGCTAGGGAACTTTTTAATAAGTTCAATGGTCTATAGGACTAAACAGGATGTTGAATCATTATGATGACTAAAGAGCAGGCACAATCACTCGCAGCTGAAGATATTGCGCTGGTAAAGCGTGTTCAGCAAGGTGATAAGCAGGCTTTCAACATTCTGGTGCTTCGTTATCAACATAAGGTTTGCGATATCGCATACAAGTTCGTAAGCAATCCTGTTGATGCTAACGATATTGCACAGGAAGCATTTATTCGTGCATACAAGTCAATTGACTCTTTCCGTGGCGAAAGTTCCTTTTATACTTGGATGTTTAGAGTAACCTCAAATGTTGCTAAAACTTACTTAGAAGTCAACAATAAACATCGTTATGCAGTCGATGTTGATGATCCTGAATTCAATTCTAAGCATGACGTTCACGGTATGTTGGTTTCAAATGAGGGCCCAGACGCTTTGTTTGACTCTCATGAGCTTAGCAATATCATTAATGAGGCATTAAATGAGCTTCCTGAGGATTTAAAACGAGCCCTCCTCTTACGTGAAGTAAAGGGATTGTCTTATGATGAGATTTCTGAAATTATGAAGTCTCCTCTAGGAACAGTAAGATCGAGAATTTTCAGAGCACGACAACATATAGAAGAAAAAATGGCTCGCTTTGAAAGGGGATTATAGTTTGGAGCAGTCTATGCGAAACCAGTCATCAGAAACTAACGAGAAACTCTTAAAGGCCTCGGAACTTTTTGATGGCCGTTGCCAGCATCTAAGTTCGGAGGACTTAAAGTCTTTTGACTCAGTTGAGGTTAGAGAGCATTTAAAGAACTGGGCTTTAATTGGTAGCGCCTTGCGTGATGAAATGCCTGAAAAAGTCGACTTTAATTTCGCCGACAAAGTAATGGCAGCAATTGATGATCAAGATAAAGCCTGGGTTCCTCCATATGAAAGCGAGGATAACTTTGATCAGTCTAGCTTGCAGCAAGATGTAAATAAGACTGGTAAAGTTAAATTAGCTATGCCAACTATCGCATTGAAAAAGGCAGGCACAGTTTTAATTCAAACAGCTGTTGCTGCAACTGTAGCTACAGTGGCCGTAATTGGCATGCAAGTCTATAATGCATCTAACGTGCAGATGGATAACATAGCAACAACTGCATCAAACAATGTAGGCCCTGTTAATGGGTTAAACTTAGCAGCTTTTCAGACTAATGAGAGTGATATCGTTTCTCTAAATAATGTAAACGATAGTGCTAAACCAACTCCGCCAGCTGATAAGACAGATTTAAGCAAAGTTCGACAGGAAGAACTTGATAAAGTTAATTCTTATGTGCAGGGCTTTATTACTGAAACTGCTTCAAGATAGTTTGAATCAATAGTTATCCTATCAGTATCAAAGCTGTTAGAATGATTGTTAATAAGATAATGCTAAGGCTGTGTCCATGCGATACGGCCTTTTTTGTATTTGTAGCTTGTTAATTTAGGTAACCAAAGTGCGCCATGCTTTTAGTTTCTACAGTTTTGCAACTGTACTTATAGCAAGTATTTATTCAACAAATGTCTTTGCTCATGAGGACCCTATGGTCGATACTCTTGAGGCTAATACTTCATACTTATCAAACACTATTCCACTTTCATCCATTGGTCCAATAGACTCAAACCATATTAATAAGTGTTTTGATTCGTTTAAAGAAACTAGAGCACGTGTGCGTGATTCAAGTACTCAATCAGTTGTAGTTCTATCAAATCCAGGAGGTATCGCCCCATTTATTACTTTGCAAAGTGTTGGTGCTAATGGTCGTCATTACACTTTATGGCAAACCTTAAATGGTGAAATTAAAGGGTATGCGCTTAGGGATGGCGAAGGATTTGACTATAACGATAGTACAATGACTGCCTTGCCGTTATCCTGGCATCCAACCTTTATTTGGGACAGTCTTTTTGCTTCAGACAAGTCGCTCAATAGCTTCTCATGTATTTTTATGGGCAGGACTAGAGTGATGGGCAAGCATGTTAGTATCTTAAGGCTAATGCCTCAAGAGAACTTACGCTATTCATATCTGCTAGCCAAAGAGGACGAGTCTGACTTTCCTGTTGAGCTGACTATTCTCGACCCTAAAGGATCTGTCATTGAGCGCATGACTACCATGGATAGCAGGTCTGTAACTAGTCTAAATTTCCCGATTAATGATGAGATATTTAATAGGTTTCAAGCTGAACACTCTCAAGATAAAGCTAATAGCAGTATTCAAGAGGGTTCAACTGGCGCTGATAACGGTTCATTAAGTAACGTCAATTCTGATAAAGCAGCGGGGTCTCAAAATAATGAAGATCCATTACCGTGGCCTGAGCTGCAGATTCCAAACGTATATCAGCTAGTTGATTCTGGTAAGTTTTCACAAGGCGGTCCTAACTGTACCTATCAAGAGTTTTCAGATGGTATAACCTCATTTAGGGTATATAAGAATGATCCTTCTGCAGTTCTATATCCTGTACTTACAAATGGAACCATCTCGGTTGTGCGCAAAAAAGCGTTAAAATATGAGTATTCAGTGGTAGGCGAAGTACCTGTTTCATTAGCAGAATATGTATTGACAAGGATCAATGGTTAACATGAGCTACACAAAAATGAATGCTGGAGCTGAGTTAAAGTTCTATGTAATTAGCCTTAAAAATCAGGCTGAGAGACGAGAGCGAATTACTAAATTACTGGACTCTCGTGGTGTTAGCTTTGAGATTTTTGACGCTGTAAATGGTAGAGAGCTAACAGATGAGCAAAAAGCTCTTTGTTACGATAAAGATGAAGTAGTTTTAGAGATGACAGGTGGTCGCAAACTGCTTGTTGAAGATAGAATGATTCCTTCAGAAATTGGCTGCGCGATGTCCCATCTTGCTCTTTATAAAAAGATTATCGATGATGGTGTTCAAAATGCAGTGGTTTTTGAAGATGATCTTGAGCTTAGCGATGATACATTTGAGGCTATAAGCAATATTGATTGTATTAAAGAGCCATGGGACATCATTAATTTTTCATCCCATATCGGTATCAAGAGTTTACCTGGCGCAAAGAAGTACTACGCAAACAAAGAAAAGGGCTTTTATTTCCAGCGTCTTGGCATGAGAAACAAAACTTTGGATGCGATCTTTAATAGAAGAAGATTTCTAACTTGCACAGCTTGCTACATAATTAGACCAAATGCATGTAAGAAGCTTATTGAGTTAGGGTATCCAGTAAGGTTAAATTCAGACTACTTATTGGGTTTAGTGGCATATCATAATCTTAGACTTTTTAGAGCCTATCCACTCAATCACTTTATTCGATTTAATGAAGTTGACTCAGTAATTGGCGATCGACCAGCGCACCGCATGATTAGACTTTAATTAATTGAGGCACAGAAGTACTGTCAGATTGTCCTATTCACAGTGCATTTGTCAGTTACGATCTAAAAGATACATCTTTTAGATATAATAGAGAGCTAGCTTTAGATCTAGATACCGCTTTTGAGTGCCGCTGAGGCAGCCAACGGGATTACCCTGGAACTCCAGATTTAGGAACTTTTTACTTTCATCATGGCTAACACTTTTGACCAGAAATTAGTACGCAACTTCTCGATCATTGCTCACATTGATCATGGTAAATCAACCTTGTCAGACCGCTTTATTCAGGTTTGTGGCGGTCTTAGTGATCGTGAAATGCAAGCTCAGGTTCTCGACTCAATGGACATTGAGCGTGAGCGTGGCATTACTATTAAGGCTCAGGCTGTGACTTTAAAGTATAAAGCCCAAGATGGTAATACCTACGAGCTTAACTTCATTGATACTCCAGGTCACGTAGACTTTGCTTACGAAGTATCTCGCTCTCTTTTTGCCTGCGAAGGTGCATTATTAGTAGTTGATGCTGGCCAGGGTGTAGAAGCTCAGACTCTTGCAAACTGCTATCAGGCTATTGAGCTTAATCTTGAGGTTATTCCTGTTCTTAACAAGATTGATTTGCCTGCTGCTGATCCTGAGAAGGTAATCTTCGAGATCGAAGATATTGTTGGTTTGGAAGCTCATGATGCCTGCCGCTGCTCTGCAAAGACTGGTTTAGGTGTTGAGGATGTATTAGAGCGTTTAGTTCACTCTATTCCAGCTCCAAATGGAGATCCTGATGCTCCATTGCAGGCTCTGATCATTGATTCTTATTTTGATGATTACCTTGGTGTAGTGTCATTAGTACGTGTTAAGAATGGCACCTTACGTAAGGGTGACAAGATCAAGGTCATGAGTACTGGTCAGGCCTGGGATGTAGAACGACTGGGCATTTCTACTCCTAAGCGTGTCGATGTGCCAGTATTAAACTGCGGTGAAGTAGGTTGGGTAGTCTGTGGTATTAAGACCATTCATGGTGCTCCTGTAGGCGATACCATTACCCACGCACGCAATGTTGCTCCTGAGGCGCTACCTGGATTCCACGAGGCTAAGCCACAGGTTTATGCAGGCATGTTCCCAGTTGATACTGATGATTACAATGCCTTCCGTGATGCATTAGATAAGCTCTCTTTAAATGATGCCTCACTGTTCTTCGAGCCAGAAAACTCTACTGCACTTGGATTTGGTTTCCGCTGTGGCTTCCTTGGAATGCTGCACATGGAGATCATTCAGGAGCGTTTAGAGCGTGAGTACAATCTCAACCTCATTACTACAGCTCCAACAGTAATTTATGAGATCGTACTGACCTCTGGTGAAATTATTCATATTGATAGCCCTGCTGCACTGCCTCCAATTAGCAATATCTCCGAGATTCGTGAGCCTATTGCTGAGTGTCGTATGCTGATGCCAACCGCTTATGTTGGCGCAGTTATGACCTTGTGCCAAGAAAAGCGTGGTGTACAGACTTCTATGGTTTACCACGGTGATCAAGTTGCTCTTACTTATGAATTACCAATGAGTGAGGTTGTATTAGACTTCTTTGATCGCCTCAAGTCTGTATCACGTGGCTATGCTTCGCTTGATTACAACTTTAAGCGTTTCGAGCGTGGTGACTTAGTGCGCGTAGATATCTTGATTGCACAAGAGCGTGTTGATGCTTTAGCCATTATCGTACACCGTTCTATTGCTCAATCTCGTGGTCGCGCTTTAGTTGAGAAGATGAAAGAGCTCATCCCTCGTCAGATGTTCGATATTGCAATTCAGGCTGCTATCGGCGGACAAATCATTGCTCGATGCACTGTTAAGGCTTTACGTAAAGACGTGCTTGCAAAGTGCTATGGTGGTGATATTACCCGTAAGCGTAAGCTCTTAGAAAAGCAGAAAGCTGGTAAGAAGCGTATGAAGCAGTTAGGTAAAGTAGAAGTGCCTCAAGAGGCATTCCTAGCAATTTTAAAGGTAGGCAAGGAATAGAAGGCCTAGTATGTTCATAAGTACCATATCTATACTGTTGGTTCTCTTCTGTGTATTCACAGGAGCGATGTATGTATACGATTTTATCAAGTTACGTCCAGCGCGAATGAAAGCCTATAAAGAGGCTAAAGCAACTCGCACTGACCTGACAAAGCGCCAGCTAAACTTGATTAAAGATGGAGAAGGGTTCGTTCAGATTTGTGCAGCCATATTCCCTGTCATTTTCTTCATCTTCATGTTTAGGGCCTTTGTGTACGAACCATTCCGTATCCCATCAGGCTCTATGGAACCAACTTTGTTATCTGGTGATTTTATTGCTGTATCCAAATGGTCTTATGGCATAAGAAATCCAGTAAATAACGAGATATGGATTAGAACTGGTACTCCAGATCGCGGTGATGTGGTGGTATTTAAATACCCTGAGGATCCATCACAGGACTATATTAAGCGCGTTGTTGGCCTTCCTGGCGATGAAGTTATTTTCAGTAATAAAAAAGTCTATATTCGTAAGGCTTGCAATGTAGGTAAGGTAACTGTTGACTCCATAGAGCAAGATTCAAATGGTCAAGCATGCGAGTCTCCTGTAGCTGTACCAATGGTAGCTGCAGGTAAGGTTGTCTATGAAGCCGCTACTTACACCCATGAGTTTACTGTTTACGATGAGACTCTTGGTGAAAATCAGCATAAGATTCAGATAAGTGAAAGAACACCTGACTTGTCTCAGTATTATTACAGACAGCGTGGTGCCATGCGCGGATCTTGGGTTGTGCCTGAGGGATACTACTTTGTTATGGGCGATAATCGCGATAATAGCAAGGATAGCCGCTTCTGGGGATTTGTACCTGAAAAGTACTTAGTTGGTAAGGCAGTTTGCATTTGGATGTCACTAACCTATGCTGACACCAATGGTTCTTTCTTCACTTACCCAACAAGCTTGAGATACGAGCGTATTGGCTCTATCCAATAATTAATTAAGGCTCCCTAGTGATAAGCATTAGGGAGTCTTTTTATTTATAAAATATACATAACTAATTTTATAAGTAAGGCATATTAATGTAATGTATGACTATATTAAGTAAACATTACAAGAGAACCTGAACAGATGTATCGCTTAATCGGTAAAGTATATAATGGCTTTTAATAAAATAAACTTAAAGAATATCATCTTGATCTATCTAGCTTGTTCTGGATTTATTTTGATGACGAATTTTTTAATGTTAGGTAGCTTAAGCAGAGTATACGGTATTGCAGGCCATGCCATTGCAACATCTATACTTTTTAGTCTGTTTATTTTGGCATACTGTAAAAACAAGTATAACTTAATTTTATTCTTAATATTTTATATTTTAATTGCATTGCCAACTTACTTCTTGTCTACATCGGTTGGTTTTGCTGGTGCTGAATATAAAGAAATAAATAGGGCTATTACTGAGGGTAACTTGGCATCAATATTAGTGGCATTAGCTCTAATAGTATTGACAGCATCAATTTCTAGCTTAAGTAATAGTTTCTTTTTGAAGAAGACACTATATGCATTAAATAGTGTTATTTATCTTTTTGTTTTTGTTCAATGTTTTTTAGTTGGCACATATGCTATTAATTATGGCAGTGGCCCGTCAGGTTCAGTTATAACTGCATTGATTCAAACGAATATTTATGAGGCATACGAGTTCGTTCTAAGTCAAGGTACTATTGTAACAACTGCATTCTTCTTACTATTAATTCTTATCCCTATATTTATATGGTTCTCATATAGCTACCAGTCTAAAACAACTGTAGACATTAAAAAGCATGTTTTAGTTAATATGTTTTTTGTATTTGCAGCGATTGCTATAATTTTAAACTTAAATTTGAGGATGACATATAATTCATATGTGTCTGCTGCGTTAACTTTGGTTCAGAACCAAAAATTTAAAGAGTCATTTGCTGAACGTTCTAAGATGTTGGAAGAGCTTAATCTTCAAGCTGCAAATGTTGCAGATGGATTGTACGTAGTTGTAATTGGCGAAACATTGCAAAGAGATCATATGTCAGCCTATGGCTATGAGAAGCTCACTACCCCATGGCTAGATCAGCAAAAAAATCAAAAAAGCTTCTTTTTATTTAGAAACCCATACTCTTGTACTGTATCCACAACTCAATCTTTATCAATGGCTTTAACCTCTAGAAGGCTATATGATAATCCTATAAAGGACATGTCAGAATCTCCATCAATTATTGAGTTATCAAATGCCTCTGGTTTTGAAGTTAGCTGGATTAGCAATCAAGCTCAGCACGGTTTTAATGATCTGCCTCAGACACTTATTGCAAATTCAGCTAAAAATAGATTTTGGCTAAATAAACTTGATAATGACTATGGTTCAAGAACCGAGTTTTATGATGAAATAACGCTTCCTGCTCTAGAGGAAGTTCTTAAGGCTGACTCAAAAAAGAAAATTATTTTTATCCATCTAATGGGACAGCATGGCGATTTCAATCACAGATACCCATCAGACTTTAAAAAATGGCATGATACTGATACATATGAGCACTCGGATTATGATAATTCCATATTATATAATGATCATATCCTTGAGCAGATCTATGCTATAGCAAGCAAAGATAATTCTTTCAAAGCTATGGTTTATTTCTCAGATCATGGAGAGGAATTAGGTGTCGGGCATACTGCAGATGCATTTACTTACAATATGGCAAGAATTCCTTTCTGGATTGCTGTAAGTGAATCTTATGCTAATGATAATAAAGAAAAAATCGAAGCAATAAGAAATAACATTAACAAACCTTTTACAAATGATTTGTTGTTCGATATTGTTTGTGGTCTAACTGGAATGACAAATAGTCCATTCTATAAACAAGAATTTGATATCTCCTCACCAAACTTTTCGATTAAGGCTGAGGACGTTAGAGTTTTAAATCTTCACAAGATTATAGAGGATCCTGAATATATAGCTCCAGAGTAATATTTATATATGTCATACGTCATGCACAAAGACACTAATAGTCAAGTGGTAACTTTAAATGCATATATACCCCATATTTAATATGGGGCTATATTCTGTACAGGATATGCAAAATTTATCTTAATTTCTTTACATATTTTAATGACTTAAACGCCAGATTTTCTACTAAAATGTATTTAGATATATGCTGAGCAATTGATCATTGAGCTACATAATATAGAGGTATGCAGAATCTTTTCTAGGAAGATAAAGCTATGAAAAGGACCGCGATTCCATTGGCTATACTTACAACTATATTTTGTGATTCAATGATTACTTCCAGATAATATATTACTAACTTCTTTTTTAAAGAATATTTTGTGTATAGATTGATATCGTTTATGTTCTAAATTAGCTCATTCGCTCTATGCGCTAGGCTAGATTAGAGAAAAAGGTGCAAACAAGCGTCGCTATCACCTTATGTCTTGCTATACTTAGACGATTTCGCTCCTATTTTTCTTAGGAAGCACGAGTTCCCTTACATCAAATTAGTGTGCACCCTATAGGCCCTCACACTCCCTTGTCAAAAGGTGTAGCAAAGGCTATATCCTTGGTTTTGGGGGGTTATAGGGTGATCACTTCTTAAAGCTGAATTAGCAAAGTGATGACAACAGATCTTAACTTTATATACCGCATACAGCATCTAGAACAGACGCTTGGCTATGCTTTTCAAGACATTTCATTGCTGCAGCAGGCGTTAACTCATCGCAGTTATGGCACACGTCATAATGAGCGTCTTGAGTTTCTTGGCGATTCTATTTTAGGCATGATTATCGCCAAAGAGCTGTATGCCCAATTTCCAGAGAGCCCAGAGGGCGAGCTAACTAGAATGCGTTCAGTGTTAGTACGTGAAACTACTCTGGCTCAACTTGCACGTGAGTTTAAGATTGGAGATTGCCTGCTGTTAGGCCCTGGTGAACTCAAGTCAGGTGGCTCACGTCGTGACTCCTTGCTTGCAGATGCCGTTGAATCCATTATTGGTGCCGCTTTTATTGACTGTAATGAGCAATTCGAGATTGTGCGTCATTTAGTGTTGCGCTGGTTCCACGACCGCTTACAGGCAATCAATCCTAACGTGTCGCAAAAGGATCCTAAGTCCACACTGCAAGAATTATTACAGTCAAAGCATAAAAAACTGCCAACTTACCGCATTGATAATATTGTTGGTAGCGATAATAATCAGATTTTCGAAGTCTCAGTCACTGTTGAAGACATTAAGCAAATCTTCAGAGGCAAGGGCTCTTCACGTCGACGTGCTGAGCAGAAAGCAGCAACTGCAGTTTTAGAGTACTTGTCAGAAAAAGGCTTGTCATAGCGGACAGCGTGTTTAAATTTGCAGAGCAATGCTGCTTTGTGGCAATCACATTTGAAATATAAGCTCCTAGAGCAGAGAGGAAAGATTGGAACAAACCAAATTCGGTTTCGTAGCCATTGTTGGACGTCCTAATGTAGGTAAGTCCACCTTAATGAACCACCTCATCGGTCAAAAAATTTCTATCACATCTAGAAAGCCACAGACTACTCGTAATCGTGTACTAGGCATTGATACCGATGGTATCTACCAAACTGTATACGTAGATACACCTGGTCTGCATAAGGTTGAAAAGCGAGCCATTAATCGCTTAATGAATCGTGCTGCAGAGTCATCTTTAGGTGATGTAGAGCTGGTTCTTTGGGTAGTAGATGCGACCTACTGGACAGAAGATGATGAGATGGTTCGTCAAAAGCTTGAGGGTACATCTGCTCCTGTGGTTCTTGTTATCAATAAGGTTGACAAGCTTGATGACAAGGAAAAGCTGTTACCACTGATTGAAAAGGTCAAGAATACTCTGAACTTTAAGGATATTGTTCCTGTATCTGCTCTAAAAGGCAGTAATCTTGAAGTCCTTAAGGACATGATCAGACAGGCACTTCCTGAGGGACCTCATTGCTATAGTGAGGATAGTATTACTGATCGTTCTACTCGCTTCATGGTCGCAGAGATCATCCGTGAGAAGCTCATGCGTCAAATGGGCGATGAGTTACCATACTCAGTAAGTGTAGAAATTGAAGAGTACAAGATTGAGTCAAACGGCGTAACTCGAATTAGTGCAGCTATTCTTGTAGAGCGCAATGGTCAGAAGAAGATGGTCATTGGAGCTGGTGGCAGCCGTATTAAGCTGATTGGATCTGAGGCTCGCCATGATATCGAAAAGCTTATTGAAGGTAAGGTATTCTTATCTTTATTTGTAAAAGTAAAAGCAGGTTGGGCTGATGATGAGCGTGCGCTCAAGAGCCTTGGCTATGCTGACTTTGAGGATAAGTAAGGCTTTATATGGTGTTCGTGGTTAATGCTAGATGATGACCATGAGCATGATAAAGACATTCCTGTGAGTTTAAGTTTATGGCAGCAGTAATTGAGCATGAGCCGTGTTACATCTACCACGTGCGCGACTTTCAGGAACATAGTCAGATCTTAGAGGCACTCTCTCTAAACTATGGTGCGTTGTCGATTGTGGTTAACAATGGCAAACGCATGAACTCTTCTACTCAGGCGCTCTTTCAGCCATTTACCCCGCTTAAGTTAAGTTTAAAACGAAGTAAGGGAGAGTTGTACTTCCTTACTGATTATGATTGCTCTGAAAGCGGCTATATCTTCCCTCTGCCTCAGCACTTTTGTGCAGTCTATATCAATGAGCTTTTGCATCATCTATATAAATCCCAAAATCAAGATATTAAGCTTTTTGGTGTTTATGTATCTACTCTTGAGGCAATCAAAAATAATCAAAATATTGAATTAAGCCTAAGAATTTTTGAGCTAACCTTGCTTGAGTCTATGGGCTACGCCTTAACTTTGAGAGATGATGAAGGTTTGCTGTTAGAAAAAGATAGCTACTATCGTTTCTGTTTTGGTGCTGGCTTTTTCAAAGTAGATAAAGATGCAATGAGTGCCGTCATTGCCCAAGAGGAGTCTTTAAAGATCGCTGCGGCTCATAAGGTAGAGCCAAATGAGTCTTTTCGTCCAATTGGCAGTATGTCTAATCATACTGACGATGACAGTGGCATGATGTTCCCAAAATCTAAAGTGCGCGGGCGTCGTTTAGAGGACAGTAGCTCATACTACTCATACAACAGGGTAGATTCATCAGATGCTTATCTTGCTATGGCAATGCGTAATGGCTTTGTCAATGAAGAGTATATGCAGCGCTACCAAGATCTACCGCATGACTTTATGGGGCCAGTGCTCTCTGGTGAACAGATTAGAGATATTGTACGCTGTGATTTTGTCATGCCAGATAGTGTTAAGCTCGCAAAACAACTAACTGGAGCCTTAATTGAGCGTTTATTAAACGGCAAAGAGATTGTAAGCAGACGCTTGTACCGCGAGTACGCTCAAATGCGTAACGCCAAGGTTAGAGCACTCAAAGAGCAAAGACTAGCCCAAGAACAAGAGAAACGCTTGCAAGCTCAAACTGCAAGTGTTCAAAGTGAAACAGTAGTCAATGGTGGCTCAGAGTTCTCAATAAACAATAGCAGCTCTAATAATACCAATGACAGTCATGCAACAAGCAATGCATCAGTGGGTATGCAGAGTTACATGCATACAACTGAAGAACAAAGTGGCAAGAAGCCGCTTTACTTTGAGGCTTATCCTCAAGCACAACTAGGCGCAGAAAACGATAATAGTAATGTTGGTAAAGAACCTACTGCTCCAGTACATCCAGTTGCGCCTAGAGGCTATGTCTCACAGTTTAATCATGTGCATAGAAATGTACCTCGTGATAAAGACGATGCACCTGATTTCCTGACAGAGTATCTCAATCTAGATTCCCATGTGTCAGGAGCTGTCGTCCAGAATGCTGTTCAGCAGCAACCTGAAACATATAAGGATAATGATTCTGCTATAGCAGAACCAATGGTATCAGGTATAACAAGTAAGCATGACTATTCTGCTTCAAAGGATGAGCAATCAGAAGCTGTAATTGAAGTGGAACATAATGCCTCAAAAGATGAGCAATCCGATGCGACAGAGTCATGCGATCTCGACGTTGTCATGGATTCTGCTATTCCTGAATCAAAATCAGATGTTGTAATTGAAGAAGAGCATAATGTCTCTAACGCAGAGCTATCTGATGCATGTGAGCTAGAGAACGCCGATGTGACAAATGAGGCTGATGATACTAAGTCAGATAGAGCTAATGAGCCTCATGCTACAGAATCTTCAGAATCATCTTTAGATATTGAGGTGTCTAAAAACGCCATAGCTGATGAGGCAAATGAAACGCCTAAGTTAGATGCTGCTCCTACTAAAAGAAAGAGTAGAGCATCTAAGGCTTCCTCTAGAATTAAGAAAGAGTCTGATAAGCAAAAGGCAGAAGAGAAAAAGGCTAAGCAAAAAGCTGCACTTAAGGCTAAAGCTGAAAAAAAGAAAGAATTAGAGCGAGCCAAAGCTGCAGCAAAGAAAGAAGCTGAAAAATTAAAGGCAGCTGCTAAACGAGAGGCTGAAAAAGCTAAGGCACAAGCCAAAAAGGAAGCAGAAAAGGCCAAAGCTGCAGCCAAAAGAGAAGCTGCCAAAATAAAGGAAGCTGAGAAAAAGGCTGCTCAAAAAGCTAAAGAAGCTGAGCGTAGAGCTGCTTTAAAAGAAAGAGCTAAAGCTAAGGCAATCGCTGATGCTGAAGCTAAAGAAGCAGAAATTGACATGGAGTTTGCTCATTCTATGCTTGCTATGATTGACTCTGGTATGAAAAAAAGACAGAGACAGTCTCAGAAGCAATCACTAGAAGAGTAGACTTCGTAATATGGTTTAAGGCAGCTGTCGCAAATTAAGATCCATAGTTTGGGTCGCAACTTGCGACAGCTGTTTTTAGTAAGTAACGGTGCTTTGCACCTTAGTTATTCAAGAGCAAATAATGGCAAGATTTTATACTTCTGAGAAGAAAGTAACTGCACCTAAAGCACTTGAGGTGGAGTGCGAGAGTTTAGATATACAAGGTCGTGGCGTATGTAAAAAGGACGGCATGGTATATTTTGTTGAAGACCTGATGCCATCAGAGATCGCAAGAGTAGTACCTTTTGCATCAAATGGCGTAGCAGGATCTCTTTCTAGCAAAGATAAGTTCTTTTCAGCAAAAGTAACTAAGTATATTAAAACCTCAGATGAGCGCCGTGCACAATCATGTCCTCTGCAGGATCAATGTGGTGGCTGCCCGTTAGAGCATTTGCCTTATGAGACCGCACTTAGCGCTAAGATCGAAGGCGTAGCTTCATTACTACGTAAGAGCGTTATTCAGGGCACTAAAGAAGCTAAGTCTACTAAGGTAAGTACAGCCAAAGGATCATCGAAGCTTGGCAGAAATAGCACCATTAAGCATACCTTAGCTAAAAAGCAAGCTGCAGCTAAGAATGCTGCTAAACAAAAGGAGCTAGATGCTGTTTGCATTCAGGCTGCCGATTTAATTGCTGAGCCTTCATTTGTGCTTCGTTCTGATGAGGTGGGTTACAGAAGAGCATGTCGTTTAGCTATCCGTGGTGATCACGGTAAACTCCATTTAGGCTTCAGAGGAGCAAAGACCAAGGATTTAGTGCCTGTTACTAATTGCGAGGTTTTAACCGAGCGCAATAATGCATTGCTTGAGCCTTTAAAAGCTATTGTAAATCGTATGGAGTCTAAGAAGAGCATTGGTCACGTCGAGCTGTTAGACAGTGATGGTGCGGTAGGCGTGCTTTTACGTATGACAGAAAAGCTCAATGCAAAAGATGAGCTTCTTTTAAAAGAATTTAGCAAAGAATATTCTGTAGTAGTCTCTGTGCTTGAGCCATTTAAACAGCTTGATGACACTGAGGTTGTAAGAGAGCGCATTATTACTGACGAGAGTGATGAAGATGCGCGTCGTATGTTTGTAATGTCAAACGACTGCAAGATCTTCTGTTCTCCTTCGTCATTTGTGCAGGTTAATGGCAAGTTAAATCAGCTCATGATTGAGCAGGTGCTTAAAGAGGTTGAGCCATCATCAGAAAAGAAGGTGCTGGATCTTTTCTCTGGTCTTGGCAACTTTAGTTTACCTGTTGCCAAAGCTGGTGCGACTGTTGTTGGTATTGATATCGTCAGTGACATGGTGCGTAGAGCTAATGAGAATGCCAAAGAAAATGGTATTGATGCAGAAAAAGCTCGTTTCTTTGTCGCCGATCTTGAAGAGCCTTTTGAGTCTCAGCTGTGGGCAAAAGACAGCTATGACGTGGTTGTGATGGATCCAGGTCGTAGCGGAGCTAAGCGCTCAGTGTCTTTCATGGGCAAGCTCAAGCCAAAGAAGATCATTATGATTTCTTGCAACCCATTGGCTGCAGCTCGAGATTGTATTCAGCTTATTGGCTCTGGCTACAAGCTAGACTCTTGGGGAGCAATTGATATGTTCCCACGTACTACTCATATCGAGATTATGCTGGTATTTTCTCCAGAGCAAAAATAGTTTGCTTTTAAGGAAATGAACCAAGTTATTACAGCCCTTACAATAATTGCACATGATGTGTGCATGGGGTAGTTAGCTGTTACAATTATCAGACAGGCATAATCTTTAATCTCGCCTGCTATTGACTCTGCTTTAGCAGAAATATTTAGTTTCTGCTGCATTAAAGCTGTTAGGAGTGCATATGGTTGCTTTAAGAGACACTCATGAGGCCTCATTTGACTTTGACCAATGGGCAGCAAAACTTAATTTACCTCAAGAACAAAAAGAAAAGCTGCATAGCTGTCATCTTTATGTGCTTAAGTGCATTGAGGCAAATAACTCTTTGAGCAAAACAAATCAGGATAAGCAGGCTCAGCAAAGCTCGTCTGATAAGGGTAATGATGATCAGAGTCAATCATCTGAAAACCGTAAGGGCGCTCGTGCATCTCGTCAAACTCAGTACATCGATCCTAAAGCTCAAAGTAATTTGTCAGCTGAGATTATTTCCATATTGATGAACCTCAATATGGATTTGGATTCATTGTTAGTGGCGTTCCTTTATCCACCATTTGAAGCAAAGGTTTTAGACCTAGATAGCGTAGAAGAAACCTTTGGGCCTGGTATCAAAAAGCTTCTGCTGAAGGTTAAGGATATGGAGGCAATTCGCTTCTTACAAAACCTTAACACTAAAGGTACCGATACACAGGTAGATCGTGTGCGTCGCATGATGCTCTCCATGGTTGATGACGTTAGAGCTGTTGTCATTAAGCTTGCAGAACGTATTGCTGTAATTAGAGCAGCAAAACACGCATCTGAAGAAAAGAAGCTGCAGATTGCTAGAGAAATTGCAAATATCTATGCACCGCTAGCTAATCGTCTTGGTATTGGTCAGCTCAAGTGGGAACTTGAGGATCTTGCATTCCGCTTCCTGCATAACGATGACTATAAGGAAATTGCACGAGAACTCGGTGAAAAACGCGTAGAGCGAGAGCGCTACATTGAGCACTTTGTTGCTGAAGTAAAAGAGCTTTTAAGCGAAAACGGCATTAAAAACGCTGAGGTATATGGTCGTCCAAAGCACATTTATAGTATTTGGCGAAAGATGCAACGTAAGCATTTGCCTTTCTCCTCATTATTCGATGTGCGTGCAGTACGTGTCATCGTTGATAAGATTGAAGACTGTTATGCAGCTTTGAGTATCATCCACACTCGCTGGGAGCATATCGAAAAAGAGTTTGACGACTACATTGCCAACCCAAAGCCAAATGGATACCAGTCTATTCATACTGTAGTGTATGGAGACGGCCATAAGGTTATTGAGGTGCAGTTTAGAACTCATGACATGCACCAAATGGCAGAGCTTGGTGTTGCAGCTCACTGGAAGTATAAAGAGGGCGGTGGCTTAGGTTCTGGAGTAGAGCAACGTATCAATTGGCTACGTAAGCTGCTTGCGTGGCGTGATGATATGGTTGAGTCAGGTGCTCTCCTAGATGAGTTTAGAAAGCAGGTATTTGAAGATAGAATCTATGTCTTTACGCCTAGAGGTGAAGTTGTAGATCTTCCTACTGGTGCTACACCTTTAGATTTTGCCTATCAAGTTCATACCATGATTGGTCACCGCTGTATTGGTGCTAAGGTAGATGGACGTATTGTTCCTTACACTTATAAGCTCAAGACTGGTGAACAAGTTGACATCATCACACAAAAGGAACCTAATCCTTCACGTGATTGGATCAACGCAGATAATGGTTACATCAAGACATCTAGAGCTCGTTCTAAGCTAGTTAACTGGTTTAGAAAGGTTGATTACGATAAGAACGTACAAGCTGGCGTAGATATCTTAGAACGTGAAGTTGTTCGCCATGGTATTGGTCTTAACAAAGATCAGGTTGCTGCTTTCCTTAAAGAGAAGATTGCACGCTTTAATGTTCGTACTGTAAACGATATCTATGCGGGTATTGGTGCGGGCGATATTAAGGTAAATCAGATCATATCTTTCCTTGAAGAGCGTGTATTCAAGCGCGATTCTTCAAGTAAAGAACTGCAGTTACACTCTTTAATCTCTGAGAAAACTCATCAACAGCTGCGCGAGCGTCATGCAGATAATAAGGGTCGCATCATGGTAGACGGCATTGGTACCATGATGACTCATATTGCTAAGTGCTGTCAGCCAATTCCTGGTGATGAGATTATTGGCTTTATTACTCAAGGTCGAGGTATCTCGATCCATAAGGCTAATTGTCCGCAGCTAAAGGGGCTGATGAAGAAAAATCCTGAGCGTGTTGTTTCGTCTCAGTGGGGTGACTCGGCAGGAGCTAATGGATTTACCGTTACCATTAAGATCGTAGCTCTAAACTACCCTGGCCTGCTTCGTGATGTAACCACAGTAATAGCTAATGAAAAGATTAATGTAATCGGTGTGCGCTCACATACTGAACGACAAAAAGATCTTACAATAATCGATATTGATTTGATGCTGGTAAATTTACCTGCATTAAATAGAGTTCTGACAAAGCTTAACGAAATTAAACAAGTTCGTTCGGCTTCCAGAGTTTAATAATTAAGGCAGTGATTTTTGTCACTGCTTTTTTTATAAGAAAATACTTGACATAGATAAATCGGATTGCGCACCATGAACAGAACAGAACAGAACAGAACAGAACAGAACAGAACAGAACAGAACAGAACAGAACA
>Garnier_p2__coassemble_1220_pt1 | contig 28911 bp, 20 predicted proteins | sample Garnier_p2__metabat2_high_PE_037 | metagenome-assembled genome bin Garnier_p2 | reverse complement strand
CGCCAATATGTTCTACGATCCGGCTGACAGAGACGACCTTTGTCTCGATCCTAGACGCATTGCACAGATGGCGGACGCATTCTCTCGTGCGCTGGACGTCGATCCGCGTCGCCTGCTCGACCAGGCGTACGCTTATGGGTGCCTTTCCGCAGCTTGGAACGCGGATGGAGAAGAGGAGCAACGCGATCTAGCTATCGCGGCCGCGATCAAGCAGGTGCGACAGACGTCATACTAGATATCAAGCGACTTCTCCTATCCCCTGGGAACACATCAATCTTACCGGAGAATATCGTTGGCCAAAGCCTTAGCGTAGGATTTCGCCCTCTCCCGCAAACGACCCCATCTACGCTTCCAAGCGTGCCAAGTTCGTGCAGCACAGCGAGACCGGCGAGCGGAAGCAGATCGAGATCGCTACGCGCGTGAAGCCGTGGTGGTGGAAGTCGCCGACTGGGAAGGTCGTGGTCGCAGTGCGCTATGGCGCTGCAAGGATCGAGTTTAACGATCTAAACTTCTAATTTAGGTAAAATTACATAGCTTCACGAAACTGGAACTAGCATATGAGTTTAGAGCAAATTAACAAGTACATTATTCTCAGAAAGTCAGGCTTAAATACGTCACGTATCGCCACTGAGATCGGTGTGTCAACCACAACTGTTAGTAGATATGACCGATTCATTGGTATTCATGGTGAGCATATTTTACGTGAGCTGCCTAACCTTGTACTTGATAGACCTCTTTCAAACATCGACTATGCCTCTATGGTTGAGTGGGCTTATGAAAATGACTGGAGCTGCGATGCTACAGCATTTTTGTTTATGGTTTCTCGTAAAAAACTGTCTGGCTTTTATAAAACGAGAATGGAGCAAGGAAAGCCTTTACTCGGCGCAGAGCCTATGAGTCCGCCTAGCTGGGCATCGTTAACTGGAGCTTTTAGCATTAAAAATTTGCCAGTCGATGTGCCTACTTGCTCAGATTTAGAAGAATATAAGAAAGCAGTAATTCCTGATACTGTATCTTATCCAAGCATTGTATCTTCATGCTCATATGAGGACGTTCATGAGGAGCAGCCAAAGCCTATAGAGCGTAGAATTGGACGCGCTAAGAAAGATGTGAAAATCTCACGTCCGGCCAAGATTATGCGTTCCAAAGCGCATATGACTCAAAAGAAGCAAGAACGAGCTTTAGCAGCCTTAAATGAGAATCATCTTGATGAAGGTTATGTGACGCCAAAAGCAGATGATGCAGTGGCATCTATAGTTAAGCCAAGCCCATTGGAAAAGGGCATTGAAGCTATTGAAGCTCAGGATGAAATCGAGTCTCCAAAGAGAGGAAGACCTCATAAAATCAATCACAACTCTCCTGGGTTTGATGAGTTGCCGGCCGAAGTGCAAAACAAGCACTTGAAAAAGGCTCTGCTTGAAATCGAAGCGGAGAATGCTGCTCTAAAAAAATCTATAGCCTCGCTCAACATTTAAAAGATCCTATGTTGACGCGAGGCGAAAAACAAGAGTTACGCTATCGTGAAGCAAGTAAATTAATGCAAGAGTGCCCGCAGTATCCAAAAAGTATTATTAAAGCAACATTTGGCTTTTCTGATCAGGGATATTACAACGCAGGCAAGGCAATAACATCTGAAAGCCGTGCTGAAGTAAAACAAGATAAAGATGAGATTGTGAGACTCATTAAAGAGATCTTCAAGGCTTCAAACGGCCAGGCTGGAATCGGTACGATTACTCAAAAGCTAAGGAACTACGGTGTGTATCTTTCTATACCGACTGTTCGTAAGTATGCAAGAGCAAATAACTTATATCCTGTGTGCGCTATAAGACATGGCAAGTATAGTTCTTATCAACATGGACTCGGTAATGTTGCGAGTAATCATCTCAAAAGAGACTTCAGCAGTAACAAGTGCCTTGAAAAAATCAGTACTGATGTATCTGAATTTAAGGTATGCGGAAAGACCTTCTACTTGTCTATTTTTGTTGATGCATTTAACAACGAGATTGTAGCTTTCAGTATAAGTGACTCACCAACAGTTCAATTTGTAATCGATGGCTTTAAGAAGCTTGTTGCTATTATTCCTCGAGGACAAACCTGCTGGATTCACTCCGATCAGGGCCATCAATATAAGCATGCCTTATATATGAGGTTCTTTAAAGAGAATCCTAACTTAATACGTAGCATGTCAAGAAAAGGCAATTGTCTTGATAACTATCTTGCAGAACAGATATTTGGCAAGATTAAGACAGAGTTCTTCTACAAAAATAAGTTTAATAGTGTTGACGAGGCCAAGCGTGGACTAATCGAATACATTTACTACTACAATCATGAGCGTATTCAAGAGTCTTTAGGCTGGAAAAGTCCAGTTACTTTTAGATTAGAGCATGCAGAGCAAGCATTAGAACTCTCTGCATAGTAGTAGTAATTGGTATGATTTCAGGCTTATATATGGTTTGAGCACATATCTGGTATAAGACTCAACGGCGCGAAGCGCACGGCGACCTAGCCCAGGGCTAGCCCTGGGGCTAGGTCGCCGTGCGCAGCTGCTGCCAATGACTTATTTTGATCTAACCCAAAATTTGACCCAATCCTTAATTGGATTTTTTTCTAAATTATTTGTTGACTATGTAAAAACAGACTATGGATTAATAAGGACGCGATTAAATGGCATTAACCTGGCATGACATAATTGGTGATCTTAAAGAGACTGATTACTTTAAGAATGCTTTAAATGCATATGATGCTGATGTCCAAGCAGGCATTGCTTGCTATCCTCCAAGAAAGGAGATCTTCAATGCCTTTAAGCTCACAGCCTTTGAAGATCTTAAGGTCGTCATTATTGGACAAGACCCATATCATCAAATGGGCCAAGCCATGGGACTGTCATTTTCGGTGAAGCCAGGTATCAAAGTCCCACCATCTTTGCAGAATATCTATAAGGAACTGCAATCAGACATTCCTGGATTTGTGATTCCACAGCATGGCTGCTTAACCTCATGGGCAACGCAAGGTGTGCTCTTATTAAATGCTATCTTATCGGTTCAAGATAGTAAGCCACTCTCTCATGCTAAACGCGGCTGGGAGATGTTTACCGATGAGGTGATCTCACGCATCAATCAGCATAGCTCTAATGTGGTCTATCTTCTGTGGGGAGCTAAGGCCAAAGCTAAATGCATGAGCGTTGATAGAAACAATAACCTCATCTTAGAAAGCGCTCACCCATCTCCACTCTCTGCCTACAATGGTTTCTTTGGTTGCCGCCACTTTTCTCAGGCTAATGCTTATTTACAAGCCCACGGCAAGACACCTATCAATTGGCAGTTGCCGCTCACTATGGACACACAAGGCTAAAGCCATTTACGCATGGCCAAACACGCCTATAGCCATTAACGTATAGCCAGGACGGCTACAGCCATTTAAGCTATGGATGGGGGCGGCTAAAGCCATTTACACATGGCCAAACACGCCTATAGCCATTGACGTATGGCTAGGCACGCTTATAGCCATTAATGCATGGCTTTGCACGGCTAAAGCCCATTCGTTAAGTTGGTTTGTGCTAAGACAAGTAAGTTTAGCTAGATAAGCTAAGCGTTGAGTAAGGAGAGGACTTTCTCTTCAATGCGCTTAAGTCCTTTGCCATCGTAGATTTTAAGGCAGTTGTTAGTGAACTCTTGAGAGCGGCTAGAGAGCTCCTTGAGTGCCTTAGATACGGCTCTAATATCGTTGAGCTCATCAAGGCTCAGGGTGAGGCCAATATCATTTTGCTCGACTACAACATCAGCACCTTTTTGATTGTCGGCAATCATTACTCCAGCGGTTGGAATAGCTGAGGCAATACGTTCACGGAACATGCCGCCATAAGCGCCAATAGCCACATCGTGCTTAAAGAGTAAATCAGCAACATCAGAGCAATGGTGCAGCAGTATAAAGTGTTGTTGATATTGCTTAGGTATGCCTACGCGTACACGCTCCACTATGGTGTCATAGTCTTTATTAGCAGCACCGGCAAGCAGGGTAAAGCAGTATTGTTCGTAGAGCTTACCTTTGATGATAGTGTCAGTAAGATGTAAACAGGCACTAACAGGATCAGCACCACCAAAGCTAATGAAGATACGCTCAAAAGGAAGCGCCTGACCATCAGAACAGCTGCAGTGTTTAGCAAGCGATGAAAGCGATGATGCATCCTTACCTAAGAGTGCACGGTAGTTAAGTTGTAACTGATGAGCTCCACAAGTACATGGGCTTTGATAGTTAAGATCGTAAAACTCTGGATAGAAACGCTCTTGGGTTAAAGAGTATTGAGAACCAAGCAAAAGCTCACAGTCGCTATTGCACAGCTTTTGATACTCACTTTCATGAGTGATTAAAGTCTGATCTAAGAGCATATGGCATTGATGAGGTCTATCATAGAGATCATCAACTACAAAGATCTTGCAGTGCTCATAAAGCAATGACTCAAGCGAGCTATCAATTGCATAATCATCAATGATCACTACCTTAGGCAAGTTGCCAATGTCACTCTTGCCAATAAGGTAGTCTGGATGAATCGTTGCTGCAGATGCGCCTGTATAAGATTCAGCTAGATATCTAAATATGTCTTCTTTGCACTTAAACTCCAGCACCTCGTCATAATCATTACACATAGGTAAGAGTGCTTTATCAAAAGCATAGACGTACAGACGTAGATAGGCCTTACTCTTAAGCTTTGGTAAGAGGCTGCGAATACGCATGAGATGGCCAGTTCCAATTGAGGAGTTAGCACGTAAGATAACGCCAATGACGGGCAAGGTATCTCTCTCCATACAAATGGATCTCCTAAAAAATACTAATGTGCAAGAGTAGGGTGAAGTCTAAGTTTTGGCGCGATATCAGCACCTGCCAGAGCAAGAGTCATCAGTGCTACAGATAGTAATTTGCTCTAGAGCGGGCGCTGGAATGATAGGTAACGCTATTTAGTCGTAATTGAGCTTCTTAATAGCCTCAGCCAGGATCAGGGCGTATTCCCAATCCTCTGGAGTGTCGATATCAATAACACGGTAGCGAGGCATTTCGTATAGACGGCAGACAAAGTCTTTGTAAGGATCGCGCTTAGCACGCTCAGCTTCGTCTAGGCCTTCATACAAGGTGTACTCAATAGACTTAAAATAGAACTGACCAGCGTCTTGGTAGGCCTTAGGCAAATCCTGAGAGCGCATTGGGATGCACTCAGGCATAACTGGATCAGGAGCACCAGCTTCAGTTTTGAAAAAGCCTCGTTGGAATGGGAAAGGGAACTCGCAGCATGAGAAGAGGTAGTCGACATGATCTTTATTGAAGATCTCATAGGCCTCTTTTAAATGCTTAGCTGTTAGTAAAGGTGCAGTAGCGTAGATAGTGCAAATAGCATCATAGTCTTTGCCTTGGGCTTTCATCTTGAGATAGGCATCACTAGCAACAGGACCAGTGCCAGTAAAGTCATTGGACAGTACCGCATCACGTAAGAAAGGCACAGAGGCACCATACTCACGAGCAACTGATGCTATTGCCTCATCATCAGTAGAGACAATGATGTCAGTAAAGATGCCGGACTCTTTTGCCGCCTCAATGGTATAGGCAATAAGTGGCTTACCTAAGAAATCTTTGATGTTCTTATGTGGAATACGCTTTGAACCACCACGTGCTGGAATAACTGCAAGTAATTTCTTATCCATAAGGTCAACCTTAACGACTCACGTCATACGCCTAAGCGCAGACAATTTCTAACTCTAAATCACTATGAGAATACTGCCAGATCATAAGAACTAGTAATCAATGTGCCTAGATCTAATAGGGCATAAATACACAAAGCCCTAGATTAGATCTAGGGCCTAACAAGTTTTTGAATGCCTAAGCTTTTTTAGGAGCCAATCTTATCTAAAGCAGCTGCAATGATAGAGCTGATCATGCTCTGATCTACTCGATTGATCTTAGGATGGAGCGGGATCGTTAAGGTATGCTGATAGAAGTACTCGGCACCTTCAAGTAATTCGTTGTACTTGAGCTTTTGATAGTAAGGATGACGATAGATTGGCAGATAGTGAATCTGTGCGCCTACACCCTTTGAGCGGAGGGTATTGTAGATCTCATCACGGTGAGGTACTTGTACCTGATATAAGTGCCAAGAGCTCTCGTAACCCTCAGTATCAGCAACAGGTAGAGTAATGATGGACTTGTCGAGTAATTCTTCATAGTCCTTAGCTAATTGACGACGCTTAGCAAGGAAGCTGTCGATGCGAGCAAGCTGTGATACACCAAGAGCAGCTTGCAGATCTGACATACGGTAGTTGTAGCCAAGATCAATTTGCTCATAGTACCAAGCTGGCATATTTGGTCGCTCCATGAGTGCAGTATCGTGAGTGATACCATGAGCATGGAGTAAGCGTACGCGCTCAGCAATTTTGCGATTGTCAGTTAAAACCGCGCCACCTTCTGCAGTGGTGATGATCTTAACTGGATGGAAAGAGAAGATAACTGCATCAGAGAAGATGGCCTTACCAATGATGTTGCCCTCATAGGTTGCACCGATAGCATGGGAGGCATCTTCCACTAAGTAGAAGTCATAACGCTGCTTAAGGTTTTGCAGAGCACGTAACTCACAAGGACGGCCAGAGAGGTGCACTGCAACTACAACCTTTGGTAGTGGCTTCTTGTTTTGCTCTGCATCTTTGAGCATCTGAGCTAACTTGTTTACGTCAAGATTGCCAGTGTGCTTATCTACATCGATAAAACGCACAGTAGCACCACAGTAGCGGGCGCAGTTAGCTGAAGCGGCAAAGCTGATGGCAGATACCCACACTTCATCTTCAGGACCAACGTCCATAGCCATCATGGTAACGTGCAAAGCTGCAGTAGCACTTGAGGTGGCAATAGCATAGTCTGAGTCAGTGTAGTTGCAAAGACTATCTTCAAACTCGGCAACCTTTGGGCCGCAAGTTAAAAAGTCAGAGCATAAGACGCGTTCAACAGCCTTGATGTCCTCATCATTGATGCATTGGGTGCTGTAAGGGATCATAGACTCTCCTAGAAGTCAGCTTTGATACTAGTAGTACATAGCTTGTGCGCATATAAGCAATGAGACAAATGCAGATCGCTTGTACGCAGATAAAGGGTGGTGTGACCACAAAGCAAAGTGTTTAGCACTATTGCCATTTAATAAGCACATGACAAAAGCAAAGTGTTTAGCACGATTGCCACGTAATAATCACATTGCATGAAGCGATTATATTTAAGCGCTATGAAAGATTATCAGTGCTGAAAATGCGGTCGTTCAAAAGTAAAAAGGGCCCGCATCTAGGATGCTGACCCTTTATAAGAACAAGGCGTCTAAATTAGACGTGCTTGTTTAGCTCAATGAGCTCATCAACAGTCAGGTAGTGAGGGTTGTTGAATGAGTTGTATTCAAAGTTGGCCTCAACAGGAGCGCCCTTCTCACCGAGCTTAGTTTCTAAATAGTCAACATCACTATCACCAAAGCGAATGGATGGTTTGATGATAAAGAAGTTATCAAACTCAACAGTGTGCTGGAAGTCATCACGAGGGCACATAACCTCGTGGATCTTCTCGCCTGGACGAATACCAATGATCTTCTGCTTGATATCTGGACCCATAGCAGTAGCAAGGTCAGTAATGCGAATAGATGGAATCTTTGGTACGAATACTTCACCGCCGTGCATACGTACTAAGTTAGTAAGCACGAATTGAACACCTTGCTCTAAGGTAATCCAGAAGCGGGTCATATTCTCATCGGTAATTGGTAACTCAGTAGCACCATTAGCAATGAGATTACGGAAGAAAGGAACAACTGAGCCACGTGAGCCAGCTACGTTACCGTATCTAACTACAGCAAAGCGTAGATCGCGGTTACCAACTAAGTTGTTACCAGCAACGAAGATCTTGTCGGAGCAAAGCTTGGTTGCGCCGTACAGATTGATTGGGTTAGCAGCCTTATCGGTAGATAAAGCGATAACACGCTGAACTTTAGTGTATAAAGCAGCTTCGATAATGTTCTCAGCACCACCAATGTTAGTCTTGATGCACTCCATTGGGTTGTACTCAGCGGCAGGAACTTGCTTAATAGCTGCAGCATGAATAACCACATCAACATCGCGGAAAGCTAAGTACAGACGCTCCTTATCACGAACATCACCGATGAAGAAACGCAGACGGCTTTCATCGCGGTACATCTGCTGCATTTCGAACTGCTTGAGTTCATCACGTGAGTAAACAATGACTTTCTTGACAGGATAACGATCAAGAACGGTACGGATAAACTTCTTGCCAAAAGATCCAGTACCACCAGTTACCAAGATGGTCTTGTCCTTAAGAAATTCCGTGATCTTGGATTCAATGTCTAACATCTTTCTTCCTAACAGTTCAGTTGTATACGTTTATGCAGTCGTGCAATGAGTATGTGCATTTAATGGCCGTAGCGACAATTAAAACGCAATTACGGCCGCATGATGTGCATATTAAACCTGGCATGTGCTTATTAAGCCAGGCATGTACATATTAAACCTGGCATGTGCTTATTAAGCCTGGGCGCTGATGCCGTATTTCTTCATCTTTTCAATGAGAGTGGTTCGACGGAGGCCTAAGGTCTCTGCTGCTTTAGCCACTACGCCATTGGTTTGCTCTAAGGCTTGCTTAATCATGGAGATCTCGATGTCCATGATCATATCCTTGAGGTTGACACCATCAGAGCTTAAGCGAGGAATGAAGGCCTGAGCCATGTCCTCTTCATCACGAATAACTGGCAGATCAGGGAGCTCAGCACGCTTTTGCGCAGCTTGCTCACTATCTAAGTCACTTGCAACTAAGGACTCGTCGAAGTCCATGTCGAAATTATCATCAACGCTGTCAAATTCGTCAGTGCAAGTAAATGCCTCAAGCAGAGCCTCACGCTCAGCTACTGGATCATCCTGGATTTGATCGCCACGATACTTGGCTGGGAGATCGCTAATATCGATTACTTCATTTGGATGGAGAATCAGCAAGCGCTCAACTAAATTGGACAGCTCACGCACATTACCCTTCCACTCGTCCTGCATTAAGGTAAGCATAGCGCGTTGAGTGAAACGAATAGTGGTGTGCTGCTCCTTGCCATGACGGTTAACTAATTCTTGGATAAGAATTGGAATGTCGTCAGTACGCTCACGCAGAGGTGGAGTTTCAATTGGGAAAACGTTCAGTCGATAGAACAAGTCCTGACGGAAACGCTTCTCCTCAACCATGGTCTCTAAGTTTTGGTGAGTAGCTGCAATAACACGTACGTTGGCATTGATGATCTTGTTAGAGCCTACACGGGTAAACTTGCGTTCTTGAAGTACACGCAACAGTTTTACCTGCATAGCAAACGGCATATCACCAATTTCGTCTAAGAAAAGGGTACCGCCCTCAGCAAGCTCGAAACGACCTTCACGAGTAGCAAATGCACCAGTAAATGCGCCCTTCTCGTGACCAAATAACTCAGACTCTAAGAGCTCGCCTGGAATAGCACCGCAGTTTACAGGTACGAAAGGCTTCTTAGAGCGGTTTGACATGTCGTGAATTGCACGAGCAACTACTTCTTTACCAGTACCTGACTCACCTAAAATCAGAACGTTGGCATCAGTAGGCGCTACTTGCTCAATGAGACGACGAACAAGACAGATAGCATCGCCACGACCAACCAGTCGCTTAATGAGAGCGCCACGACGACCATCGGAGCGGCCTGACAGACGGCTCATGGTCTTAAATGACTGGCTATAGTGCAGCAGCTGAACTAATTCATCATAGGTAGGTTCTTCGGTAAGACGACCAATGTAGTTTGCGTCTTCCTTACCAGTTGGGACGAACTCAGCATCGCAAATGATGAAAGCAGTACGGTTGTACTTAGGTATGATGCGGCTAATAGTAGCCTTGCCATCTAAATCACCTAAGATACATGCATCCACAGACTCAGAGGATGAGTCGAGGTAAGACAGACAGTCTTCGACTTCACCTGTTTGAGTTGCTGCACCGAGGAAACTGAAGATAGTTTCTAAAGCCTGACGCTTATCTTGGTTATGCTCGATGATAAGAACGTTGCCTGAAAACTGCATATTCCCGCCTTATGTTAGGCACTAAATGAAGCGACCAAAGTAGTGGACAAATAAGTCATATCACAGGGTTAAAAAGGATATGGCATCTAAAAGCACTTACTTTAAAGTCGGCTACAATCGTTAAGATCTCAAAAAAAAGAGGCACTAATTTGCCAGATCAAATGATGAGATCTATACACAATAGTCCAAAGCTCAATACGAGTTATCTGCCTTATTACAAAGGGCCATAAAGTCTTTTGACTCTCTTAAAGACTTTATGACTCTCAATCCAATATGCACACTTATCAAGAGATGATAAAGGTGCTAGTTGGTGTGTTCATGTATCGAGTCATGCTTAGGGACTTAAGTTAAGCATGGCTGCCTCTCCAAACGCTTGTTGACTATAAAGTAGATAAGTCGGCGTTAAAGCAATCTGCAGACTACAAAGAAGATCCGTAAACCCTAGATCTTGAAGACGAACAATAAACTCTCGCACACGAGCTCAATTTATATATCAGCACTATACATAAGAGAAAAAGTTCGCATGGAACTAAGTAGCTGCAAAAACTCGATCTCAAACGTTAGTCCTAGCTAATAAAAACTATGGAACTACTCGTTTAAGGCAGAATTTTTACAAGTGCCTATGATACGCCATTTTGAGATGAATTTGGCAGTATTTTGACGGACTGTCAAAAAATCTGTTGGCGCTAAAACACCTGAAAATAGCTCGATCATTATTAAATGATCTCCACTAAAGCTCATGTTATGTGTATAACAAATGCGTTGAAATTCGGATCTTAACTAGATATGCCTGGTATACAAGTAATATCTAGGATGAATCAACTTCGTAACCATAATCGTTCAAAAATTTTTACCCTATGCATCATTGTGAAACGATAGATATCTGATCAATCTCACACTTTGTTTTACATCCCATGTAAATTAGAACATGTAACTGCACCAAACCCGCCCGATCTTAGCTTTGCCTAACTACTAAACCACATTCTCCAAGCGCCGCACCCTGATCTTCGCACAACAAATTTTTAACAGTTTCACTCTACAAACGCAGTCAACCACAACATGTCTGATCTCACGATCCGTCTGCACTGATCTCTACATATATATAAGTAGAAATAGCCAACTTAAGATCTCACGATTCCTCAGTAGCTAGCTCTACATATAAAAGTAGAAAGTAGCAGCGCAAGATCTCACGATCACTCAGTAGCGAGCTCTACATATATAAGTAGAAGGTAGCAACTAAAGATCTCATGATCTTGAAGCACCGCGATCTTAAGATCTTTAAGCTATAAGATCGCAAGATCTTTGAGGTCGTAAAACTGGCGATCGCTGATCCTATATAAAAGAAAAAAGCATTGATGCTTCTACATAAGATCAGAAGGATGTCGCATATAAATAAGGTTATATAGCGATCGTCAAAAAGCATACACCAAGATCGCAACAAGGTTTTGGTGATTACTGAGCTCGTAAGATCTCACGATCGCGGATCATGACTTGAAAGAGAGATACATAAATGTGGATCGCAGAATTTGTGGCGATCTTAAGTGGCAAAATCTTGAGATCGCACCGTACGTCTATTGTGGGCTGCGATCCTTGGCGATGATCTCTGATCCTTTGTCAAATGATCTTTAGCATCAAATCATGAGTGAAATAGGGGTGTAAAAAGGCTGTCATGCCTAGCTCATGAATGCGATATTTATGCGGTTTAAAAGCGTCAAAAAGCCTATGGCATATAGGTTGCACAAACACTAAAAAATGTCCTAAATCGTGTCTCACAAATGGCTTATTTATGAGCTTTTATAAAGATTTGACACAGCACATTGTGCATAATTTTAAAAGTCAGCACAAAAAAGCTTTAGGACTTCAAGATTTTTAGGTTAGTGAAGTAATAGACGGTAGACGTTATGGATGCTGGTTTACAAAAAGCTAAGGCTGATTTAGGCCTGCTCGCAGATACACGTGGCTTAAACAAGCTGCGCTCTTTGGGCAACGGTACTAATAAACAAAAGGCCGAAGCCCTGTACATGGCTGCCCAACAGTTTGAATCACTCTTGATGCAATACTGGGTTGATGGCATGCGTTCTACCAATGAGGAAATCAACCCTGATTCTCCTCTGCGTAGTAAGTACTCTGGATTCTTCGATGACATGCTTGCTCAGCAGCAAGTTGGTGCCATGGTTCAGGGTAACGCATCTGGCGGAGCATCAATTAACAAATCTTCTATTACTTATCTCATCACTAAGCAGTTTGCTAGAACTCTGGGTGATGAGGGTAAAGCCCTCATGGCAGAACTTGAAGGTCGTCCATATGAACCTACTAAGGTTACTAGGATGCCAGGCGGCATGATGCCAATTAATGGTCCTGATGCCAAGTTCTACAACTACTCAGAGGACTCATTGCGTCCTATTGTCAAACGTCCATCAGAAATGTTTGCTGCCGCTAAAGGCAAATCTGCTGAGCAGGCAACAGTTAACAACCTCAATCAGGTTTATGCATCACTTCCTGATCAAAGTGAAATGCGTAACTTCAACTCTCCAGAGGATTTTGTGGAGAAGATGATGCCTTATGCAGTTAAGGCAGTTGAGGGTATTGGCATGAACCCATTAGTTTTAGTAGCTCAAGCAGCACTTGAGACTGGATGGGGCAAACATGTGCCGTCTGGCAATAATTACTACGGCATTAAGGCTGGCCGCTCATGGACAGGAATGACTCAGGATCTTGATTCTGACGAGTTTGAAAACGGCGCAATGGTTAAGCGTAACTCCCGATTTAGAGCCTATCCTTCGGTGCTTGAGAGCATGAAGGACTATGTTGCCTTAATCACTGGCAATGATCGTTACTCAAAAGCTGCCGGCAAGAGTTTCGATCCTGACAAATATTTTGATGAGATTCAGGCTGCTGGATACGCTACGGATCCGCATTATTCCGCCAAACTCAAAAATATTTCACGCCAAATCGCATTTATGGCATACAAATAGCATTAAGGTTTATCAAGAGAATTTAATCTCGGCTTGAACAGGGCCGCAGTTGAAGGAATTAGGTCTATGCTCGATTTGTTACAGACTGGTAAGTATGGTGTACTTACCCAACAGAAGCTTTTAAACACCACCTCTAACAACATCAATAACGTCAATACTCAGGGCTATACTCGTCAAGAGACCCATGTCTATACAAGCACTATTGATTGGGGTGTAGGCAGCACTGTAACACGCCGTATGTACGACAAGTACGTACAGCGCGAGATGTTCCGTGACCAAGGCAATGTAGGTTTCTATGATGCTTTTGCTACTGGCTTAAGCACCGTTGATCACATGCTGTCCAACAAGGACACTTCTATCAACAGCAAGCTCGACTCCCTGTTCGCCTCAATGGAATCTGCTGTTCAGAACACTACTTCTGTTGCAACCCGTCGTGATCTTCTTGCTCAGTTCCAGACTCTTGTAGACCGTTATAACACCCTCAACTACAACATCCGCAATCAGATCACTGACATCAATAATAAGGTTGATGATACTGCTGCTGAGATTAATAACCTCGTTAAGGGTTTATTCGATGTTAACAAGCAGGTTGCAAAGCTAGGCTCAGCAGGTCTGCAGTCTGATATCGGCATGCAGTTAGTCGATGAGCGTGATCGTTTAGTTGACCAGATTTCTAACTTAGTAGACGTTCAGGTTACTACTGAGGATGACGGTTCATTCAGCCTTTATTTAGGTAATGGCCAGTTACTCGTTAACCACGATACTTACGGTACTTTACAGGTTAACCAGCACCCTGCTGATCCTACTCGTAAAGAGGTAGGTTTATACTTCAATACTCCTTCTAAGACTAAGATTGAAGTAAGCCATGCTCAGTGGGGCGGCAAGTTAGGTGGTTACTTAGCAGCATCTGATCAGATGCGCCAGTCAATGCGTGAGCTTGGTCAGAACGCTTTAGCTTTTGCTGATGCTATGAACGAGCAGAACCGTGGCGGTCTAACCATGAGCGGTGTTGCAGGTGATGACTTAATTACCATACCTAAAGTTCCTGCATGGTCAAGCAATGATAGATTTGCTATGACCTTAACTTTTGATCGTGGTGCAGGTGATCAGATTCATGCTGCAGATTACCGCATTACTTGGGATAACACTCAGCAACCAGCTGTGCCTCAGTTGTGGATGACAGATGCTTCAGGTGTAGAAACACAAGTGCCTCTTGATCCTGCTGATATTACCGCCGATGCTCAAGGTAATATGGTTATTAAGCCAAAGGGACATGGTGTAACTATGTCTTTTAATGCACGACAGGCTGATATTGCTGCAGCTGATGTTGAGTTCCGTGTTCAGCCAACCTTTGACGCAGCTTTCCAGATCAAGTGCAACATTACCAAGCCTGAAGATTTTGCTTTTGCATCTGCTATTCGTACCAACGTAACACCACATACTGGTAATGCAACACCAACTCTAAATGGTGTGTTCCAGATGGGCACTGGCCCAGCAGTAGCAGGTGAGGAGGCTATGGGCCTCTATATCGATAATAAAGGCAAGCCTGTAATGAAGGAGGATGCTCCTGCTAAGGTAGTTTTTGAAGCTGAGAATAATGGCCCAGGTAAATATGTAATTTATTCAAAGAAGGGCGATAAGATTGGTTTCGCACCAGCTTCAAGCAATGGTCAGAGTATTTTCAGTCGTGCAACTTGGCATGCTCCGAACAATGCAAACAACGTTGTACAAAAGCCAGATGGATACCCTGGTTATGAGGTAAGTTTTACTGGTACTGTTGTAAATGGTTCTTCATTTGAGATTCAAATCAACACTAATGCACAAAACGATAACTCTAACGGTAATCTCTTAGCAGGCTTAAAGAAAGAAGAACTCGTATATAGCTCAGACAAGGTAAAGGTTTCATTTACCGAAGACTACGCCGATATGACTTCTGCAGTAGGTTCTGCAGTGATGTCAGCTTCCACTGACCTGAAGGCTTCTCAGGCTAAGTGCGAGCAAAGCCAGAATTTATACTACTCAGTGGCTGGTGTTAACCTCGATGAAGAGGCTGCCAACCTGATTCGTTTCCAGCAATCATATAGTGCTTGTGCACGCATTATTAGCGCTTCACAAACCATTTTTGATGCTCTGATTAATGCTGTTTAAGGAGAATTGAGATGCGTGTTTCAACTACTATGCAGTATAGGAACCATCTAGGCTACTTACAGGGACACAACTCCCGCTTAGATCAGGCTTCCCAAGTTTACAACACCGGTAAGAAGTTCCAGACCGCTGGCCAAAATCCTGGCGGCATGTCAGCCCACATGAAGTATGAGGCAGATATTTCTTCTTACCTTCAGTACACTCAGAACTCCAAGATTGTTGCTGATAACTTTGCACAGGAAGAAACTGCATTAGGTCAGATCTATGACGCTTTAAGCTCTGTACAGACTCGTCTTGTTCAGGCTATTAACGGTACATTAGATGATGGCTCTCGTGCAGCTTTAGCTGAGGATATCAAGCAGGTACGTGATCAGTTATTTAATCTGATGAACACCAAGAATGCAGAAGGTGAGTTCATCTTCTCAGGTGCACGTAGCTCTGTACCAACTTTTACCAAGACAGCCGCAGGCGATTATATTTGTAATGCTGACGGTTCAAATAAGTATGTGAATGTATCACCTACTTTAACCATACAGGCAAATGATAGCGGCCTCAATATCTTTGAGAACACTAATCTTGCAAATACTTTTGATTTTGTAAATGGTCAGAATCAGCAAGGCTTTATCGGCTCTGTAAAAGACTATGATGAGTTCAACACTTTCTTTAAAGATCATTTCCATTATGGTGTTGGCGGTGCTGATGCAGCTCCTCCAGGCGTAAATCAGTTTAAGATTGAGGTCATTGCAGGCAATAAGTTTAAGATGACCAATGTTCAAACTAATCAGCAGATCGGCCCTGAGGGCGAGATTAAAGATGGCAAGATGATTATTGCTGGTATGCAGTTTGAGTTACCAAATGGTGCTATGCCAAATGCAGGTGATTCTGTTACCGTAAGTCTAAGAAAGCCAGAGCAGGACAATATTCTCAATCAGTTAACTGATATTGCTGAGGCTTTACAGTTACCTTCAGATGAGTATGGTCCTAATGCTATTGTAAATAGCAGCTATGATCTGACTCGTCAGGTTGCTCGTATGCAGGAAAACGTCAGCATTGCTAAGAAGCAGGTTGATACTTTCCGTGGTATGGTTGGTGCTCGTGGCGCTAACATCGATGCCATCATTAAGTCCAACGAGTCTATCCATGACATCAAGAAGGAAGCTGATGCTAACGTAGTTGAAGCTGATGCTTTCACTGCAGTATCTGATCTCATGCAGGCACAGGCTGCGCTGCAAGTAGCACAGCAGTCATACCAGGTTGTTCACTCAGCAACCCTGTTTGACTTCATGAGATAAGAACTAAAAGTTTCTATCTAAACAGAGGCGAGCCATAGTGCTCGCCTTTGTCGTTTTAAGCGATCAAACTTGTTTAGAACGACCTAGCGTCCTATCTGAATCTTCTGGATAGCAGAACTGTTTTAGTCGGTGATGTGATCCTGTGATCTTTGGGGCCAGTGATCTGTTTTAGTCAGTGCTTAGATCCTGTGATCTTAGGGATTGGCTAACTGCTTTATGTTGTTTGTGATCCTGTGATCTTTTTGACGCTATGATCCTTGTGGCATGTTGGCTGAGAGGTGAGTTTGCGTGTTGCTGTGTAAATGTTGCTGTGTTTATTATTGAGATAAATCAGAAACGAAAGGTGTAATGTTTCATAAGATTTGATGAACATGTCAAAATGTTTTGATAATGATAAGTAGATCAACTTTTTTGCATGATATTGTTGAATGATTGGGCAGATGATGTGCGCTTCTCATAAATCGGATAATTATGAGAAAGTGTTGGGAGTATATTGGCTTAAGTGTCGGGAAAATGCTTGCACTAGTTGGATTCTTTCTTGCAATTAAAGAAGTGCTATTGCAGTGCATAACAAACAAATCTGTGTTGTATCGAGCAAAAGTGTAAGGTCGATCATGTATAATCGCTCAACAATTTTTACGGCGATTTGCTGGAAAGCTAAGTAAGTTTTCAAGATCATCACTGTACATATGATAACTTTTGTAAGTCCTTGGTTTGATATTGACCAAATATCTATGACTAAAGAACTTAGTGGCTATTACTTAGATACAGCGCTGACGTGATCTTTGTGGCTCATAGAAACAAGCAAGGTATATTTCTTAATAAGAGAGCTTGAAGTATCAATGCCATGAAACATAACCTACATAAGGTTTATACACGCCGTACTCATGTTATGCAGATCACAATGATGCATAAACAATTAAGTTAATACGTGATGGTTTTCAATAAATAGCATTGTAAACCGATATAGAATTATGAAAGGGTATTACTCTTTATAAACGACTTGTTTATCTTGTTAGAACAAGGCGAGTAACATTCTTTCTATTGCGTTAAACGTAGACACCTACTGTAGTTATTTATGCTACATGCCTATATGAAGATACTGCTTAATTCTTGGCAGTGGTCTACATATAGCTTATACGCATACACTAGTTACTGCCGCTAATTTTTAAAACGGCAAGACTTGTTTCTCTTATGTTTGAAACTTCAATTATGGTGTTCTCACATAAGACCTTTAAGGTGAATCACTGTAGGTTCAATGACATATCGTCATCATGTATTTACACGGTTAAAAGCCGACTCTTAGATGTTTTCAATTCCTAAGTCCGAAAGCATCAAGAGTAACGATCAGTAGAGTAAATCTGAGCAGATACAGAAGTGGAGAGTAGTTGCTATAGCAACTAGCAGCCTTTGTTGCACTGATCCCTTAACTGATATCTCTTATCGATACTATGATCGCTTTCGGCCTGTTTAAGGTTTGCTAAGCAGAGATTCATGCAGTTTCACTAACTAAGGAACTTCATGCTGCATGAACGGTATTAGGATAGAGGACTCAAAAATGGATTTTTCAAGTGTAGTAAAAACTGACCTTAGTGTCAGGAACACCCTGGATGCCAAACGTAAAAGCCTTCCATCAGCTCCTGAGGCATCTAAAGTACATGACAGCAAAGATGCTCCTGTAAATGAAGCTAAGAAGGTTGATGTTTCTTCAGCTCTCTCAGCTCTCAACAAGACTAATGCTTGGAAGCAAGAATCTGTATCCGATAAGGCTGCAGAGCGTAGTACTCTGCGTGCTAATGAAAGTGAGCAGCAATCTCGTATCCGTCAAATGCGCGAAGAGGCCGCTCTTGAAGACAGAGAAGAGCAGATTGAAGAGGCAAGAGACAAGGCTAAAGAAGTCATTGACTCACTGAACATGAAGCAGGTAGCACTGCGCTTTGATACTGCTGAAGATTATGACAATGCACGCGTAATTAACGTAGTTGATGCTAAGTCCAATGAAGTCATTCGTCAGATCCCATCAGAGGAGTTCTTACGCGTCTCAGCAGCTATTGCAAAGTATGAGCAGCGTATTGCGCACGACGAAATGACCCAAGATCCTTCTCTCAAGGCCTATGGTGTTGACAGCAAGAACGTAAATGAGTCCCTACGTGGTGCTGTATTAGAGACTACTGCCTAAAGAGTATAGATCTACAAAGTCTAACTACCGTTTGTGTAATAACTACATTAGGTGTAAAGAGGCCTTGGTATCAACCTGGGCCTTTTTTGTTTTTTGGCCATATTGCTTATAAAGGCTGTAGCTAGTACGTTAGTATGAGTAAGAGGTTGTATTGTCGATAACGAGCAAAGATAAGATCACAAGTGAATTTGTCGTGATCTAACCTCAATTTAAGCAGTTTGGCAAAGCTGTTGCTAGAAGATAGCAAGATTTTGTATCAATAATGAGCTTGGCCGTAGCATTAAAAGTCGCTAACTTTCCCGTATAATAAGGCGCGAACGAGTGTGACTAAGCAATCATTTTGGCCCAAGTTCGTAGTCTTTGCATAGCCTACACTAGATGTGTATGTTAAAATCATTCAGTTGAGTGATACCGCAATTGCCGCAGTAACATAGGCGTGGCAGATCGGCATACGAAGATAGAAGATCTCGTATCAGTTGCGGTTTTGAATGCACTGACTGTGTTTATAACTGTTTCTCTCGCAGATAGGTGTGCCGTCATGTGCATCAAAGATTTTGCGGACGAATAATATAGGAGAATGAAATGTACGGACGTAACCTTAAAGCTTACAATCGTACAAAGCTTGAAGCTGAGCTCCTCGTAGCCTCCCCTCACCGCGTTACTCAGATGCTGTTTGAGGGTCTTATCGAGCGTTTAAATCAGGCTAAGGGCCATATTGAGACCCGTGATCCTGCAAAGAAAGCAGAGTTCATCGGCAAGGCTATGGGTATTCTCAATGGTCTTCAAGGAGCTGTAGATCCAAGCTATGATCCTGAGCTCGGTAACCGCATTATTGGTTTATATGATTACATGAAAGATCGTCTCAACGATGCCAACATCAATGATGATATTGGTGCTATTGATGAGATCATCCGTCTGATCACTCCAATCAAAGAGGCTTGGGATAACATTCCTGACGACATCAAGGAAGAGCAGAACAAGGCTATTACCGAGAAGTTTGAAAGCATCGACGAGCAGCAGCGTGAGCGTAACCGTAAGGGCTATGCATACGACTAAGCCATTCGTTAATGGACTTCATGAAAAAAGGGAAGACTTCGGTCTTCCTTTTTTGTTTGAGGGGCAGCAATTAATGGTTTCTGTAGCTGCAGTAATTAATGTTAGCTGCGGTTGCTGCAATTGATGTTATCTGTGGCTGCATTAATTAATGTTAGCTGTGGTTTCAGCAATTAATGTTAGCTGTGACTGCAGATTTTGTTTGAAGCTTTAGGCATTAAAAAAGCCCGCTGTGCAAGCATAGCGGGCTTTTTTATGGTCATGGCCTAGAGCCATGCAGATTGTTCTTCTTATCTACTAATTAGATAGTGTGAACAGAGAAGGTGTTGGTGATACCGGTAGGAACCAGAGCACCGTTAACCATGCAGATGGTGTCACCCTTCTTAGCCAGACCGGTCTCTAAAGCGATCTTCTTGCCGAGCTCGAAGAACTCATCGGTAGACTCGATGCGGTTAACAACCTGTGGGATAACGCCACGAACTAAGCAAAGCTGACGAGCAGTCTTCATGTGTGGAGTTAAGGCTAAGATGTGGGAAGTAGGGAAGTACTTACGCAGAGCCTTTGGAGCATTGCCGTGCTCAGTAGCAACAACGATTAACTGACCACCTAAAGTCTCGGTAGCCTCAACAGCAGCTAAGGAAACAGCCTCAGTAGTGTTGAGATCCTTATGGCGGTAGTCAACACGTGCCTGAACTTCGCGGTCAGAACGACGGCAGATAGTAGCCATGGTTGAAACAGCCTCGAGAGGATACTTACCCTTAGCAGACTCACCAGAGAGCATAACAGCATCGGTACCATCAAGAATAGCGTTAGCAACGTCGCCTGCCTCAGCACGAGTAGGACGTGGGTTCTTGATCATGGAGTCGAGCATCTGGGTTGCAGTAATAACTGGCTTGCCAACCTCGTTGCAGCGCTTGATCATGTGCTTCTGGTGGAAAATAACTTCCTGAGCTGGAATCTCAACGCCTAAGTCACCACGAGCAACCATGATACCGTCAGCAGTAGCTAAGATATCTTCGAAGTTATCGATACCTTCCTGGTTCTCGATCTTAGCGATGATCTTGATCTCGCTGCCGCCGTTAGCGTCTAAGAAGTTACGGATGTCCTGTACGTCCTGACGGTTACGGGTGAAAGAAGCAGCAACGTAGTCAACGTTACGCTGAATACCGAAAAGGATGTCTCTCTTATCGTGCTCAGATAAGAACGGCATAGAGATGTGGGTGTTTGGAAGGTTAACGCCCTTCTTCTCACCTAAGGTGCCGTTGTTCATAACCTCACAGAAAACTTCGGTATCGGTTGTGCTTAAGACCTTTAATGCGATTAAGCCGTCATCAAGCAGAACGATGTCACCTTCGTTTAAGTCACGTGCTAAGTCTTCGTAGGTAACAGCGATACGCTCACGGTTGCCGATAACAGTGCTATCGGTAGTGATGGTGATCTTCTGACCAGTTACAAGCTGAATGTCCTGACCATTTTCTAACTTGCAGGTACGGATCTCTGGGCCACGAGTATCGAGCAGAACGGCAAAGATCTTACCGGTCTCTTTCATGATGGCTTCTAAGTTGGTAATACGGCCACCGTGCTCTTCAAAGTCACCGTGTGAGAAGTTTAAACGCATTACGTTCATACCAGCGTTTAATAAAGACTCAAGAACCTCACGCATTTCGGACTTTGGACCGATGGTGCAAACCATCTTAGTTTTCTTCAGCACTTAAAATACCTCGTAACGAGAAAGAAATAATTCAACTAAATTTCGGGTGCTGATTATAGCAAAGGAAAAGCAAAGAACAGGTTAAGAACAGTCAAAAGTGATAAAAAATTTTTTTCTATTACAGTATTTTATAAAGTCAGTTAACTAAATCTTTGATATTCCTATAAAGCCGATTTATTTGCGTATTATGTGCCTGGATCCAAGTAGCCAAGCATCGGGCTTTGTGAGGGGGTAGAGCTTAAATTTGCGCTTTCTTGCGCTCAAAACGGCCCTTAGGCCAACTTTAGGTGATAATTGAAAGATAGCTCACAGAAATTTGGAAAAATCTGTGTTTTAGCAAAATTTTCATAAGTATTACTTATGGATTATGGTTATAAAACCTTATATATAAGCCAAATGATGTAAAAAGAAATGCTGCAAATTTTGAGTATCACCTTGGTAATTGCTGTGTAAGCATACTTGTCGTACAGGCTGACATACAAGCTAGATCATGAGGCAAATTAAGTGTAGATGCGCTTTGGCTTATGTTTGAGGCAGCATGTTTCTGCTACAGATAAATAGTTGTGATTGTATGAATACAGGGCTACTGATCTTTTGAAGCATTACTGCGTTGGTTGTTAATGCGCTATGAAGTTAAATGATGATGTGCTGTTGTGGCAAATAAGAGATCTTATATTGCTAAGTGAAGAGGTGAGGATAGGGCTAGAAAGACTTTGGCATTTGCTACCTGATGCTTCGGTATAAAGGTGGGGTAGATAGGCACAAATACAAAAGGCACAAAAGCAAATAGCACACAAGCAAAGGGCACAAAAACAAAAGGCGCAACCAAAATGGAAGCGCCTTTTGTTTTCAAATCAAACGATTAAATCGTTCTTATCTTAGAAGAGCTTTGCGTAAGCAGCTAAGATTAAGAAGAAAGAACCGAATGAGAAGAAGCATGCTGCACCGTAGAACACATAGTGGTGTAACTTAGTGGTGTGAATACCAACATCGTGGAGGGAGTGGTATAAACGGTGGAAGCAGTGGAAGAACATGGTGAATAAAACCACGAACAGGATGAGACCAACGATCCAGCTGCCGAAGATTGCCTTGGCCTGTTCAAAGTTTAATAAACCAGAGGTTAAGTCTGGTGATGATAAACCAGCTGCTAATAAGATTACTAAAACAGCAGGTAATACCATAGCAACGGTCATACCGCCGGCACCGAATAATAACCAGAAAATTGGCTCATCGGAACGTACTGGCTTTTGCATGATGATTACTCCCGAATTACATGCTGGCGAAAGCAGCAATTAAGATAACAAGAGTAGCACCGCCCATTGCAGCGTATAAAGCGCCAACAACAGCAGTTTCTGGTACTAACTCAGTTGTGTTCTTGTTCATGAATACACGAACAGCCTTAGGCATAAGAGCAAACCAAGTTACAGCATGGAATACGCTAGCGCCTAATACGGCAACGTTAAGTAACATTACCAGTGGGTGGGCTAAGAATGAATTAACATACCAAAGCCATGGGGCTGCTGATTCAACAGTAGCAACTTCACCGCTGAAGTCGCACAGTACGAACATGAACACGCCTAACATGATCTCAAGTGCGCCGAAAAGGGCTGCAGCAGCAGTACCTTCACGGAGCATGTAGCGGAAGTAGAACGGATTCTTTGTCCACCAAGTAGCCTCAAACTTAGGATTGTAAGGCTTGCGGTAATTCTTTACATCGCTCATTGTTTTACTCCGGCTTGAACATTCTGATGACGTAGTCGGTAGCACTCATCTTCTTGCCCAGCTGAATTGCAGAGCTTGGATCTACGTGCTTAGGACAAACCTCGGAGCAGTAACCAACGAAGGTACAACCCCAAACACCTTCCTCAGCTGAGAGGTAAGGTAAGCGATAAGCCTGACCACCGTCGCGGTTGTCGATGTTGTAACGATATAACAGGGTTAAAGCGGCTGGGCCGATGAACTCCTTGTTAATCTTGTACTGAGGGCAAGCTGCATAGCAGCAACCGCAGTTAATGCACTGAGCAAACTGACGGTAAGCTTCCATCTGCTGAGGAGTCTGCTTGTAAGCCTGGTTTAATGGCTTGTTCTTGTCCTTCTCAGCTGGGATGATGTAAGGCTTAATGCGCTCAATCTTCTCAATGAGATCGGAGATGTCAACAACGAGGTCGCGCTCGATTGGGAAGTTATCAAGTGGAGCGATCTTGAGCTCTTTGCCCTCGTAGTCACGTAAGAAGGTCTTACATGCTAAGTGAGGAACACCGTTAACCATCATACCGCAAGAACCGCAAACGGCCATACGGCAAGACCAACGGAAAGAAAGGCTTGGCTCGAAGTGATCCTTGATGTAGAACAGAGCCTCGAGAACTGAAGTCTCGTGGATGTAAGGAACGTCGAAGGACTGCTCCCATGGCTTCTCGTCATGCTCCGGACGGTAGCGGAGGACGGTAACCTTCATAGTCTTTTGCTGTGGTGACATTATTACTTAGCCTCCTGCTCTTTCTTTGCCTTTGCAGCTTCTGCAGCTTCAGCTTCAGCGCCGTATACACGCTTAGCAGGCTGGAAGGTGGTGATCTTAACATCGCTGTAGGAAATATCTGGCAGACCAGTTTCCTTGTTGTAGATAGCAAGAGTGTGCTTGAGGAAGTTCTTGTCGTCACGCTCTTTGTATGCACCATCTGGACCGTCTAAGCGCTGGTGGGAACCACGAGACTCTTTACGGTTGATAGCAGAGTGAACCATGGTCTCAGCACAGTCTAAGGTGTAACCAAGCTCAATTAAGTTCATCCACTCGGTGTTGAATACGCGGCTACGATCGGTTAAGCGAACGTTAGGCAGACGCTTGCGCAGACCCTTCAGGACATCGATAGTCTCCTGCATGGTCTCCTGCTCACGGTAAATACCAACGCCCTTTTCCATGCTCTCGCCCATCTCAGTACGGATCTTGTACTGTGACTCATTGCCCTGAACATCGAATAAGGATAATGCACGAGCCATAGCAGCTTCAGCCTGACGGTCGAGCTCCTTAGAGTCGTGAGCCTTAACCTCGTGTGCGCGCTGTGCAGCAACGTCACCAGAGAGCTTACCGAATACAACGGTCTCAACGAGAGAGTTGGAACCTAAGCGGTTTGCACCGTGGATACCAACGGAAGCACACTCACCGGCAGCGTATAAGCCTGGCATACGGGTAGCGGTGTTGCCATCAGTCTCAATACCACCCATGGTGTAGTGAACTACTGGGCGAATTGGGATAGGCTGCTTAACTGGGTCTACACCTGAGTAGGTCATAGCCAGTTCGCAAATCATTGGGAGACGCTCGTGTAAGTACTTCTCACCTAAGTGGGTCAGGTCTAAGTGAACTGCCTCACCTAAAGGATACTTAATGGTGCGGCCCTTACGTGATTCCTGCCAGAAAGCCTGGGAAACACGGTCACGTGGACCTAATTCCATGTACTTGTTCTTTGGCTGACCAACTGGGGTCTCTGGGCCAAGACCGTAGTCCTGGAGGTAACGGTAGCCGTCCTTGTTGTACAGAACACCGCCCTCACCACGGCAACCTTCGGTCATTAAGATACCGCAGCCAAGGAGGCCGGTTGGGTGGTACTGAACGAATTCCATATCACGGATAGGTACACCGTGACGGTAAGCTAAGGAGATACCGTCGCCAGTTACGATGCCACCATCGGTGTTGAAGATGTAAGCACGGCCTGCACCGCCAGTAGCGATAATTACAGACTTAGCATTGATCTGACGGAATACACCGTTCTGCAGATCATAAGTTACAACACCACGGCACTCGCCATCTTCAACGAGTAAGTCTAAAACGAAGTGCTCGTCAAAACGCTCGATAGATGGGAACTGAACGGAGGTCTGGAATAAGGTATGGAGCATGTGGAAGCCGGACTTATCAGCGGCGAACCAAGTGCGTGGTACCTTCATACCGCCGAAACGACGTACGTTAACGTCGCCGTCATCCTTACGTGACCATGGGCAGCCCCAGTGCTCTAACTGGAACAGCTCTTCAGTGGTGTGACGAACGAAGTATTCAACTACGTCCTGCTCGCACAGCCAGTCACCGCCAGCAACGGTGTCCTCAAAGTGCTTCTGGAAAGAGTCATCATCACGAACTACACCAGCTGCACCACCTTCTGCAGCCACAGTGTGGCTACGCATTGGGTAAACCTTTGAAATAAGTGCAACGCGAAGCTTTGGATCTGCTTGAGCAACTGCGATAGCTGCACGTAAGCCAGTACCACCAGCACCGACGATTGCAACGTCAGCTTGAATTTTTTCCACGTGTATCTCCTAAGCCTTGAGTGTGTTATCGCACCGCGATAAACCACCCGGCAAACAGCAAAAATCGTGATTAATATATCACAAGAGGATACATATTTTCTCGCGTAAAACCTAAGTACGATCACGAAAATGGATACACATAATGAACCAGATTCTAGATATGCAACCGAGGTCATTTTTTTACCTCTTGTAGAGGCAAAAAACTGTTTACACGAGTCAGTAAAATGATAACTAAGTTGTGTCTCTTAATCATCAGATTTGCAAGTCCAGACCTTTCGGCGTAGTCCTGATTTGGGTGTCAATGATCTAAAGCTTATCGATTAGAACAACGGGCCACATCAAGTTGTTTAACCCTTTGAGTTCTAGAGCTTAGAGCAAGACAAAATCGGTTACTAACATACAAGCGTCACATTAGTTTAAGTTAAGGGGTTCTTAACTACAGCAATCTAATGTGTTTGTAAGCATATGGTTGCTCGTAGCACCACTGCTTTACTAAAGGAACAATCGCTGAAAAGTCAGGATTTGCACTTGAGAGTTTTGCTATCAACTCAACAAATAACTTGTCAGTTGCAGCAAGGCTCCTAGTAAGCTGCAGTTTTGATCAATGTCTTAACTGCATTACTCATTAAGCCTGATAAGGGAAGCTATGTGCCTTAGCAAGTAGCTTCGGTTATCTTAAGTCCAAATGAATCTGGGTATTCTAACCTGAATAGTTTAGTGCTTGAGAACTTGGATCCTAAAAATGCGATGTTGCTATACAAATTTTTGCGTGACAGACGCGCATCAGAGTAATTGCAAGTGCTTAAGTACAATCAAATGATTGAATAAGAACAATTAAAGCTACATAAATTAAAGCGCATAAGACGACTTTAGTAGCTTTTTATACAACCTCTAAATCATGGTGATCTTTAAAGCCGTAATTTGTGTTGATCTAATGCAATGGCCTCATGCCCTAAATTGTTAGTCTCTCCAAGCCTTGTATGTGTGCTTACTTATTAGGATTGATTAACCAATGCTTACATGGCGTGAAGTAATGAGTTACCAATAAGACTTTCACTTTTGTAAGTGTATTGATCTAATAAAAGTATGCTGAGTTAACAGTGGTCACGATCTTAATCGGTGGTGATCTAAAGAAACAGTGATCTTGAGCCTATTGGCGATCTAAAAATACAGCTGCATTCATAGCCTACTGATCTTCAAAGCAGGAGTGATCTTTTATTGGGGCGGCTCATTTCAAGGTGGCGATCTTAAACGCTCGTATGGGGGTGAGATCTTAAGGTAGAAAGGGGATGGGGGATATGGCAAGAATGGATCTTGGCGGGGGATGTAGCGCAATGGATCTTGGCAATGCCCAAGATCTCTTAGCTGAGATCTTGGGAAACTTACATGTAAGGAAGCTAAATTAGCTATTTGCGAGAGCTGTATTAGCGATCATAGGCTGACCCATCTTCACAACGGCACCTGAGGTGATTGATGAGTGAAGATCGCCGCCTTGTACTGGCCATAAAGTAATAACGGTAGAGCCGAACTTGAAGTGTCCGATCTCATCACCACGCTTGTATCTAAGATCCTTATCAGCGTAGTTCTTGACCTCAATACCGCTGCGACGGACTACGGTACCATCCCATACAGTGCCAATAGAACCAACCATTGCAGCACCAACCATGATGACAGCCATTGGGCCTAATTCGGTTTCAAAGATACATACCAAGCGCTCGTTCTTGGTAAAAAGATCATCCATATAAGAGACGTTGCGACGACCAACAGGGAAGTGACGACCTGGAATATGAATGGTACGTAAGAGCTTGCCATCTACTGGCATATGAATACGGTGGTAGTTAGCTGGTGAAAGGTAGGTACAGCAGAACATACCATTTTCAAATAAGTCACTATCTTCTTTAAGTCCACCAACTAAGGCACGTAAAGAGTAGTCAATGCCCTTAGCTTGGATGAGACGGCCAGACTTAATAGTAGCTGCTTGCCCAACAGTACCATCTACAGGAGATACTGCTTTGCACTCACTTTCAGAGGCGATAGGGCGTGCATCTTCTTTAAGTTTACGGATAAAGAAGTCGTTAAAGGTTTCGTAGCTCTTTAAATCAGCATTGGCGCATTCTTCAAGATTGATCTTATAAGTAGTAACAAACTTTTTAATGAGCCATTGAGTAAAGCCACCCATCTTTGCATCGGTAAGCTTAGATGAAAGAAAGGTTAAAGTAGAAAGTGGGGTAAGGTACTCAAAGACCTTTAAGATTAGACCGAACATGTAAGTTCCTCAAAATGTTCTTAAGTGGCAAATGGTTATCTGTAAGCGTACTCATCTATATGTTTGAGTAGGGGACAAGATTAATTTGCACGTCTTAAGCCACATAATTAATCAATTTGTAGGAGCAAACAAGGTATAGGAATTTGCCCTCTTGTGCAATGATTATATGCCCCAAAGCATAGGAATAAGATAGGCATCTCATACTAAGCTAAGGTACAAAAACGCTACATTCACTATGTCTGCATAAGCTGCATTGCAAAAGTTACCGTGGTAGTAGCTGATCTGGCTTATCTATGTGAAAGATGAAATTGTTCTGATCTTATAGCAGGGACTAGCTAATACCTTGGGTATGGTCAGATGGATTTTCTTGTATTGCGCTGCTGTTCCTTGCTTTTATATGAATGCTAGCTGTTAATAAGACTGCAGATGTGTTTAGAAGGTTTAGGTGTTTAACAACAGCTCCACTGCAGATATGCTGAAGCCACACTACAGCTATGCTCCTCTTTAGTTATGGGATGGCATATAAAAGTTGAGATAGGGTTACTGAATTTAAGGGTGGTGGGTGCACTTTGTCAGTTTTGCAGCTTTCTAAAGTAGGTTGAAGATTAAATTCAGTTAGTGCTTTGATTAAGTTTTGCTAAATTTGAGTGATTTTGATGGTGCGATCACCATGAAAAGTGCGGTGAGTGATAGGTTTTGAACCAAACTTTCAAAAAAGTTTAACATTGCAAAAGTCGCATAAAAACGCCATTTATTAACAAAGCGCGGTGCTTTTTATGCACTGAATGTAAAATTTTTTTGAAAGGGGGCTTGCAATGGTTAAAAAACTCCTTATAATGGCGGGCCATGGAGAGCGGGAATAGCTCAGTTGGTAGAGCATAACCTTGCCATGGTTAGGGT
>Garnier_p2__coassemble_1195_pt1 | contig 29769 bp, 18 predicted proteins | sample Garnier_p2__metabat2_high_PE_037 | metagenome-assembled genome bin Garnier_p2 | reverse complement strand
CCATCCATCCATCCATCCATCCATCCATCCATCCATCCATCCATCCATCCATCCATGCATGCATTACATTGCTTTGAACATCTATCTGTTGATTAGTGGCATTGAGATGTAGCGGGGCAAATTGTGCGTATATTAGGTAGCAAGTACGGATGGAAAAGTCTAAAAATCATGTCCAAAATGGTGCGTTTATTCAAGAATCGCTTATATATGCTGTTTGTACTTTAGTTTACTGACGTTTTTGGTCGATATGTAAGTGCATAGCAGCCAAAACTTGATCTTTATCTCTCTAGAGTATGTTGTGAAAATGAGGTTTAGATCAAATTTGTGTGCACTATTTTAACCTACATGATTTTTATGTTTGTATGTAAAAATACTCTGTGGTAGCGGTATTTGACGTAGATTCTTAGTTAAATAGTTGTTAAAAGTGGCTTATTTATAATGTTTGTGCGGGTAATATTGGTGAAGTGTTGTTGCTTTGTATAGAGATTTAGGTAGCTTGCTTGTTTGGGTGCGTTGCCTTACCAAAATGGATCGCAGTTTTAAAATTTGAGGGCTTATGAACGGTTTTTCTTGATAGCTGGTTTAGGTGCGCGTAAATTAAGCCCTGTACTTCAATCTAATTCGTTTTTTAGGAGATACGACATGTCCTATTCACAGCAGGTCTTCGAGCAGCTCTCACAGCGTTATTCTTATCAGCCTGAGTTCTTACAGGCAGTTGAAGAGGTTTTAGGTACCCTTCAGCCAGCTCTTGATAAGAACCCTGCTTATCAGAAGAACAAGATCCTCGAGCGCATCACTGAGCCTGAGCGTGTTATCCACTTCTTGGTTCAGTGGGTTGACGACAAGGGCGAGATCCAGGTAAACCGTGGCTACCGCGTACAGTTCAACTCCGCAATCGGTCCTTACAAGGGCGGCTTACGTTTCCACCCATCTGTGAATGAGGGTGTTTTAAAGTTCTTAGGCTTCGAGCAGATCTTCAAGAACTCCTTAACTGGTACTCCAATTGGCGGCGCTAAGGGTGGTTCAGACTTCGATCCTAAGGGCAAGTCCGACAATGAGATCATGCGCTTCTGCCAGGCCTTCATGGTTCAGTTACACCGCTACATTGGTGCAACCATTGACGTTCCAGCTGGCGACATCGGTGTTGGTGGTCGTGAGATCGGTTACTTATACGGCACTTTCAAGCGCCTCACCACCTCTTATGAGGGTGTTTTAACTGGTAAGGGCCTCAACTACGGTGGTTCCTTAGCACGTACTGAAGCAACTGGTTACGGTACCGTTTACTTTGCTCAGGAAATGTTAAAGGATCGTGGTGATTCTTTAGAGGGAAAGGTTGCTACCGTTTCAGGTGCTGGTAACGTTGCTATTTACTGTTGTGAAAAGTTATACCAAAAGGGTGCAAAGCCAGTTACCGTATCTGACTCACGTGGTTCTGTCTACGATCCAGATGGTATTAAGGTTGATGTATTAAAGCAGGTTAAGGAAGTTGAGCGTGCTTCATTAACTCGTTATGTTGAGTTAGTTCCAACTGCTAAGTACGTTCCTGTATCAGAGTACCCAGAGGGCAAGCACTTCGTATGGACCGTTCCATGTGACGCTGCTTTCCCATGCGCAACCCAGAACGAGCTCTTCTTAGAAGACGCTAAGACCTTATTAGCTAACGGCTGTAAGTGTGTTGCTGAAGGCGCTAACATGCCATCTACTATCGATGCAATTAACGCATTCTTAGCAGCTGGTATTTGCTACGGCCCTGCTAAGGCTGCTAACGCAGGTGGTGTTGCTACCTCTCAGTTAGAGATGGAGCAGAATGCTTCTATGACCGCATGGCCATTTGAAGTTGTTGACAAGAAGCTCCACGACATCATGATCAACATCTACAACAATGCATCTGAGACCGCCAAGGAGTTCGGCGCACAGGGCAACCTCGTATTAGGTGCTAACATTGCTGGCTTCCGTAAGGTTGCTGATGCAATGATCGCTCAGGGTGTTATCTAATCACACATAAAACAGTCTAGTGCCTAAAATCTCCTCTAGGCACAAGCAAAAGATTGAAGCCTGGACCATGGCGTTGTTAACTTAATGCCATGGTTCCAAGCTCCAATAGCCTTTCTATTATGAGTCTTCCACGACTTCCTCTTATAGTCCTCTCAAGACTACCTCTTCAAATCACCCTCAGAACCGCTCTTTGATTTGCAATCTCTCTTTTATCTTTACCCTTGCGTATCTTGTTTTGTCAGTGATCTTTAATTTTGTCGAGGCGTATTTGCTTGATAGCAAACCATTACTTTTAGCTTGGCATGACCAGTTACTGCTAGTAATTGGCAGCGATAGTGTTATGGGAAAGTCTCAAGCTATAGCTTATGTATTTAGCTAAGTGAGAGGTGTTGGGGGCTTGCATTAGGTTTTTATTTAGACCAGTACTACTAGAAGTTTTGTTATATCTAGTGCATAGATAGGAAGTTCATAGGCATCAGCTTTGTACGAAGTGTAAGATTTTGCTTCAAATGATCACTCTTGTAATACAAGCAAGAAATGCAATGTTAACGACTTCGTTACAATTTATGTTAATTCGCTTGTGTTTCTTGATGCTTTACATAGCCTTTTCAAGGCATAATGGTTTGATTTTGCAATATGTAGTTACCTAACTTGCACTAAATTGCGGTGGTAACTCTCTGATGTCTTGGATCACGGCTTTATTGGACTGTGACATACATCTTTAGATGAGATGGCGATAGGCCCAATGTTGTTTAATTCAATCTCTTGATAACGCGCTACTTATAGAACGTTATTTTGGCAATTTTTGAATTAAGACAATAGTACCTGGGTGGGCTTAGCGGCATGGATAAGGCATTAGATGTGCTAATCATGAGGCTGATGTACAGAACCTGCTAAATATTTAGCAAGTTCTCAATAAAGAAACAGTGCTATACAACTAAATGTTAAGACTACAAGCTTATTGGTGTGACATAGTTCATATCATTGGTGAAAAATTTGTAGCTTTATTGTCGCAGTGTAAATTGTGTCACAGTAACTTTCTTTAGTTAAACATATTATATGTCAGTCAAGCTAACTGTTTTTTATGGCAGCAAGTTTGTCAGTTTGTGTTTTCACTAAAGTTTTAACTAAACACTTATCTTTAGCGCATTAGCTGCAAGCCTTAAGTGTGAGGCATTAATAGATTTATCAGCAAACAAGCCGATTCTTTATTTAAGAGTGCGGCACAGCAGTCTGTTTAACTCTCAACCTTAGGTTGTATGGTGATGCTTTAGGTTAAAGCAAAACAGGTGCTGTTTGGGAGAGAGCAATGGATTGGTACTATAAACTGGCAATTAAAACAAAGTTGTTATTCAACTTCTGTGTCCTAATATTTCTTACTTTAATCATCACTTCGGTATCTCTGTACTCTTTAAGAGGTAATCAGGCTATTGCAACCGATGTTCACAATACTCTGAACAATCGTTATGGTGTTGTTGATGATATTCACACCACAGCATATGAGATCGAAGTTTTAATCGTCTCATATATTGCTGCAATGCAGTTTGGCAATACAGAAGAAATTCATCGTGAGTTAACAGCTGTCGCTGAGCCTTTTAGTAATAAAGTTTCAAATTATAAAGCCGCTGTATACCATGATGCTGCTCGTCGCTTAAAAGAGTATGTAGCTGAGTTTGAACATAATTTTGAGCGTGAGTTAGTACCTCGTGTTGAAGCAGGTGATGCTGCAGGCGCATTAACTGTTTACAGAAGCAAGATTCAGCCTGTGGTTGACTCCATCTTTGCCGAGCTGAACTATATGCGTAATGGCATGTTTAAGGAAGTTAATGATGCAGTGGATAAGTCAGCAGACTCACGTCCGCTCATCTTAGTTTCTTCTATTACTGTACTTGCCATTGTGCTTTCATTAATGATTGCAACTTTCTCCGCTCGTTACATTACTAATGCTTTAGACGTAATTATGGAAAGCATGCGTCATATGGAAAAGCAGGACTTCTCTAATAAAGTTGAGCTCCCATATGAAGATGAGATCGGTAACCTTGGTCGCACTTTAGAGGCTTTACGTAAACAGCAGTCATCTGTTATGTACAAGCTCGTTGAGATTGGCCGCAACATCGACAGAGAAATGAAGAATGCTAGTGAAGCAACTGAGCGTTTAACTCATCATGCTAACGACTCAGAAAGCCGTGCTATTACCATTGCAGCTGCAGCTAATGAGATGGTTGCTACCACTCACGAGATTGCTGCAAATTGTGAGGCAGCAGCTGATTTAGCTCGTAAGTCTACTGATAAGACTAACGAAGGTATGCACACTGCTAAGGAGTCGATTGACGCCATTATTGAGCAGTCCGAGCAGTCTAAGACTAACAATAAGCAGATCGAGGCTATGATCAATCAGTCTCGTTCTATTAACTCAATCGTTAACACCATTGATGAGATTGCAGCTCAGACCAACTTATTAGCTCTGAACGCTGCAATTGAGGCTGCCCGTGCTGGTGAGGCTGGTCGTGGCTTTGCTGTGGTTGCTGACGAAGTTCGTGCTCTGGCATCACGTACTAGCTCCTCAACTGGCGAGATTTCCTCTAAGGTTAAGGGCATGGAGAGTGTAGCTAACGATGCTACTGTATCCATGGAGCGTGCTGTAACTGGTATGGATAACCTTGCTCAGAACGCAACAGGTCTTGAGACTGTATTTAATGAGATCGCTTCTCACGTTAAGGATGTAAATGCTCAGATCGAGCAGATCGCAGCCTCAGCTGAAGAGCAGTCCACTGCAAGTAATGAGATCTCAGCTAACATGCAGGATCTTACTAATACCTCACGTGATGTTGCTCAGATTGCTAACGAGAACCAGGTTGTTATTAGCAACACCTCAAAAGAAGTTGATCGCCTCATGAAGATCATGAACGGCTTCAAGTTCTAATTATTTAACTGCAAGCTCCTTAGGCGCTATTATTTAGTGCCTAAGGTAGCAAGTAGAAAAGAAAAAGGGGAGCAATTGCTCCCCTTTTTCTTTAGCATCAATCTTTGCTAAGGCCCATCTTATTCTTTGGTAGCTAACAAATTATCTTAAGATAGGCTAATAGCTTTTGATGGGTGCTTTTTAGATCTTATCTAAGCCAAGAACTTCCTTCATGGTGTAAAGTCCTGGCTTCTTGTCGCTAACCCATGAAGCAGCGCGAATAGCACCACGAGCAAAAGTAGCACGTGAAGTAGCAATGTGCTCAATGCATACACGCTCGCCATCGGTTAAGAACATAGCATTGTGTTCGCCAACCACATCACCGCCACGTACAGAAGAGATACCGATAGTACCGTAAGATCTCTCACCTGTAATGCCATTACGACCTGCTACTAAAACATCATTTAACTGTACGCCACGAGCCTCAGCGGCAGCCTCAGCCATAGCTAAAGCAGTACCTGATGGAGCATCAACCTTATAGCGGTGGTGGGCCTCATAAATTTCTAAATCTGCATCCTGCATAATAGCAGCGGTCTTCTTGATAAGAGCTAACATGACGTTAACGCCTACAGAGAAGTTTGCAGCAAATACTACAGGAACAGCTCGAGCAGTGGAGACAATCTTTGACTTGTCGTCATCAGTAAAGCCAGTAGTGCCTAAAACTACAGCGCAGCCATGCTCTTTTGCATAATCTAAAACACTTAAGGAGCACTCTGGACGAGAGAAGTCGATAAAGACATCTGGTACAACAGTAAGTCCCTCAACAGAGTCTGCTCTTTCGCCATTGAAGCTTAATGGCAGTGGGTTGTCATTTTTCGAAATGCCAGAGATTACCTTGAAGCCTTCCATACCTTGGCAGCAATCAAAAATAACATGACCCATACGTCCTGACAGGCCTACGATACAGACTTTTAGCATGAACCAAACTCCTTGCTGAGGATTTGTAGATGACGATATCTTTTGTTGGTTGTTAAGTAACCGGCACTGCTGTAAAAGAGCCTGCCTTTATGATTAAGGGGCTCAAGATAGAGATAAGCATGCGGACAGCGACGCATGCGAAATAAGCGATCGGCAAGGTTTAATAAAGCTTTACCTACGCCATGGCGATAGAAAGCTGGATCAACATAGATGGCCTGAATAAAGCCAGGCTTACCATGATGCGCTTGCACGCCAATAAATCCTAATACGTGTGAGTCATTATCAGCGTTAGCTGCAGCGAGAATATCAAAGTCACCAGAGCGCAAACGCTTTTTCCATAGCTTGTGCATCTCTTTGACCGTATATCCAAGCGGCTCTAAACGACCTTCATTTTTAGCTGATTCAATCTCGATACGAGCAATTTGTTCAAGATCATCTTCTTGAGCAGGACGTATGATAAAGGACTTTACTTCACTCATAGTCGAATGTTGGTATCCATCTCAGCTTGTTCAATATAAGAACTTCTTCTTTCATAAATGACTCAGGCAACAACAAAAAAGACCACGAGAGCATGTGGCCACAACACGTGCCTTTCTGCTTAAACAAGCGTTATCTTGTTATGTATTGTTGCTGCAAACTGCAATTAGCAGCTCCATGCTATTTTAGGAAGTTTCCCCAAAAATGTCTCAAAAATGTTCATTTGCACGCAATGCTAGCTAAGTTTGATGTCTTTTGGTGCAAAAATACCCACATACCGACCAAATCTAACTGCCACTATGCAAACAACTGCCAGTCTCACAAATATGGGAAAGTAGTACAAAAAAGGCAGGTGTTTTTGTTTGATAGGATAGGTGGGCTTTTTAATTTGACTCTTGTTAAGAAAATTTGAGGAAATGCAGAATATGAGTAGTATTAAGATAAGAAAGCCGGGATCTAAGCCCGGCTTTAGAATGTTTGCACATTCGGGTTCATAATACTTCTTAGTACATTGCATGCAGAAGTATGTATGAGACTGGAAGAAGTTTATTGATATCTATGAAATTCTTGTTATTTCAGGGTGATCCTTAAACTCCCAAGCTATACGGCAGCTTTCTTCAAGTTCTTCTAGGATATTAAAAGCATCCAATATGTTTTTACCAGGTACTATTGGTCCATGGTGAGATAGTAAAAAACCATCTGCAAGCTCAATATTTTGTTTAGCATAAGCAAACAGCTCTTGAGAACCTGGTGGCGCATACGGTATCAAGCCAATTTTTCCTAGTTTCATTTCCAAATAAGGAGTGTACTTTGGAACTATATCAACAGGATTTTTATGATCCATACAAGACCAAAGTACAGAGTAGAAACTATGTGTGTGCAATACAGCACCGCAATCTTTACTGCGCTGGTAAAAGGCTACATGCAAAGGCCATTCTTTGCTTGGCTTACGGCCCTCTAAGAGCCTTCCAGAAAAGTCGATGACTGAAAAGTCATCAACACTCATCTGACCAAGTGTAGAGCCAGATGCTGAGATCACTAGCTTATCGCCATGCCTAAAGCTTAGGTTTGCCGAAGAACCTGAAACCTTATTGCGAGCAAATAACTGATGCGATACCCATATTGCATCTTCTAGCTGAGCCTTTACATCAGAATCATTTAATACTGTCATCATTGCTCCATATTACCTGTGAACTTTAATGCAGTATCAAAGAAGTTAGGATCACCGAAGTTTCCTGACTTTAATACCAAGCGTACCTTAGGATTCTTTGAAGGCACCATAATAGGAACTCCTGGTGCAACACTTTCGCCAATCAAGTAGCCATCTGCAGGCAGTGCTTTCATAACTGCGCCAGATGTTTCTCCTCCAGCCACAATAAAGCGAGTATAGCCTTGTACGAAAGCAAGCTTTGCAAGATCAGTCATGAGACCTTCAATTGCTTCAGCTAGTTTGGTTACACCGTAGCTTTTTTGTAATTCTTCAACCTCATTAGCCGCAGCTGTGGAGTAGATTAAGCAAGGCTCATTAAATGAGCATGCTTCACTCCAGAGAGTTTCTGCTTTTAATTTACCAGACATCAGTTTGTGAGCATCAATCTTGATTGTTTTGTGCCCTTGCTGAGCAAAGTTTTTGACTTGTTGCTGTGTTGCTGCAGAACAAGATCCAGCTAATAAAATGGCCTTACCTTCAGTTTTAGACTTAGGCATATGTGTGCCATCAGCTTGAGCGCCACTGTCACGTAGATAACGTTGACCAAGAGCTGTAAGAATACCGGAGCCACCGCTTTGAACTGCAAAGTCACCAAATACTTGCGCAATGCGCAGAGCATCTTGATCATCCTTGTAATCAGGGACTAAGTAATAGTGTTCATGCTCTGCGTCAAGTTTTTCTAAATACGCTTTGAGCTTTTCATCTGAGTATAGCAACTCATGATTGATTACGAAGCAAGGGTACTTGGATTGTGCCTCCATCAAGTTTTTTAAGCTCGAGTCACGCATTGGTGTTAGAGGGTGATCTTTCATTGGGCTTTCAGATAAAGGCACACCATTGATATATAAGATGCCGTCCTTAACAACTCGTCCATTGACAGGCAACGCAGGGCAGATGAAACTACCCTTGGCACCAAAATTATCGAGGAAGTTATCTAAAATCGGACCAATGTTGCCTTTCTCTGTGGAGTCGAATGTTGAGCAGTATTTACTATAAATATGCTCTGCACCATGATCTTTAAGCCACTTCGCAGCAGCTAAAGATGACTCTTGAGCCTCTTTTACAGGTGCCATGCGGCTCTTTAAGGCAATGATTGCAGCTTGTACGCCATTCTTTTCCAGATCTATGTCTTGAGGGATGCCATCAAAGAGCATGGTTTTGAGGCCTGCCATAGCTGCAAATGATGCAGCATCACTAGAGCCAGTAAAGTCGTCACCAATCATGCCCAAATAAAGATGATAAGCCATGTTGAATCCTTATTTACTTTCTACCCAAGTTACAACTTCTGGCACATAAGCAATTAATAGTGCCACTGCAAACATTACCCCAATAAAAGGTAATACATGTACGCTAAGGCGTGTTAATGGTACCTTGGTTACATTGCTCGATACGAACAGTGCAGTTCCTACAGGAGGGGTTAGTAATCCAATGGTAAGAACAACTACCATAACAATACCGAACTGAACCAAATTAATTCCAACAGCCTGCATTGCCGGAGCTAAGATAGGGCAAAGCAGCAAAATCGCTGGTGAGCTGTCGAGGAACATTCCGCAAATTAAAAGAAGTCCGATAACAATAGTAATTAAGATATATCGGTTTTCTGTAATCGAAACTAATGCGGCAGATAGCATCTGAGGAATACGCTCGCTAGCTAAGATCCATCCGAATAGTGATGTGGCTGCAATGATAATGGCGATAGCTGCAGTGTTGACTGCGGCGTCAATACATATAGGCAAAATATCCTTAAAAGTTATTTTGCGGTAAACAAAGAGGCTAAGAACCATCGCATATACAGCGACAACTGCTCCGCCCTCAGTCGGGGTGAATACGCCACCACGAATACCCCAAATAATCATCACAGGCATCATTAAAGCCCAGAATGCGATTCTAAAGCGATGCACCATTTCTTTAAATGGAACCTTTCCTTCTGCTGGATAGTTGTGCTTGCGTGTAAACCACCAAGAGTATGTTAGGAATCCAAGTCCAATACTTACACCTGGTATAATTGCAGCTAAGAAAAGATCACCAATTGATGACTGTGTAGTAACACCATAGATAATGATGGCAATAGAAGGTGGAATAATAAGGCCAATGGCACCAGATGCAGCAACTAAAGCAGCTGAGAACTCTACACTATAGCTACGTTTTTTCATTTCAGGCACCATAACGGTACCAAGTGCAGCAGTATCTGCCACTCCAGATCCTGAAATGCCGCCCATAATTACACCGCTAATAGCCACTACGTGGGCTAAAGAGCCTCTAATTCCGCCTACAATTGAGAGTGCAAAACTAATGATTGCCTCTGTGATACCTCCTTTACTCATGAAGCTTCCTGCAAGCATGAATAATGGGATTGCCATTAAAGGGAATGAGTCAATAGCGGTAAAAAAGCGCTGGCACATAATGTCCAGCGGATAATCTAAGTAAAAACATGCGGAAACAGAAGATACCGCTAATACAAAGGCGATCGGCAAGCCGAGCACCAAGAACAATACAAAAGTCGAACCTAAGAGAGCGTATAGCATTAGCGTTCTCCTTGAGCCAGTTTACGGCGTTGATCAAGATAAACTGTTACGGCAAAGAAGCATAAAGCTAAGCCGCTAAATGGAATGACCGAATAGACATACTGCATAGGCATTTGTAGAGCTGATGACACTTGTCCAATGCCTAGATTAAAGAGCTTGATACCTGAATAAAATATAAGCACTCCAAGTAAAGCCGTTACTGCTGCATTGATAGTTAAGATAACTAAATGAAATTTTCCTGATGTTTTCTTAAGCAGTAGATCAATGGACACATGCGCTCCGTATTTAAGAGCTACAGGAAGACCTATAAAAGTAATCCATACAAACATGTAGCGCCCAATCTCCTCTGACCAAGTCAGGGAATTATTCATTACGTAGCGGCATAATACCTGTCCAAAGATCAATAGGGTCATGCCCAAGATCAACAGGCCGCAGGTATAGCACAGCAGCTTATATAGAAAATTCTCAAACTTTTGCATGTGTAATTCCTTACTGGTTTGGGCGCAGTTATTTAAGACGGCGCAACACTTAGTTGCGCCTAGTTAGAGTTTTTTTAAATAATTAACGACCTAACTCTTTGTTGATACGGTTGAGCAAGTCTTCAAGCCCAACTGATTTTGCGTATGGTTGATGAGCTTTAACAGCTAACTCAGCAAAGGCTTCAATGTCAGGTTGATCGACAATAAGGCCGTTTTTCTCGATCATTTCATTAAGCAGCTTGTCGGTTTCGTTAATTACTAAGCTGTTTTCGTACTCAGTAGCAACTTTTGCAGCTTGAATAACCCAGTCTTGCTGTTCTTTAGATAACTTGTTGAATTTACGATCAGACATTGAAAGGGTGACATATTCATATTTATGTGCAGTCAGACTAATGTGGCTTTGTACTTCTTGAATACGACCGCCGTAGATGAAAGGAATAGGGTTTTCCTGTGCATCAATAGTATGTTGCTGCAGTCCTGTGTAGACCTCAGACCATGCCATAGGAGTTGGTGTTGCGCCCATAGCTTTCCAAGTGTCAACCATTGCAGGAATTTCAGGTACACGGATCTTTAAACCAGTAATATCTTTAGGGGAAACGATAGCCTTGTTGGCGGTGACATGACGTGGTCCACGATCCCAGAAATTTAAAATACGAATACCTGAAGTTTTCAGGACATTACCAGCGATCTCTGCTCCGATTGGACCATCGACGATCTTGACGTATTCATCATGGTTTCTGAACAGATAAGGAAGCTCAAGGATAGAAATAGACTTGTCAAAGTTGCCAAGAACACCTGCAATCAGGGCAAAGTCGACAGTGCCCATTTTCATACCTTCGGCAAGATCACGATCTGCACCAAGTGTTGAGTTTGGATAGATCTCGACCTTTATGTTGCCATTAGACAGTTTCTCAAGCTCTTCTTTGAACTTTAATGAGCCTAATTGCCAAAGATCCTGTTCAGACTGAATGTGGCCAAGCTTTAGGGTGATTGGCTCATTAGCGGCAGATGAAGCATCTTTATCGCCGCCGCATCCTGATATAGCAAATGTAAGAGCAGCAGCTACGGCGCTGAGTAGGGTAAACGCTTTTTTCATATAACACTCCAGTATGTTGTTTGTTGTCACTTAAGGCTTAACTATAACTTTAATGACGTTTTCTTTTTTCTCAGCAAGGCAAGATAAAGCCTCTTGAGCCTGGCTTAGTGGGAATGACTGAGTTACGTACTCAGTAAGATCAAGTCCGTTATTGACTAATGCAGTAGCCTCTGCAAAGTACTTAGGTGCATAGGTCATGCAACCGATAAGCTTTTGTTCATTAAATACAAAGCTGTATGTGTAGACAGGAATATTGCTAGTAATCATTGCCACTAAACCTACTACACCTTGTTTACGTGTGCATGCAGAAGCTTGATCAATGATGTTTGGAGCACCAGCGCAAACTAAGCAGGCATCAACGCCTTTACCATCAGTTAGCTGTTTAACTTCAGCTGGTACATCACAACTAATAGGATCGTAAACATGGTCCGCACCGAATTTCAGTGCCATCTGACGGTTATACTCAGAGGTATCTGTACAAATAATCTTGGAGTATCCATAAGTTTTAGCTACTGCTAAGGCCAGTAAACCTACAGTGCCAGAGCCTAAAATGCATAGAGTGCGTCCACGTGTACCCTGATCGATACGGTGCAGAGCATGTACAGCTACAGCTAAAGGCTCAACTAAAGTTCCAACTTCGTAAGTTACGTTGTCCGCTAACTTATGAATCTTGCATGCTGGGGCTGGGAAGAATTCTGAGAATGTTCCGATCCAGTTAGGGGTTCCTGGAACCGATTTTGATAAGCATAAGTTTTCATTGCCGTCAGCACAGAATCCGCACTTTCCACAACCTAGCTGTGGCTCTACGGTTACGCGATCACCGATTTTAACGTTGGTTACATTAGCGCCAACTTTTACGATTTCTCCAGTAATTTCGTGGCCTAAGATTGCTGGTGCTTTACGGAAAGGGTGTGTACCTAAGAACAGATGCAGATCTGAGCCGCAAACGCCTGCAGTATGTGTTTTGATTAAAACATGATCTTCATTAATCTCTGGAACTGGTATGTCCTTAACTTCAACTTTTTTTAAGTCTGTAACAAAAGCAGCCTTCATTTGCGCATCTCCTTACGAGTAACTAAGCTTTTGTACTAAATTAAAACATCATGGACTAAGTTATAAGTATAGATTGTCCAAGTTTGGGACTTGCTTCAAAAATAAACCAGTTAAATAGATTAAAGTGTCACGTTTTAGGACAGTTTGTCTTTAAAATCCTGTTCGATTTTGCTACATTTTGATCAGCTATAATTAATATGTTCGATTCTTGAACTGTTTGGGGTGTTAATCTACTTATGAGAATAGCTGCTATAAATGACTCAATAAGTGAGCAGAAATACCGTGTTCTAGCCGTATGTCCTTATCCAGGTCTCGACAATATTATTAAAGAAGTGGCACCTGAGTTTCCCGAGTTAGAGCTTATCTATGAATATGGTGAGCTAGAGTCTGGTGTTGAGATTGCCCAACAATATAATGATGGGGAAGTGGATGCTGTTATTTCTAGAGGAGGTACAGCACGTCTTATTAGTAAGAACATTAAACTTCCTACTTTTGATATAGGTATCACCACTAATGACCTTATCAACACCTTATCACTTGCCAAAAACACCCAAAGTAAAAAGATTTGTCTTGTTGGTTTCTATGAGGTGACTAGGGCAGCTCGTTATTTGGATAGGTTATTAGAGCGTCCGATCCCTACCTATGTGACTAAAAATGCAGCTGAAAACTCTGCCATGATGAGAAAGCTCAAAGAGGAAAACGTAGAGCTTATTATTGGCGATGCTACATCTGTCCGTTTTGCCTCGGCTGAAGGTATCAATAACATAATGATTGCATCAGGAGAGGATAGTGTTAGGCAATGTCTTACTTCCGTACTAATGCTATTTAAGATGCAAAATGACTGTATTGAGCTACAAGCTCTTCAGCGCTCCATTTTAAAGAATCTAGAGATTACATACTTTATATTAGATAGCGATTTTGAAACACTACACTCTCAGGTTCATACACCAGATTTAAAGAAGATCTCATCAGCTCTAATGCAAGAAGTTTCTGGGGCATATGCTAAAAAATATTTGGCAAAAGCTAACTCTGCACGTGTACCTTTTGAGCATGGTGACCATGTTTGGATTTTAGATTTAAAACGAGATTTGTTTAGAGATCAGCAGGTGGTAACAGTTGTTTGGATGTTAAGTTCCACCTCAGAAAAATCAACATCTTCATATCTGCAAGACTTATCAGCAGCTGCTTATCCATTTCAAGTAGAAAGTCTTAAGTCTGCTGATCCTAAGATGGAGCAGGCTATTTCAGATTGCAGAACATTTGCAGCTAATAAAGCCCCGATTTTAATTGTTGGAGAAAGGTTTACCGGAAGACAAGCATTAGCTCATATGTTATATAACTTAAGTTCTTTTGGTAAAGGTGGCTTTTATTCTCTAGATGTGGCCGAGCTAGATGAAGAGGCACTCAACATGCTTTTTGCATCTCCCCGCTCATTGTTATGTTCTTTATCTCTTACACTAATTGTCCGTAATCTGCAGCAAGCTAATGCAGAGATTTGCCGAAAATTCTTTGCTCATCTTAATGATTGTGGTTTTACTCGTCGCTCACGTGCAATATTTATTTTTGACGAGGGGACTGATTCTAAATCTAACAGTCAAACACAACTAATTCGATATGTACTAAGTTCATTGCAAGCACTATTGATTACTGTGCCTTCATTAAGAGAAAGACAGGGAGATTTGATGTTCCTAGCTGCGATCTCATTAGGTGAAGCATGTGGTAGTAGTGGTCGAAGCTGTGGCGGTTTTTCTACAGATGCTGAAGCCTTTATCAAATCCCAAACATGGCCAGGAAACCTGCATGAGTTGCGAGGGGTTATACGTCAGGCTGTAATGGCATTTACTGGCGAGTATGTTGATCGCTCTCATCTTGAGAGAGCAGCAGACAAATGGTCAACAATTTACAAGACAACAGAAAGATCACCAATAGTGATTACAGACAGCTTGTTTCAAGGCTCTCTAAGTGAAATTGAAGACAAGATCATTGCTGAAGTTATGCGACAGGAAGGTGGTAATAAGACACGTGTCACTAAACGACTCGGAATTAGCCGCAATACTTTGTGGCGCAAGCTTAGTCAGAAAACAGATGGTGACGAAAGCAATTAGAGCTTGATAATAACATCTCGACCATAAGTTGCTATGCTCAAGTGAGTCCACGCCTACAGAATGCCTTGCGTTAACAGCAAGGCAGTTTATAGGATGGATTAGTTGAAGCCTAAGAGCTCTCGAGCGCTTTGGCGAGTTGTCTCTGTGATGGTAGAGCCGCCGATCATGCGTGAGATCTCTTCAATACGGCCATCATGGTTGAGGGCTGTAATGGTGGAGTTAACTTGACCGGCTTCATTGTACTTAGCTACTACAAATTGAGTATGGGCCTTGGCAGCTACTTGAGGTAAGTGAGTTACAGTAATTACCTGGGTATAGTTTCCTAGCTCGTTTAGCAGTTCGCCAACTGAAAGAGCGGTTCTGCCTGAAATACCCGTATCAATTTCGTCAAAGATAAGGGTAGGGGTAGAGTTAACTGAAGCGGTTAATACTTCAATAGCTAAAGCAAGTCTAGAAAGCTCACCGCCTGAGGCTACAGCTGCTAAAGGACGTAAGCCTTGACCTAGGTTGGCTGAGAACATGAAGGTAAGTTCATCACGACCGCTTGGACGTGGCTTGCACTCCTCATCACGGCTAAGCTCAATATCAAACTTGGCATCTGGCAAGGAGAGGACTTTGATCTTCTCTTCAATCTTGGAGGCTAATGAGGCTGAGGCTAGTTTACGCTCCTTGGTAAGTTCTTGAGCCTTAGCTTCATAATCAGCACGTGCAGCTTTAACCTCTTCAGTAAGATCACTGATGCGCTTACGTAAAGAGACAAAATTATTAATCTTGTTCTCAATGCGTTCTGCCATTAAGTACAGTTCTTTTGGCAGACAAGAGAAGCGACGAGCAAGCTCGTGAGCCTTGGTCATGCGACCTTCAAGCTCGGTAATGCTTACATCGAGAGTATGAGTGCATAAGTCCTCAGCAAGGCCTGATGCTTCTAAGAGGTTTTGCACTGCAGCATCAACGTTTTCGACGATCTTATCGATACGCTGATCAAAGGCTTTAACTTTATCTAGTGAAGATAAATACTTACCTAAGATCGCCACTAAGCTGTTTTCATTAAGCTCAATACCTGCATGAAGATTACCCAGGATATAGCTAAATTGAGCTTGGTGTTGAGCACGATCAAACATGCTCTCTAACTCTTCATAATCACCCTGAGCAAAGTCGAGGCGCTTGAGCTCTTCAAGATCATAGCGATCTTGTTTGTAGGTCATGGCACCAGCTTTTTGCTCTTCTGCAAGCTTAGTAAGATCGTGGCGTAGTTTGCTATAACGATTGAAAGCATCGTTAACTTCGTTAGCCAAAGGACGCAGTTTGCCAAAGTTATCAACGATCTCAAGCTGTCTTTTGCCATCCATTAGGCGCACGCCATCATGCTGACCATGAACAGCAACTAGAAGCTGACCAATTTCTCGAAGCTGAGTTAGCGTAGCAGGATGGCCATTAATATATGCTTTTGACTTGCCTTCACAGGTAACGATACGGCGCAGTAAGAGCTCGTCATCATCGTGCATATTCCATGAGTCAAAGCCAACAGCTTGTCCATCGGCAACCACAGCAGTATCAACTTCACTACTTTCGACTTGCTCAAGATTAGGAGCATTGCTAGAGATAAGATCGCCACTGCTATGATTTTCAGGAGCTTGACTGTCAGAGGCTGTATTTGCTTGTTCGCTCACGATCTTCTGATCGCTGCTTTTGCTATTACGCTCTTCTAAAAAGCCGTAGTCGTCTAAGAGTTTGATCGCCTTAAATTGATTTTTTAAAGAAAAGCGGGCATTAACCTCAAGCTGCTTTTCGCCTTGGCGAACCATATTGGCATCGGCTTTAGCTCCGAGTACTAAGGACAGGGCATCGACAACTAATGACTTGCCCGCACCTGTCTCTCCAGTAATACAGATCATGCCTGGAGTGAAATCAACTTCAGCCTCTACTGATAAAGCAAGGTTATTCAAATTGAGTTGTTCTAGCATGATCTCTCCGAGATATGTTATCCAATGCTGAGATACGAGTATAAGCTAAGTACACCACATAATATGTAATTGCGGGAATAAATAGCGCTCAAAAGTCTCAAGCCATGCAATGTTTTGCTAAGAGGTTAACTCTGCCTAGCTGTAAATTAGCACGTTCTAGCATCATTAAGGCACGTTGCGCATTATAAGGCAGTAAATAACTCGTGACTTACATGCTGCGTTCATATGGCCTGTCGAAACTAAACTATATAGGTCATTTTAAGATACTAGAATATAAACTATATTTTAAATCAAGGGGCAATTAGGCCCAAAATAGCCCATTTATTTTGCAAACTCTTGGTTATAAAACCATAAGCAATTCGGTCTATGTTCGCAAAAGTTAGGCTATATCTTGCTTTTTAGTAACATTTGTTACTAACAGTACAGTTACTAATTTAATCAAGTTTTAAGTAGTATGCTATAGGATAGCACAAAGATCTTAGCTTGTGAAAGTAGCTTGCGATCGTGACATTAACTTAGACCACAGCCGTAAATGCTGCTAAGTAAATAGCTAATCGCCATTGCCTAATAGTTGTCTTGCTAAGCATGTACATGATGCTACTGATTTATTCAAAAGATCTAAGTAGTGCAAAAAGAAAGTTTGCCTAGCATATTATCCAAGTTTACGTATGTGCAGCCTTGAGCGGTGCGGGTTAAGCTGTTTTCTGTTTTGCTGTCTTGCTGTCTTGCTGTTTTATGCAACTCTTTCTATACAAAGCTAAGAATGGGGCGATGACTTTAAACAAAAGCATCATAAAAGGCGCTGCTAAGAGGGTACGATCGTCATTTGAATGTAACGATTTGCGCTTATTAATGGGCAGGATGGCGCATAACTGCATCGAAGTTTTGATGCAGTTATGTGGGAGACAAGGCTTACATAGAGGTTGCTAGCTCAGGAAGCTGTGCTTGTTAGATTGAGCAATAGCACTTGCTTACAAGTGCTATGTTACTCATTTACGAGAGGTGATTAAACTAGGCTTTGACCCCATCCAAGTTTTTGGCGGAGGACAGAGTAGTAGTCGTAACCTTCAGGGTGGATAAGCGTCAGTGGTGTGTGGTGCTGACGAATGCGAACTACACACTTGGTGTCGGCGCGAATGGTTACCTGTCCATCACAGTTAACATTAACCCATTCATGGACGTCTTCTTTAAACTCGAAATCGACTTCAACTTTGCTTTGTCCTGGAATGATGATTGGAGAACAGTTGAGCGACTGTGGGAACATTGGCACTAAAGAGAGAACATCTAAGTGAGGTTCAATGATTGGTCCGCCAGCTGACAGGGAGTATGCGGTAGAGCCAGTAGGAGTGCCAACAATGATACCATCGCCACGTAAGGTATACATGTAGTTGCCATTGATATTAACCTTGCAGACAATCATGTGGGCAAGAATACCAGAGTGTATTACAGTCTCGTTGACGGCTAGAGATTGACCTAATTGATCTTCAATGCCCTCTTCAGAGCGACGGAGGACTCGCACATCTAAGAGCGTGCGTTTTTCAATGTTGTACTCGCCTGCAACTACCTTGGCTAAAGAGTTTTCGATATTCTTCGGACTAATGTCTGTCAACAGTCCTAGATGGCCGCGATTAACACCGAGCATTGGAACATCAAAATCTACCATTGAACGAGCAGCACCGAGCAATGAGCCGTCGCCACCCACAACAATAATTAAGTCAGTCTCACGAATAGACTTACGGGCAATTACAGGAACATCTGAGATGTTAAAGCCAACTGCAGTGTTCTGATCGACGTATGCATCTACACCTAAGCCCTTTAAGAACTTAGCAATGTCACTAATGGCACCGCCAACAGGACGGTGATAGACCTTAGAGACAATGACGGCTTTCTTAATCGGTTTAGCTTTATTCTCTGCTTCAGGAGTTATGCTCATCGCGATCCTCTTTGCCATATGGCACTCAGCTAGCTAGCCTTGTTAGTCTTTGGTATACCAAGGACCAGGGCTCTAGGCATGAAAGTCTCTTGCAGAATAAGTGTAACTTAGCTCTTGAATACTAGTCATCAACATACTATCTACAAGACATCTTACTAAGCTTATTAGCCAAACGCATAGAATGCAAGCAATCTAAGGGCTAAATGCCGATTTAGACACACCTTGTTACAGTCTTTTGAGCTAAGTATCGTTAAGTAATTGTTTCTAAGCCTTAATCTTTTGAAAATTATTGCGGCGTTTTGGATAAATTGGCTTGTAAATGAGTGTACTGAACTGATGCTGCAATAAGTTAATTATGGGATTTGTAACTTATCAAACAAGTTTATATTATGTTGGGTTGGCTTATATAACATAAAGCCCGTAAGTATCCGCTTTTTTAACATTAGTTTCATTGCAAAATTGTGATCTTGGTGCTATTATCGCGGCAGTTTTAAGCTTAGTGCGTGATGCTCTAGCTTAATTTTTAGACTCTAGTGCAAGGCTTGTTTATTCATGCTGATTTGACCTCAATTTATTGAGTCAAAAACTTATATTGTGCCTTGTTAGCTCAATGTAAGGCACATAGTCTCCCTCTCTTCTTTTTCATACAAGCAATCCTGCTTGTTCGTGTCTAGTATCTCCTGTGGATAGATAAAGGCGTATCGACTTTACTTTTGCAGTGAGCTGCCTTGATTGACGGATGCTCTTTCAATGTTACAGAAACTCTTTGGCTTTGATCCAAATGTCCATAGTGTAAAGACCGAGATTTTAGCCGGTGTAACCACATTCCTGACCATGGCCTATATTCTTGCGCTGTCTCCTAACGTATTAGCAGCTGCAGGAATGGATAAGGGGGCTCTCTTTACCTCAACAGTTATCTCTACTGTTTTAGCTACCTTATTAATGGCTATTTACGCTAAGCTGCCTTTCTCCTTGGCACCTGGTGTTGGCCTTAATGCTTTCTTTGCCTATACCGTATGTCTGACTATGGGCTACACCTGGCAGTTTGCTCTGACTGCAGTATTGCTTGAGGGTCTGATCTTTATCATCCTGACAATTACTAATGTTCGTGAGCAGATTGTTAATGCACTGCCAATGTCGCTTAAGTACGCGATTTCAGCAGGTATTGGTCTGTTCATTGCGTTCATTGGTATGCAAAACTCTCAGATCATCGTCAACAATGATGCAACCTTAGTATCCTTAGGTGACATTACTCAAGGCCCTGCAATGCTGGGCATGATTGGTCTGCTTGTAACTTCCGTTCTCCTTATTTTACGTGTCCGTGGCGCACTGTTATTAGGTATCTTAATTACCACCTTAATCGGTATTCCTTTAGGTATCACTGATTTAAGTGGCTTAGTTGGTATGCCTCCATCAGTAGAGCCAATCTTATTCAAGTTTGAGTTTGATAAGATCTTCACCACTGAAATGGCTTTCGTTGTGTTCACCTTCTTATTTGTGGACATCTTCGATACTATCGGTACTTTAGTGGGTGTTTCAACTCGTGCTGGCATGGTAGATAAGAATGGCCGCATTCCTCACTTAAAGAAGGCTTTCTTAGTTGATGCCGTTGGTACTACTGCAGGTGCTATGGTTGGTACCTCAACTGTTACTACCTTTGTTGAGTCAGCCTCTGGTGTTGCTGAGGGTGGTCGTACTGGTCTTACCTCATTTACCACTGCAATCTGCTTTATCATTGCACTGTTCTTAGCTCCATTCTTCTTATCAGTTCCAGGTGCAGCTACTGCTCCAGTACTGATCTTAGTTGGTCTGATGATGATGAGCCAGGTACAGAAGATCGACTTTGCTAACTACTCAGAGTCCATCCCAGCTTTCTTATGTATCGTTATGATGCCACTGTCATACTCCATCTCTGAGGGTATCGCTTTAGGCATGATCGCATACGTGCTCTTACATCTGTGTGCTGGCAAGTACAAGAGTATTACTGTAGCAAGCTGGATTTTAGCTGCTTTCTTCGTACTCAAGTACCTTATCTAATTAACTTAAGAGCATATGCTGCAGCCACTCATTAACACGAGTGGTAAGTAAGCATCAGGCTGATTTTCAAAGCATTGTCCATGCACAGTATAACTACTAGCAGCATGGGCAAATGCTTCAAGCAAAGCTTGTCCAAGTGCTTTTATAGCTTAGTAAGTTTTGTACTAAGCGCTCTAAAAGGCCCTGTATGATTAATATCATCAGGGCCTTTGTCGTTTTAGGGCAGCCCAATCTATTTCAATCGCGATATCTTCTATATAGCGGACCATAGAATCTCATCAAGGTAATAGATGCTCATAGAATCTCATAGAAGGTGATAGCCGCCTATAGAATCAAATTGAAGGTAATAGCCGCGCATAGAATCATATTGAAGATACTAGGAGCACATCTAAGCACTTTCGTTTGCCTAGCATATGCCAAGCATGCTCAGAACCGTGCGGCCATGCCATGCCATGCCATGCTACGCGCATGACAAGCTGCAGTAATGATAGAGCCAGATTGCTGCTAATGTATAGCTATTAAGAGTGAGTATAAGATTGCCACGCTCTGTAGCGTTACCGAACGCATTAATGGCGCAGCTAAGCCATGCAAGGGCTGCGATGGGGTTGGTAATGCCTATCTAAGGTATGCTACGGAGCTAGGAGCGTGCTTTGGTCAGATAATTGTGGCATTAAGTGCTGCGCCTGCGTGAGGTTTTGTGAAGGCGTTATGCTTTGCACGTTGACTTAGATTGAAAATGGCTGAGTGCAGGTAGTAGTGCTCGACTAACTAAGTAGTGGGGGATGGGGTGGGGTATGTTGAGAAATGTTGTATCTATGATTTTAGGTACAAAAAAACGGCCTTAAAGCCGCTTGAGTACCTGATGGCGGATGGAGTGAGATTCGAACTCACGGAGGACGCAAATCCTCGACGGTTTTCAAGACCGTTGCATTCAACCGCTCTGCCATCCATCCGCATAGGTTGTGCGCACATTATACCGAGTTTTAACTAGGATGCAACACTTGCTTAAACTTTTTTGGAGTGTATTTGCCCCTATGTACAGTCAAACGCGATAAATAAGCTAATTGTATAGATTGTACTTATGCAGCAATCTAGCTGTATTAGAACATGTGTTTTTGCTTTTAAGCCATTGTTCAGTGTATTTTTGGATGGTTGTGATGATTTCTCTTGGAAGTCGCCTGTAGCTGCTAATTGAGCAAGTAAGGTGGAATTAGCTTTGCTTGAATTGAAAAAGGCAGGCCTATGGCCTGCCTTTTAAAGCTTATTTTTAGCGCTGTAGTTGTGGCTAGTAGAAACTACAGATCTAAATTACAGCTTGGATTAGCTCTTAGCTGCCTCATTGTCAGCAATCATCTGATGCAGCTCCTGAATGGAGTGTACAGTTGCAAACTCGTCTTCACCGATAGAGTCAACGGTTGCAAATGCTGCATTGATGGTAGTGCAGTAGCTAATGTGATGCTGCAGAGCACTAGCACGTAACTGACGGGAGTCCTTAACAGACTGACGACCCTCAGTAGTGTTAATGACCCAGTCGTAACGGGCTGACTTGATGGCGTCTAAAATGTTTGGACGACCTTCGTAAACCTTCTTTACGCGAGTAACAGGAATACCAGCATCAACTAAGCACTGATAGGTACCACCGGTTGCATCCAGCTCAAATCCGTGCTCGATTAACTTGCGGCCCAGCTCTGGCAGCACGTCCTTATCGGAATTACGGATAGAGAGTAGTACACGACCCTTACGTACGATCTCAGCAGAAGCAGCTAACTGAGCCTTTGCATAAGCCTCAGGGAAGAGCTTAGCAGTACCCATAACTTCACCAGTTGAACGCATCTCAGGGCCTAAGATAGGGTCTGAGCCTGGGAACTTATGGAATGGCAGTACTACTTCCTTAACTGAGTAGTAAGGAGGAATTACCTGATTGGTAACGCCCTGATCAGCTAAGGTCTTGCCGGTCATAATACGAGCAGCAATCTTGGCTAAAGGCAGTGAGGTTACCTTGGATACAAAAGGAATGGTACGTGCAGCACGTGGGTTAACCTCGATGAGGTAAATCTCATCATCACGTACAGCCAGCTGAACGTTCATGAGGCCACGAACCTCAAGCTCCATAGCAAGATCCTTGGAGATCTTGATAATGCGCTCCTTGATTTCCTCGCTTAAGTGCCAAGGTGGGAGTACGCAAGCAGCGTCACCAGAGTGAACACCACACTCCTCAACGTGCTCCATGATGCCGCCAATTACAACCAGGTTGCCGTCGCATACAGCGTCAACATCGATTTCAACAGCGTGATCTAAGAACTTGTCGAGCAGAACAGGAGACTTGTTGGATACCTTTACAGCCTCGTTGAAGTAACGGCGTAAATCATCCTCATCGTATACAACTTCCATTGCACGACCGCCTAATACGTAGGATGGACGTACAACGAGTGGGTAGCCGATGTTCTCAGCAATAGAAACAGCCTGATTTAAGGAAATAGCAGTGCCGTTCTTTGGCTGGAGTAACTGTAACTTATCTACAGCTTCCTGGAAGCGCTGACGATCTTCTGCCTTATCAATTGCATCAGGAGAGGTACCAATGATAGGTACGCCAGCCTCTTCGAGCTTCTTAGCAAGCTTGAGTGGGGTCTGACCGCCGAACTGAACGATCACGCCCTCTGGCTTCTCAACACGGGCAATTTCTAAAACGTCTTCTAAGGTAACTGGCTCAAAGTACAGTCTATCTGAGATGTCATAGTCAGTAGAAACAGTCTCTGGGTTGCAGTTAACCATGATGGTCTCAAATCCGTCCTCGCGCAGAGCCATAGAAGCGTGTACGCAGCAGTAATCGAATTCGATACCCTGACCGATACGGTTAGGGCCACCACCTAAGATCATGATCTTGCGGCGATCTGATGGGTTAGCCTCACACTCTTGCTCATAAGTTGAGTACATATAAGCAGTTGGAGTAGAGAACTCAGCAGCACAAGTATCAACGCGCTTGAAGGTTGGGTAAACCTCGTGTAACCAACGACGCTCACGCACCATATCTTCAGTTACGTGGAGTAACTGAGCTAAGCGTGCATCAGCAAAGCCGCGTGACTTAAGATCACGCATCTCATCTGCGTCGATGGACTTTAAGGTACGACCGGAAAGTGACTTTTCAATGTCGATGATTTCTTTGATCTGTACTAAGAACCATGGATCAACATGGGTGTACTCAAAGAGCTCTTCTACGGTCATGCCCATTCTAAAGGCATCAGCAATGTACCAAATACGGTGTGCACCAGCATCTTCAAGCTCGTGCAGGATCTTGGTACGGGCTTCCTTGTGGTTCATGTCGATACGAGGATCGAAACCGCACTTACCGGTTTCAAGACCACGCAGAGCCTTTTGCAGAGACTCTTGGAAGGTACGGCCAATAGCCATAACCTCACCAACAGACTTCATCTGAGTGGTCAGACGGTCGTTAGAGCCTGGGAACTTTTCAAAGTTGAAGCGAGGAACCTTGGTAACAACGTAGTCGATGGAAGGCTCGAATGAGGCAGGGGTTAAGTTGCCAGTAATGTCGTTGCCAAGCTCATCTAAGGTGTAACCAACAGCCAGCTTTGCAGCTACCTTAGCAATTGGGAAACCAGTTGCCTTAGATGCTAAAGCTGAAGAACGGGATACACGTGGGTTCATCTCGATGATGACCATACGGCCATCAACTGGGTTGATACCAAACTGTACGTTAGAACCACCAGTCTCAACACCGATCTCACGTAAAACAGCCATAGAGGCGTCACGCATGATCTGGTATTCCTTGTCAGTTAAGGTCTGAGCAGGGGCTACAGTGATGGAGTCACCAGTGTGGATACCCATTGGGTCGAAGTTTTCGATGGAGCAAACGATGATGCAATTGTCCTTGCGATCACGTACCACTTCCATCTCGTACTCTTTCCAGCCGATTAAGGACTCGTCAATTAAGAGCTCATGAGTTGGGGAGCTTTCAAGACCCTTAGTACAGATGGCCTCAAACTCTTCTGGGTTATAAGCAATACCGCCACCAGTACCACCCATTGTAAAGGAAGGACGGATAATGCAAGGGAAACCAACTTCGTTTTGAACTTTCCATGCCTCTTCTAAAGAGTGGGCAATGCCAGCACGTGGGCAAGCAAGGCCAATCTTCTTCATGGCAGCGTCAAAACGCTCACGGTTTTCTGCCTTATCAATGGTGTCAGCATTAGCGCCGATCATCTCAACGCCGTACTTAGCTAACACGCCATGACGCTCTAAATCTAAGGCGCAGTTTAATGCGGTCTGACCACCCATGGTAGGCAGAACTGCATCAGGACGCTCCTTTTCGATGATGTGCTCTACAACGCGCCAATCGATTGGCTCAATGTAGGTAGCATCAGCGATATTAGGGTCGGTCATAATAGTAGCTGGGTTAGAGTTTACTAAAATGACGCGGTAGCCTTCTTCACGTAAAGCACGGCAGGCCTGAGTACCTGAGTAGTCGAACTCACATGCCTGGCCGATAACGATAGGGCCGGCACCTAAAATTAAAATGCTTTTTATGTCAGTGCGCTTTGGCATAAATTCCTCCGGTCCTACTTAGTGTTGTTACGCATCAGTTCGATGAAGTGATCGAAAAGCGGGCTTACATCATGAGGGCCTGGAGATGCCTCAGGGTGACCCTGGAAGCTAAATGCAGGCGCATCAGTACGCTCGATGCCTTGTAAAGAACCGTCGAATAATGAGAAGTGAGTAGCCTTAACGTTAGCAGGGAGAGTGTCCTTATCAACGCAGAAGCCGTGGTTTTGTGAGGTGATGTATACGGTATTTGACTCAACATCACGCACTGGGTGGTTAGCACCGTGGTGACCAAACTTCATCTTAATGGTCTTAGCACCAGAGGCTAAGCCTAAGAGCTGGTGGCCTAAGCAAATACCGAATAAAGGAATCTTCTTTTCTACGAAGACCTTGATAGCCTCTTGAGCATAGGTACATGGCTCTGGATCGCCTGGACCATTGGACATAAAGATGCCATCAGGATTGTACTTTAAAGCCTCTTCAGCTGGAGTCTGTGCTGGAACAACAGTCAGACGACAGCCGCGCTGGGCTAACATACGCAGAATATTAATCTTGATACCGAAGTCGTAGACAACTACATGGTATGGCAAAGAAGCAGCATCTTGCTTCTTGTAGCCCTTACCTAAGGTCCACTCGCCGTCAGTCCACTCATAAACTTCTTTAGTGGATACAACCTTGGCGAGATCTAAGCCCTTCATGGATGGGCATTCTTGAGCAAGCTTGACAGCTTCATCAGCACTGATGCTTGGATCAGTGGTAAGGCAACCGTTTTGAGCACCCTTTTCACGCAGAATACGGGTAAGCATACGGGTATCGATGCCTGCGATACCAGGCTTTTGATACTTAGCCAAGAAATCGCTTAATGATGTGTCAGAGCGGAAGTTAGAGGCTACAGAGGACAGGTCGCGAACGATAAGACCTTGAGCACAAACCTGATTTGATTCCATATCCTCGCTATTGGTACCGTAATTACCTATATGTGGGTAAGTTAAAGTAACAATCTGGCCAGTATAGGACGGATCGGTGAGGATTTCCTGATAGCCGGTCATAGAAGTATTGAAGACAACTTCACCGGTTAAAGTGACACCTGCGGCACCAAAAGCTTTGCCTTTGAATACTGTGCCATCAGCAAGTGCAAGGATTGCGGTACTAGCCACAAATACCTCCAAAATTCTGAGCTGATACAAGTGACTTTAGGTGTTTTGCAAGCATTAGACGTGTCAAATTGAGCCTGCTCATGGAGCAGACTTATTGAATAAATATCCACCAGTGCGACGGTATTTTTATTGAACACGTTTTTGGCTTAAAAATGACGCTAAACAAAGAGCGACGATGCCAAAAGAGTACAAGTAGATCTAACCGTAAAGTTCAATCAATTGGGATCTGTCTAAGCTGCGTTCAATCTATGCTTAGCTAGTAACTTGCTAACAAGTTGCTGTTTACTTTAGTCCAATCTTAAATGTAGTTAGATGTACGTTAAAGGTAAGTACATTGCTTACCTTGTTTGACATCGAATGACTTTGTTTAAAGCAGAGGTGTTACTTAAAGATCGCCATGATGAGCATGGGTTACATTAAGTACAATGGGTATGACGCGTACGCGTGCAGGCAGGAAGCTTAGCTTTCAGCCCGCAATGCTAACTCAGAAATTATATAGTGCTGATACAAAACACGCGCATAAAGCGCGCATTTGAAAGTGAAATAAGATCACCACTCATCTCTGAGCTATCCTTGGTGTTATTGCCAAACGAAATAGCAAAGGCATTGGCTCGTATCTTTACTACGAATTCGTTGCCTTTAACCATTTAGCACACTCCAAAGACGCATCAATTGAGAGCTTGAAATTAAGCCAAGTAGGCTGAGGAAATCAGACTCTCATCAGCTTTAAGAGTTGAGATAAGCTCGTTTCTTAAAACTTTTGCGTCGTTCTTTTCCTATGCTTGAAACACTACAGCCAAAGTCCTACCTATTTTAGCGAATAACATCACAAAATCAAGCTTGTTTGCTGGTTTTAGTATTGGTATCTAGGGCACAATACGATACTTTTTAGCCATTACTTGCCCAAATTTAGCCATTTTCGCTTACCTAACTCTTTTGCACTGGATGTCAGACAATTAACCTCACCATAAAAAGGCAGACTCATCCATAAATAACCTCAACATCCAAAACTGACTCATCCCTCGTAAGCTCATCAAATTTCCATTACTGTCTATAAAGAACATCTTTACAAGGCATCAATGACATAATCCATCTTGAAGGCCATTTACAACCGTACCTTTACCAAGAGAGCGTTATCTAAATCTTGCTAAAGATCGTATAAGCACAACTAGGCACTATGATCATTAAAGCTATTTAGCAGGCAGTACTTGGCATACTTCGATAATAATAGACTGCACCCGTTCTATAGCCTAGAAACGACAACGCCCCTGCAAATGCAGAGGCGTTATCAGGAATATGGGGCTATTTGAAATAGCTACTAGCTTTTCTTTTTCTTGCCAGTCACTGCTTTAGCAGTAGTTTTTGGAGCTCTAGCTGATCTGTCTACTTTAATTTGAATGCCAGGTTTTACAAACTTAACATCCTTATTTAAGCCGCAGTGGTTGCAGGCTTCAATAAACTTAGCGTCATACATAGCGCGAATACGTTCGCGACGCTCGGCAACATCAAGCTTAGTAAGTGGCACGTAATCTTGCTCAGGAACATCAATAAGGCCTAAGTATTTGGCGTGAGCTGAGCGTGGGCAGTGATGGAACTCACCATCCCAGATATGACGGCAATTATTTGGACAAGCTTTATACACAGCTTCTTTTTGCTCGTCATTAAGACCGCGATCAGAGGTGTCGCCCATCTCAAACCATGAGATATCCTCATCGGTAGTCTGAACCATAACGCCACGGTTTAAGCAGGTATCGATGATCTTCTTATAATGAGGAGCAACGTTTGGTCCGTAGTTAGAAAAGAAGAATGAGACCTTGTTATTGTTGGCCATCAGATCTAAAAGCTCATCTTTTGGCATTAAGGTAGCGTTAGAAACGATCTGAATATGCTGCAGCTTTGGCAGAGTTAAAAGGAACTTAAAGAACTCTATAAACTGCTTTTGCATAAGAGGCTCACCACCCATGACGCGTAAGGTGAGAATGTGGTCAACTGCCTCAATAAATGACACTACCCAAGACTTAACTGCCTCAATATCCATAGGCTTAGCGCGGCCCATGTTGGCATAGGTTTGCATGAAGTTAGCGCAATCACGGCAGTTTAAGGTGCACTGAGCTGAGATACATACTTCTACATATGGAATGATTAAAGGAGGATTAGCCTTAGCCATTCTCTCGGCAACCATTGCATAGAGCATGTCGAACTCGGCTGATTGAGGATTCTCAAGTGCCTTAGTGAGTTTGGCTTTTTGGTAGCAATACTCAGCACCAAGATTGGCTGGAAGAAGTTCTTCAAGATTCTGAGGCATAGTCCATTATTCCATTTATAGCTAACAGCTAGAAGATAATGCACAAACATCATCATAAGGATGTTTGAAATAGCATAAGCTTGGCATTGATCCCGTGCTTAAAGTTGCGCTGATGCTATGTCAAAGGCGCATGCTTGTCAATTAGGCACATCTGCCCCTGATAACTAAAGTCACAATCGACAAAAATAGAATAGCGCCCTACATCTACCAAAAGAGTAGTGTTATAAACCTACTATAAATAGCACTAAGTAATAGAGCAAATGAAAATGAAGCTTTGCATCCATTACGAGCACATCTACTTAACTACGCTCAGAGCCAACCTAATCAATTTTGATAGTGCTATCAATAATAAGTAGTAAGTTGCACTTGATAGTATCGAACCTAGGCTTTCACATACATACATACATATGCAGCAGTGCAATGTGTTTGCACTCAAATTAGCAATCGCGACACTTATTGTTTAAAAGTTAAGTGAGCTAGGGAGTATTTTTTGGGTGTTTAAAATGTCTTGATGTAGCAAAATGGTGGCTAGAACATCAAAAAAGGGCATACTAACCATGAGTTTTGATCGTGACTTAGGATCTTGCCTGATCTTTTAATGTGCTGAAAATGGCTTAAATTTGGGATTTGTTTGATTAAGGTTAAAAATTTTTCAAAATTTTTTGAAAAAGTACTTGCGTGGGGCTTAGATTTCAGTACAATACACCCTCGTCAGTTGACAGCAGTCACTGACGCCCTGAAGCGGGCTGTTAGCTCAGTGGTAGAGCAGTGGACTTTTAATCCATTGGTCGAGGGTTCAAGTCCCTCACAGCCCACCACTTAAAAACTTCAGGCGGTTTCTGTAATGGGTCGTTAGCTCAGCTGGTAGAGCAGCGGACTCTTAATCCGTTGGTCGCGGGTTCGATCCCCTCACGACCCACCATTCAGAAACAAACCCATAGCGTGGGTCGTTAGCTCAGCTGGTAGAGCAGCGGACTCTTAATCCGTTGGTCGCGG
>Garnier_p2__coassemble_1147_pt1 | contig 32458 bp, 23 predicted proteins | sample Garnier_p2__metabat2_high_PE_037 | metagenome-assembled genome bin Garnier_p2 | reverse complement strand
GATTGCAATCCAAGTTAAAGCGGTTAAACACAGCATCACAAAGACAGCTGCTGAACCGATGTCTTTAGCTCTACCAGAAAGCTCATGGTACTCATCGCCAATGCGATCAACCACAGCCTCAATTGCAGAGTTTAATAACTCCACAGTAAAGGTAAGCCAAGGCATGATTACTAAAAGCAAAAACTCTACTGCACTATCAGCAAAGACAAAAGCAAGGATGGTTAATACTATAGAAAGTGCCAGCTCTTGGCGCAGCGCTGCCTCGTTCTTAAGACCTGCTTTAAAGCCCTGCATACTATACTTACCTGCATTAAAAATACGAGTAAGTCCTGTAGCACCAGGTTTTGCCATTTGATGTAATCCTGTATCAATCGAAAATCAATATTGCATCAGGCACACGAAAACTAAAGTAAGTCTTACAACTTCAAGCAAGAGTAAATTGTCTTTTAAATAGCGCACAAAGGCTATTCAAGGCAGCAAAGTTTAAATACAAACTGAGTGCATACTCATGTATATACAGCACCTTAGATACCTAAAATTAAGGCGCGATCATCACTCACACCATCTAAAATAGCTAAATCTAAGCGCTATATACAAAAGCCAGGATCGCTAAGATCCATATATGGCTTAGCCAAAGTCGTTATCGTTGCACTGATAACATCTTAACCGCATATACAAGCGGTTTTTACGTATTCAAGATCAAAGATCTGATCTTCAAAAACAGCTTAAAGATCATCAAGATCACTGATCTCATGGGCTGATTATAGCAAAAGATAACCGATCACAGGAAATGCACATACCATCGACGCAAAATTTTTGTGAACTTCAGCTAATTAACGCCTAGGATCAGTCCCCATGATCCTAACCATACCAGGATCAGTCCTTACGATCCTGCCAACACCACATATATCCCATGATCCTAACTAATCCCCACAAGCCTAATCTGCTCAAAGCGTCCCGCGATCCCAATAAGCAGCATCTTTACGTACAAACGCTCTGATCCCAAGCCACGATAATACGCACCACTTAAGCCTCATAATCGCATTCGATATACCACTTGCTTCATAAGACATATATGTTCTCAGCGATCACGCTCTCATACCGTTATCTAAACATGAGGCATAAACGCAAGAGCGCCCGCTCACTCCTGCTGCTACGACAAGCGAGATCAGAGGCTCTGCATTGTGCCCCAAAACAATAAAAGCGATCAGCGCTTGTACTAGGATCATGCAATCCATAGTCTTAGCCTCTGATCGCTTTTAACATCCATTGCCTAAGTCGCAGGCATAGCATCGCGCTATTGCAAAGGAACGTAGTCTAGCTACAAGCCTAAGCGGCGCACTTACACTAGCTTAAGGTGCTGCTTGCGCTTGCTTTAAGGCTAGCTTGGTACTTCCTTTATGGCTAGCTTGCTAGTTGGATTTGGATTTTTAATTTGATTTGGACTCGGTTTTGACAAACTCTGCTAAGGCCTTTTCGAGCATCTTCATGCCCTGATGGATTTGTCTATTGCTAATGATGAGTGGTGGAGTAAGTCTAACCACATCAGGATTGGCAACTAAGACAAAGAGGCCGTATTTGGCACACAGCTTCTGAATAGCACCAGACTTGCCTAAATATTCCTTGCTAAGGTGAGCTCCCACCATTAAGCCTTTGCCACGGATCTCATCAAAGACACCATACTTTTTGCCAAGCTTGGTAAGGAGCTTGTGAATAAGCTCGCCCTTTTCTCTTACTGAGTGTAAAAACTTTTCATCGCCTACGGTATCGACTACATATGAGCCAACGGAACAGGCAAGAGCATTACCACCGAAGGTAGTACCGTGAGTACCAGGGGTAAAGTGCTTGGCAAGCTCATCGCTAGTTAAGATCGCACCGATTGGCAAACCTGCAGCTAAACCCTTGGCTGTGGAGAGAATATCAGGACGCACGCCTACTTGCTCAAAAGAGTAGAAGGATCCAGTTCTACCCACACCGGTCTGTACCTCATCAAAAATCAGCACCGCATGGTATTTGTCGCACAGCTCTCTAACCTTTTTGATAAAGTCGATATTGCCCTCAATAATGCCGCCCTCACCCTGAATAGTCTCTAAGATAACGGCACAGGTCTTATCACTGATGGTTGACGTAAATGTATCGATATCATTGTATGGAATATGGGTAATACCACCAGGGGTTGGACCAAAACCTTTGGAGTATTTCTCCTGACCACCAACGGATACAGAAAAGAGAGTACGGCCGTGGAAAGAGTGGTAAAAGGAGATAATCTGATCTTTATCTTCACCATAGTTATCGTAAGCAACACGACGAGCAAGCTTGAGAGCAGCCTCATTTGCCTCTGCACCAGAGTTAGTAAAGAACGCTCTGTCAAAGCCACTAATGGCAGTGAGCTTTTTAGCTAAAGTTAAGGTCTGATCGTTTACAAAGATATTACAAGCATGAATAAGCTTGCTGCATTGCTTCTTGATGACCTTGGTAACGCCCTTGTGATTATGGCCTAAGCAATTAACTGCAATACCTGCAGTCATGTCTAAATACTTATTGCCATCAGTATCGTAAAGATAGCAACCTTTACCCTTCTCAAGCACCATTGGTAATGGGCTATAACAAGGAATCATGACCTCATCAAATGTCTTTCTTGTAACTTTCATCGGCATTCTCTTCTTAGCTGCGCACTAGCCATAGACATACTCATCAAACTATCAGCTACCGCCACTCAAGGCTAGCTATACGCCTTACTTGGCGTAGTCGCTTGTATCTTCTTTAGCGGTTAATTGCTCCGCCCGCACCCACATGCTTTATTTGCATGTCTTATCTTCATGGATTAGCTCATCCACTGCACTCATCGCTTGGCTGCATACACACTAATACTCATGCAGCTGTGCAGTGCTTAGGCCTTCATCTGTGATGAGCGGATTTGTATGTGTTAGCTTTGCTGTTTGTTTGGCTTAGTCTATTGCTAGTTGGTTAAATGTATTAGCTGGTGATGTTTGTTTTGAGCTTTTCTTTAGAAGTTGAACTCATATGCAACTTCATCACAGCAATGTCGCTTTGGACATTTGTCGCAGTCTTTTAAAATCTTCTCTGGCAGAGCATCAATGGTGGTTTTGGTAAAACCTACCTTGCTAAAGAAGTTTGGATTTCTAGTCAGAGCAAAGACCTTCTTGAGCTCAAAGAGCTGAGCTTTATGAATGAGGAACTCTACAATGGCTCTGCCTTGACCCATGCGCTGAATATCTGGGCTAACGCCTAATGAACGGATCTCAGCAAGACCAGTATCGTAAACGTATAAACAGGCACAGCCTAAGACCTCACCGTCTTTTACGCATACGGCAAAAGACTGAATGTTTCTAATGAGATCTTCTCTAGAACGAGGCAGATTCTCACCCTTTTGAGCCCAGTAGTTGACCATCTTCTGCAGTGAATCGATGTCAGAAAGTCTGGCCTGACGTACGGTGAATCTAGCGGTATTGTGAGTTGCAAGAATGTCCTGCACCTCATTTAAAGCAGCAGCAATATGCTGCAGCTTCTCATCAGAAAGGCTGTTGCTTGCATTAAGCTTGGTGGCGTATTGATAGAGCTCATCAATGCTTGCACCATGAAACTCATCGCGATAGACAAAAGGGATCGCTTCCATGTTCTTATTATTTGCCATAGTAGACACTGCGCTTAAGTGGTTGCTCATTGTAAAAATCCTGTTTGTTTGATTGTTACCCACTTCAAAACCATACTTGCATCAACAGAGAGCTTGCTTAGAACTTGCTTCCAAAAGTAGCTGCACTGTGTTGCTTTCTTATGTGCTAGCTACTTGCTGCTCATGCTCCCTTGCTCTTAGCTACTTTTCTTGTCCCTGTTCTCATGTAACTTAGACATCTATGTGCTGCTTATAATGCCTATCTTATGTAGCTACTCTTAACAGGGCGCGTTCTGTGGCCATGCTATAAAGAGAACTGCCATGCCTTAGTGGCACTGACACTGGCATACAAGCTTGCATCATGAGCTTAGATCTAAGCAGTGCCATATTTGACTTGCCCTTAACCTTAATGACGCTTATTTGATGATGGGCTTTGTGCTTGTGAAAGCCCATTTTGATAAAGCCATTGGCTCTAAAGAGTTAAGCTGTCTTAAGATCATGCTGTCGTTGGCACGAGATGCTCAAAAGGTGCTTTTAGTCTATGGTTTTGGGTAAAAAAATGTTTTGGAGCTTTGGTAGCTCTATAAACCTAATGCCTTAGCTGCTGCCTTGTTCATTAGGCTGAAGTGAGTCTGATTTTTCTTGCTTAAGCTGTTTGCTTGTGAGTGTGAAGCTGCAGCTAAAATCTATGTTTGAGGCAAGATAACTAATGCGATTTAAATACTTGGCTGTTATCGTCATTAGATCTCTTGCGTCTTTATATAAACTAGAGCTATCAGACCTGAACTGAGGTTCCGATTCGTCGGAGCTTGGAGAGATTGTGGCGAGCTTGTTCATCGAAGATGGATGCAATGAAAACGCTGTTGTTGCTTTGCTCGGCAACAGCTAGTGCATTTTTAACCTTGACTGCCATGCCATCAGTAATAACCTTAGCGGCAATCAACTCTTCAATGTTCTTAGAGTCAATCAATTCGATTACCTGACCGTTTTGGTCGAGTACGCCTTTTACGTCAGAGAAGAAGACGAGTGGGGCTTTAAAAGCAATAGCAATAGCCGCTGCTACTTCATCTGCATTGATGTTGTACAGCTGACCTTGCTCATTAATACCAATGGAGCAAATGACCGGAGTAACACCCTCATTAAGAAGAGACTTTACTAAGGTGCTATCTTTAACGGAGCATGAAGCAACTTGACCAAATTTAGCCTCGTAAGGGGTTAAGGCACATAGATTAAAGTCAGTACACAACAAACCCACTGCATTAAGACCATGTGCAATAGCCTGAGCTTGCAATACCTTATTGCACTGACCTGCCAAAGCTGCAGTAATGTAAGGCATGTGCTCAGATGGGCTTACTCTAATGCCATCAATCTTGCTTGATTGAAGGTCAAATGCACCGAGAATTTTGTCGACTTCAACGCCGCCACCATGCACGATGATAGCTTGCTCATTATTAGTCTTAAGTTCCTCAAAAAGAGCGCCTAATGCCTGAGAGTCATTTAGAGCCTTGCCTGAAAGCTTAACAATTAACATCTTGAAATCTTCCTACGCCAGCTAGCGATAAGTAACAACTAGCTATCTATTGTGTCTAAGCATTTGTACAACTAGAGCATGGCGTAATTAAGATGGCCTAAGTTAAAACCTTTATTTAGCCTAAGTAGGCCATTTAGTATGGCCAACGTTGGACTTTTAGTATGACCTTAGGCTTACCTAAGGTGGAGCCATCAAATACCTTGCCTAGCACTGAGTTTGATTACAACAGGCATCGGCATCGCGGAAGTTTAAAGTGAATGTTCATAGCTTCAATAGCCTGAGAGGCTGCTCCTTTCAAGAGGTTATCAATAGCTGATGTGATTATGATGTAATCACCATCGCGTGTGTATGAGATATCGCAAAATGGCTCGTGCTGCACATCCTGAAGCTTTACCGTACCGCTCTTAAAACGGACTAAGGAATTAAGCTTGTCACAGTTAGCACTGTCCATCTGACCATAGGCGCTCTCATAGGCATTTTTAAGCTGCTCATCAGATACACCGCTTACCAGTTTGGCGGTAATGGTGGCAAGAATGCCTCTTTTGAAATTGCCTAAGTGAGGATTGAAAATCACCTTGGTTTGAGCGTACTCAGCGATCTCCGGCATATGACGGTGATTGAAAATACCGTAGGCATTTAAGCTCACCTCACAAAATGAGTTGTTGAGCTTTGCTTTTCTACCAGCACCTGAAACGCCTGAAACTGCGTTAATTACCACGACCATGGACTCATCTAAAAGACCATTGGCAGTTAATGGTTTGATCGCAAGCTCTGAGGCGGTTGGGTAACAACCTGGCATGGAGATTAAGGATGCCTCCTCAATCTTTTTTGCATCTACCCAATCAACAAGGCCATAAACACGCTCTTGTAACAGCTGAGCTTGTCTTTGACCATACTCAAAACCGTAGTATTTTGCGAAAGTATCTTTATCAGACAGACGGAAAGCACCAGAAAGGTCAATAACTACAATACCGTTATCAATAAAAAGTGGTGCTAAATCGTGACTTACCTTGTGGTCAGTAGCAAGGAAAATTACGTCACACTCGTCTTTGCTTAAGCCCTGAGCTACTTGTTCATCTAAAGGCTCTAATGACAGTGCACACTTTCGTCGCAGGTTGCCATATAACTCACAGATAGCTTTGTTTGCATCAACACTCTGAGCTGATACGAACAAATGAGTAATGACTACGTCAGGGTGATTTGACAGTAAGCGAACTAATTCACCACCTGCGTAGCCGCTTGCACCTGCAATGGCAACTTTAATCATCAGATAATATCCACAAGGCAATCTACAAGGGTTTAAACATTCAACAATCAGCTCAAAACGAAGTGCTAGGAAAGCTTGTATGGATACTCATGCACTTATGAGCAAACACAAGTAGTGTTTAACCAATTTCAATGTGAACCCAGCACTTCGAGGCTTCTATTGTCTGCAAATCAGCTTATACTAAAAATCCCTAGTCACCCGCTAGATGCATCAAAACAAGGCATAATAAGCTAAATTTTTATAAAATGCCCACAAAAAGTGCACAACTCCCACTCAAATCCGATATATATCGCAATTGATGCACTATAATCCCTGCCTAGCAGCCCATCACCCTAAACACCACAAAAACGGCCCCCTTCTGCCGCCATAAAGCTGCTGTTGCTCATAAATATGGGCATCTAAGCAGCTTACTGACAAACTGCTAGAACTACTTTGCCACCATCAGAAAGCTTATTTGATAAAGCTTCTAAGAGAGCTGTATGTATGTTGAAAAGGGCATTAATTATCTTTTAGACCAGAACTATCGCTAATGGACAAACCGTACTTACGTATGAGTTCTGTTATGGTGTGAATCACATGATAATTTGTGAAACCTAACCAAGCTGTCCCATCTTCAAGTCTACGAATGCTTAGATAACCTGACTGAAAAAGGATAGCAATTGCGTTTTCAACAGTTAGCTCATTAAGGTCTTCGATCTTAACAGTTAGGTCTTTTAACTTAACTGCTAAAAATGGCGAAATATCAGATTTACTCTTAGAGTTTGGATTAACATCGGAGTCTGATTTAACTCCAGAGTTTTGATTAACAAAGGCGGTCAATACCATATTCAGACCAACCAAACTCTCTTCAGTACTCGGTTTACGCGTAGCCTTATCCTTATTTAGCTTGCCATTCATGAGATGGTAGATATTACTGGCCATTCCAATAAAACAGTACTTGACCAGTTTGAGCAAAAATTCATTTTTGGCACCTGCGTCAGACCAGTAATTTTCAAACCCAAGCTCTGGCTCTTTTAGGAATCTAGAAACACTAACTGGCGAACACACTCGCGTTTGACACAAATGATGATTAGAAAACATATGGCCAAAGTAGGCTAATGTAATATTACGCATCAGCTCATCGCGACTTAAATTTAGTACCTGCTCGGCATGCCTAATCTCCTCATCAAAGTAATGCTCAAGCTCGTCCTGAGTAAAGCCACAACATGTAGCATACTTATAGTGCAATGATATGTCGGTAAACTGATTGCCTTCAGAGAAAAGTGAGGCCTGATCGTATGCTGTCACACCAGTAATCAAGACGAAACGGAAATCCATTTCTTTGATAGTTGAGAAGAAGTTAGCATATACCCGCAATAAATCATCTACAGACTTACCGTTCTCAATGCTATACGTAAGCGGGGCATCATACTCGTCAATTAGCAATACCGCCTTAGTTTTGCAAAGAGGTCGATCACCATTGAAGAGCTCTGTATGCTCTTGCATAAATTGCTGATCTGAAAGCTTATCTAAGCTTTGAGTAAATAAGTAATTAGCTTGCTGCATCAAACCGACATTGCTTGGCAATTCAAGACCAAAGTAATTGGCATAAGTATTTAGCTGCCAAAGCAGACCTCTTTCCAACTCATCAGCAGATAAAGGTCTAATATTGTTCCAGGAAAACTTGAAGACAAAGTAGCGATTAGGATCGTCCCATTGAGTGTGGCAAGCTAGGCCTTCAGTTCCCACTGTTCCTTTGGAAAAGAGATACTCTAAAGTTGAGACTAAAGTGCTTTTGCCCATGCGACGTGGGCGAGCTAACAAGCATGAACCTTGTTCACGAGCAAGCGTACACAAAGGTGCTGTCTTGTCGACATAGACCATATCGCCTGTTATAAATTCTTTGAAGCTTGCAAATGAACCTGAGTTTATCTTACGTTGCACCATCTTCCATGCTCCATTTACTGATATATAAGGCCATTAACAGCACAATAGTTACTCATGTCAATACCAAAAAGTGATCATCTTGACCACACCATAATACAGCTTATAGAAATGAAATGCGCGAACTTTTATTCACCTTTCGGTTGAAAGAATTGAGTTAGATCTAACTAATCAGGCGTGGCTCTTTGCTGTTTGCCAAAACGATTGTAAGTTGTGGATAAGAGTGACAATCACAAATATCTATAGCTTTTTGGCTAACTATTGATTGAAAACAAAACACAGTTAACAAACTAGATACTGAACGTCAAGATAATTAGGCAAAAACGGCTGGATCGATTATCATATTGATATTATTTTTCACTTTCGCTTCAATCGAATGCCTCTAAGCTAAACAAGACCTCAATTACGTGCTCTTAGAACTTGAATGACTTCACAACACTCTTCAAGCAGCTGTATAGCGCTTATGTGTTTGTGACGCATCTTGTTAGATGCTTGGTATTAAGGCTAACTAAACTAGGACATTACAGATGGGCAACATTCTACGCTACTCTACAACCATCTTAATTTTGCTAGGCATCGCTCCAATGCCTGATATCTACTATGCAGTGATGGGCTATACAGTATCCATGCTCTTTGTCCTCATTGCAGCTACAGATATCAAGTCAGGCAACATCATCGGTGTCTTCTTATGCCTAGCACTTGCTGCTGTGTACCAGCCGTTCTATCCAATTGAGATGAGTAATGTATTGTGGTTTGTGGTTTACTCCGTCTCTGCTCTGTGGCTCTTAGTTGAAATCGCTTTTATTGCCAACCAAAAGCGCCGCAAAGAGTTTTGGGATAAGCGCCAGCGCGAGCGCGAATATCAGTCAAGCACCTTTGACCAAGACTAAGTAAGCTTCATCCCTTTCTAGCGCTACGCTATCGCCGTAGCGCTCCATAAAAAACTACAGAAACATCCCCTCTCCCTTGCCTAAACCTTAAGCCGTCTCTGTACTGGTCTTGGCATCCCTTTCTTTAGCGTATGCGATTTTGGCACTATCAGTTCACTTTGCTAAGCAGTAGTACACGCCTGAGTTTTACTGCAGCCCATGCTTGTAAGTCCATATTGGCCGATGGCTTAATGTGCTTAGTTTGATTGGTCTCTTAGTGTGACAAAATTGGTCAATTGCCTAGTGTGCCTAAATTGGGCGTGAGCTGATCACATTTTGCTCATAGACAAATCTTGATGATCTTGCAGCTACACTGTATGGACGCTGCTTTAGGCTGCGCTATGTAATGGTTAGAAACTGTGCCTGATGGGAGATAAGAGATGAGCACATTGGAGCATTTAAAAGCATTGGTTGGTTTTAATACTGTCTCAGCAACTAAAGCTGAGCTCGACCAGTCAAACTTAGCTATGCTTGAACATATGGCAGCTCATCTAAAACGATGCTGTTTTACTACAGCTTTGTATGAGGTTCAAGCAGGCAAGTACAATCTCATTGCTTTAAGTCCAGCCTTTGATAAGAGAACGCTGCACACTAGCGACAAGCTTGGCCTCTTACTCTCAGGCCACTCTGATACTGTGCCTTTTGATAACAACAAATGGACTAATGATGCCACTGATCTTACCGTGCGTGATGGTAAAGCCTATGGCCGTGGCTCTTGCGATATGAAGGCATTCTTAGCTTGCTCCATGCAAGTGATTGAAGATATGCATGCTAAGTTTGGTAATGACTATGCTGCCTATCCTCGTGTTTGTCTCATGGCTACCTGCGATGAAGAAAACTCCATGTGTGGCGCTATTGACCTTCAACGCCTCAAGCATACTCCTTTAACTGCTAATAACTTTAGCAAGCTTGAAGTGTCTATTCCTGAGGGCCTAGATTTAAGTGCCGATGATCTTGCTGATGCTTTTGTTAATAAGAGTTTTGAGCTCATTATCATTGGTGAGCCAACACTGCTGCAGCCTGTAGTGGCTCACAAAGGCTATATCGCCAGAGAGATTTGCATTAAAGGTGTGTCCACCCACTCATCTAATCCATCTTTAGGCATTAATGCCCTCGAGTTCTCATCTACAGTGATTCAAGAGCTCAGTGCTTATGCAAACGAGCTTAGCAAGACCAATCGCGACTCTAACTTCCTCGTGCCTTATGCCACCTTAAATCTTGGCTACGTCAGAGGTGGTCATAGCTTAAACTCAGTATGTGATGAGGTAGTAATTGGCTTTGATATGCGCCCAATGCCATCTCATAGTATTGCCAAGCTCAATGAGCAAACAGATGCACTCTACGCTAAGCTCAATGACAATGCTCAAGAGCTCTTTGCATCGAAGTTAAGCACCCCATCCATTCGCGCCAAAATTCCTAGTGCCAATGTAAATGCTTGCAAGAGTGAGTTTGTAGGAACTGCTAAGGCTCAGGCAATTAGCGCTAAAGATGGAGATCTTAGCGGACAGTTCATTTCCATGAACATTCCTTTTGCTGACATTCCATCCTTTGCCAATAATGATGAGCACAGCCTGAGCATTTTGCGTCGACATCTACCTGAGGATGTTACCTTTGACTACGTCAATTACTGTACCGAGGCCTCTTTCTTACAAGACCTTGGCCCTGTAGTCATCATTGGCCCTGGCTCTATCGATCAGGCTCATGGCGTCGATGAGTATGTCGCTCTTAGCGAGCTTGATCGCTACGATACTTTCCTCAGCGCCCTCGTAGATGACTTTTTCTAACAGTACGGCCGGGCTAACTGCATTGTGCTAGTTGTGTGGTTAGCTTATATCCTTGTGCTAGCAGTGCGGCCGCGCTAACTGCCTTGTGCTTGGAGAATGGCCGTGCTAACTGCCTTGTGCTAGTTGTGTAGGCATGCTTAGAGCGTTGCGCTAGTTGCAGTGCAGCCATGAGCAAAGGCAATGCATACAAATGTGCTTTAGCATGCATGGCTGCCTGCTGTTGATGCGCTTTGCGGGTGCGGGCTTGATAGATACGAGATGGATATGATGGTGATTTAGCTTGTGGCTAGATCCACAGTGGGCCCATGTCCTCATCGTGGATTGGTAAGTTCCAGTGATCTTCGTAAGTTAGCTTAACTAAGTATAGACCCTCGGCTTGGGCTGTTGGTCCGGCAAGATCGCGATTGCGTGCATCAAATACGTCTTGCAGCCACTGCTTGTCCTTTTCGCCATTACCCACTAAAAGTAAGGAGCCTACGATATTGCGCACCATGTGATGCAAGAAAGCATTGGCCTGAATGTCAAAGATGATGTAACGGCCACGACGCATCACTTTCACAAAATGTACATTACGGCGGGCATGAGGATTTTCATCCTGTGCAGACTTGAATGAAGAGAAGTCGTTTTCGCCTAAGAGGATTTGCGCAGCATCTTCCATCGCCTGAACATCGTACTCACCACGATATAAAGAGACACCAGCACGTAAAATACCTGGGCGATAATCAGAGTTTTGCAGAATATAGCGATAGCGACGAGCACGGGCAGAGAAACGCGCATGGAAATCATCAGGTACATGACGCACCCAAGTAACGGCAATATCATTAGGCAGTTTAGTGTTAGTTCCTAAGAGCCAGGCTCTATCATTACGCTCATTATTCACATCAAAGTGAATCACCTGACCTGTAGCGCTCACGCCTGCATCCGTGCGTCCTGCACACTTAATCTCAATTGGCTCTGCAGCGATGATGGAGAGGGCCTTTTCAAGCTCATTTTGAATAGCCGGTGCATGATATTGACGTTGAAAGCCTGAATACTTCCAACCTGAATACTCAATTCCCATTGCAATGCGCATTACTATCGATCTCCTGCTGCAAATACGAAAAAAGCGGCCTTAGCCGCTCTTAAATGTCTCTAAGCGCTCATGGCCATGCCACCTGATTGCATCAAGTAATCGAGACTTAAGGCCTCGAAAACTGTCTGCACAGAATCTGGTGGCGGCACATTATCGCAAAAATAAGCGCTTTGCAAAAGCTATCTAAAACACACGCATCAGCTTATAAGCATTATTAGCTGATGTAGCATCGATGCAGGCGTTCTTTAAATAACAGCTTGAGGTTACATGCTTTAGTCGAGGGTATGATCGCCTATAGACTCAAGGTTAACCGCGCTGCTCTAGTCTAAAGTGGCCTTATCTTGGGCATTAGCTTTAGATGGTGTGGCTTCAGTAGCTGCTGCATCGCTCTTTGGGGTTGAGGCAGTGGTAGCGACGGTATTGCGAGCCCTGTCATTGAAGTAGATACCAGAGTTGACGCGGTTATAGCCCTCATTGAGACGATTTGAAAGCTTGCCCTCAATCTTTGAGACCACATATACAGGACGGCGCTTAACCTCTTCACTGACTCTTCCTAAATACTCGCCTAAAACGCCAATGGAGATAAGCTGAATCGAGCCTAAGAAGAGCACGACACACATTAAAGAGGCATAGCCTGGGACCCTAACACCAAAGATCAGAGTCTCAAGGAGAATGTATGCCATGTAGACGAATGCTACTACGCCCACTAAGCTGCCGATATATGACCAAACGCGAATTGGCAGAGAACTAAAAGATACGATGCCATCGAGAGCAAAGTTCCACAGCTTCCAGTAATTCCACTTAGTGGTACCTGCAGAACGCTCAGGACGAACATATGGTACGCCTTTAGACTTAAAGCCAGGCCATGCGTATAAGCCCTTCATAAAACGATTGCTCTCGTTTAAGTTACGCACAGTCATAATGACCTTGGAGTCAATAAGACGAAAGTCGCCAACATTCTCAGGTATCTTTACCTTGCCAGAAAGCTTGTTAAAGACGTAATAGAAACCGCCTGAGGAGATACGCTTAGTATCAGAGTCAGAGGAGCGATCTGCACGAATACCATAAACAGTATCAACATCCTCACTACGCCAAATCTTAATGAAGTCTAAGATAAGCTCAGGAGGATCTTGTAGATCAACATCAATCGGCACAACTGCATCAGCATCGCACAAATCTAAAGCTGCAGTCATAGCAGCCTCTTTGCCAAAATTACGTGACAGCTTGATAAGCGCAATACGCTCATTGCTCTGCATCATTTGCTCGATGATCGCAGCTGAATTATCCTTTGAGCCGTCATCCACAAAGACAATCTCAATATGCTCCAGCACATCGTGGAGCTTTTCTTCTACAGTGGATACGAAGGTAGCTACTGTCTCTTCTTCATTGTAGACAGGTACAATCAACGCAACCTTGTAATCATTATCATAGCGAGCCATGTAAAACTCCTGGCTATTAATCTTTGATCTATAGACCATGCTTTAATCATCTCCCTTTAGCTGCATATACCTTAACTGCAGCCTCCTTGGCGATGAGTTAAAGATTTGATGTTAGTCGTCAGTTAAGAACTCATGACGAGATGATGGATTGTTCTTAAAGTGGCCACCGAGCGCAGTGGTGGTGGTAGATGAAGTTGGATCTTGTACACCACGGGCTTTCACACAGTAGTGAGTTGCAGTAATGGTTACTGCCACGTTCTGAGTATCAAGCAGGGTTTGCAGGGCCACTAGAATTTGTTGAGTAAGACGTTCTTGCACTTGAGGACGCTGAGCAAAGAAACGCACAATACGGTTAATCTTAGACAGACCAATAATCTTAGTCTTTGGCATGTAGGCTACTTTAGCCATGCCATCGATAACCATAAAGTGATGCTCGCAAGTTGAGGTAAAGGAAATATCCTTAACCTTGATCATCTCATCGACCTGCATCTTGTTTTCAATCACAGTGATGTCAGGGAATTTAGAGTAATCAAGACCAGAGAAGATCTCATCTACAAAGAGCTTGCCCACACGCTTTGGGGTCTTAATTAAGCTGTCATCGCTTAAATCAAGGCCTAAAGTCTCCATCATGGTTGTCATGCACTGAGCGATACGCGCTCTTTTCTCGTCATCGCTAAGACCGTTATCTTTAAGTGGTGTCTCAAGACCATGCTCGGTCAGTGCTTGTCTAACCTTGATAGCGTGCTCGTTTAACAGCTCATTACTCATTACCTGCCACCTCTTGTTAACAAAATGGCCAGCATGGAGTTGGCCTGTTTAGACTCGCTTATATAGCTTGATTGTATTCTGCTCAAAACGCTCTCTAATTCGCCGCCGTTTAACTAAGCACATTCAAAGCGCTCTTAAGTTGGCGCATTCAAAGCGCTGTTAAGTTAGCCGTGCACGCATGGTTAAGTTAGCAGCTAAAAGAGAGATGCATGAGCAAGTGAGATAAGTGAATTACGCAATAATCTATACATGAGAGTATGCATAATACAACAAAGCTCACATTTTCACACAGATTATACGCGCCAAAACCTTGCCAAAACATAGCAATGATATTAGTGCTCAATTAGCTAGTGATAAAAGCGACGCAAAAAGTGTTTTTGCTCATGATGTGCGGCGTTAGCATGATGCGCTAAGACTTGTTTTTGCCTGATGGAGCGGTCTTTTTAGAGCTTATGGTTGGCTTGAGACTGGGATTATTTAGTGCTATTGGATTTTGTGGGGCGTGGATCTTGGATTGGATAGCAGTAAGAGCGTTAGCTCTTACTGCAGTTATGATTTGATTTGCTTGAGCTAAAGTTGCTTTTACTGATCTGGGTCAGCTGCAAAAGTTGGCACTGCCTTTTCGTAAGCAAAGTGAGTAGCAAAGTGCTTGAGCTTAAACTTCTTGGCTAAGTGGTCGCCTAAGAGGTTAATCGCTTCTTGCTCGGAGGCATGATGGCCGCAGACAAATACTACGGTACCAGTTTCATTTGCCATGTGGAAAGTTTGCTCATTAACATCGCCAGTTACTAAAGCCTGGAATGATGGGCACTTGTCATCATCAAGTAAGAATGAGCCTGAGCCTGAGCAAATAGCTAAATCGTCGATCATCATGTCCTCAGTGATGTTACCAAGTACAGAGATCTTAGTATCTAAACGATGGCATAAAATAGCCACAATCTCTTGAACAGTTAATGGCTCATTGAGCTTGACGCGCATGCCAATAGAGTCTTTTTTGCCTGGCTCAACGTAATCAACAACATCGCCGCCTAAGATATGGGCTAAGAAAGCGTTATTACCAAATTCAAGGTGAGCATCCATTGGCAGGTGATAGGCAACAAGATTGATATTGTTGTCCATCAGAGTCTTAACTCGCTGATAGTAGTTACCAACTAAGCGTGGATCAGCACCTTTCCAGAATAAGCCGTGGTGCACAATTAAAGTATCAGCGCCAGCTTCAACAGCAGCATCGATGGCCTCTAAAGATGCAGTGCAAGCAGTTGCGATCTTCTTAACCTCATCAGAGCCAGCAACCTGCAAGCCGTTGTATGAGGCATCACGAAATGCTTTAACGTCTAAAGTTTCATCAAGATAAGCAATCAGTTCTTTAAGTTGCATGTCAATCCTCACTCACATATTAATTTAGCCATCAAGCAGCTAATTTAGCGTTTAATAGCGCTCAATGTTAAGCAATTGTTATCCAAGTAGCGCTAGCTTGGTGCTTAAAAGTATTCGCCAAGCAGTTAATTGCTCTTTAGCTGCAGTCAATTAGCTTGTGGCGCTAATAACTAAAGAGATACGACCTTACTTTGAGTACCGCACAGCTTGTTGATCTGTGGCACTAAGTTATTGAGCTCATTGCGGTTGTTGGAACGACCGGCATAAACGCGGTACAAGGTGCGATTGCCATTGCTATCAGCAACCATGTAGTAAGAAATACCAGCACCCTTGAGCTTTCTTACGATATTGTCTGCATTCTCTTTCTTGCCAAACACGCCTACCTGAACTACAAAAGATTCAGATGGTCGAGTACCAGCTACTACCTTTACACCCTGAGGGACTGGCTTTTGAGCTACAGGAGCTGCCGGTGCTGCAGGAGGGTTTTTCTTAGCATTATTAGCAACTAAAACCTCGGTCTTTGGAGCAGCTGGCTTTACCTGTGGAGCAGGCTTTGCTGGAGCTGGAGCTGCAGCTGGCTTTTGAACAGGACGAGAAGCAGTTAAGATCTCATGAGCACGCTCAGCCTCTGACTCTTGCTTTTTAGCTGGCGTATTGGCTGAGAAGTCATTCATGACTACACCATTGCCAATGGATGCATTCTGATTCTTACTTGGAGCGCCTAAAATCTCCACACCCTGATTTGGCTGAGCATTGTCTGGCTTTTTGTTGCTAGCTAAGTGGTTTTGCTGTTGAGCTGATGGCTGCTTTTGTACTTGAGGAGCTGTCAGAGTGCCACTTTGACCGCCTAAGGCTAAAGCTTGCTCTAAATCAGGAGTAGATTGAATCTGCAGCTGACCATTTTTGTCCTTGATAGCGCCATTTTGATCGACTGCTACAGCCTGATTGTTCTCACGGGTCATCATATCCTTAGACAGGATCACAGGTAAGAAGATCAATACTGTCGAAGCAATGATTAAAAATCCAACTATTCGGTTTCTCAAACTAGTACTGATAGCCATATCAAGCCCCGCTGCTCAGACGAATCAATAAACTACTAAAAAATCTAAGGTTTGCGCCTACTAAAATCAGTGTGACGCCACTAAGTGTGGTACATGTGTTCGTACTATCAATTTCATCAAGCACAACACGTTGCTACAAAGAAAAAGCAAAGATCTTAAATGCTAATGCCACGATCTTTAAGATCATGCCCTTGTGGCGCGATCTTCTTTGTAGTTATATAGTTTAGCGCACCGCGCCATGATCCGCATTAGAAAATCTCTACTGAGTACGTATTTGCAAAATTTAGCACAAAGAATTACCACGATCTGTCAGTCAATAATCTAGATCTGTAAGTCATGCAGATATAACAAGGCCTCAAGTGCCTGCTTGATTATAGGCAACCTTGAGGCCTGTTGAGCTAGCCCATGCACCTTGCTTGTAGCCTTCTGCCAAGACGCTGTGCAAGGTGAGTGGTGGCGTAGCGTGCAGCTAGCTTAATGCTTTGTGCTTTGCGCCTAGCGCTTAATGCTTGGTGCTTAGCGCCTTGATGCTTTGCTAATTGCTGATAAGCGCTAGGCAAGAGCGCGGCTTGCCTCGGCTACGGTAACAAATGAGCCCATAACGATGATGGTGTCATCCTTAGTCGCATCACTCTTAGCCTGCTTGAGAGCATCAGCTACGCTATCAAATGACTGCACCTTAGCAGCTCCATTGGTAAGCTTAGTTAAAGATGCTGCTAAGCGCTCCTTACTCTCACCACGTAAACCTGGCAATGAGGCTACGTAGAAGGCATCAAAGCTTGAGCTAATAACCTCAAGTACTCCCTCAATATCCTTATCTTTGAGCATACCAATTACGGCAATGCGCTTGTGGGATGAGGAGAGCTGAGATTGATTGGATTGCCAAGCTTGCTTATCGTGCTCAGCGTGATTGGCTTGCTTTGCATTGTCATCATTGGCAATGGTGGCAAGGAGACGGTCACGTAAGTGCACGGCGGCTGGGACATTGTGGGCAACGTCTAAGTAGATGTCTGGCTCAGATCCTACGTGCTGCATACGACCAGGCAAAACGGTGTCCTTGACTGCATCCTCAATGGCCTTGAGCGTGCGGTAGTCATTTTCAATGCCAAACATAGCATTAAGCATAAAGATAGCCTTTAATGCTAGTCCAGCACAAGCTACTGGAACCTTTGGATAAGGGAAGAAGAGCTTAAAGCTCATGGACTTGTCGCGATAGCAGATCTCATGGGTACGGCGCATTGGAGGAGCAGAGATATCGTAATCTTCACTTTGCTCACCACCATCTTGCTTTTCCACCACTTTAACGTAGAACGAGTCATTCTCGTAAAAGGCGGTAGCGTCCTGCTTCTTGACGTTAATCATAATCTCGCGACGAGCATCATCGTCCATACCGCTACCCACGATCACGGAGCCGTAAATATTGATAATGCCGGCTTTTTCATGAGCAATCTTTTGGGTGGTGTCGCCAAGTACCTTCATATGGTCAAGGCCAATTGAGGTAATGATAGCAATATCGTTGTAGAAGATATTGACGCAATCTAAGCGACCGCCTAAACCTACCTCAAGCACTAAGAGCTCACATCCTGCGCGTAAAAATGCTCGCATGGCCGCTAAGGTGGTGATCTCAAAGTATGACAGCTCAACAATGTCATTCTCTAAAGGACGAGGCATGCTTTGAATGGCCTTGAGTGCCTCTTTAGTCTCATCGGCAAAGCTGGTTTCAGATGAACAACAAGAGCATGACTTGTGATCACTAGAGGTCGATGAGTTATCCCCTGTCTCTTGATTATCATTGCACTGAGAATCGCAAGTACCAAAACCGCAGCTATCAGCGCCTAAGTACTCGCGTTTGTGATCCTCACTGTTAAAGGAGTCGCTGTACTTATCACTTTCGCTCTCTTCTTGCGCTTCAGCCTCTTCACGGGCGTCAATATAAGCCTCATCATACAGTGCTTTGACGCTATTATCGCTAAACTGAGCCTGAATAACCTCGCTTAAGCACTGCGATAAGAGCTCATCACTGATGTCAACACCAGCAATCTGTATGCGCTCATTGAATTTAAATAAATGAGGTGAGGTGAACAGACCTGTTTTGACATTAAGGTTGTTCATCGCTGCAGCAATTAAAGCTGAGGTTGAGCCCTTGCCATTAGTGCCGCCTACAGTAACAATTGAGGTCTCGCTAACGATTAAGTCCTCAAAGAGGTGCATACGCATGGCCACTTCACGAATACGATCATGGCCTAAGCTCATGCAATTTGGATCAATGGCATTAAGATAGTCTTCCCATGCCTTGATATCCCAATTGCTACAGGTGCTATGAGCTTGCTTAAGTGCATCGAGCAATGCTTTGGCATCACGCTGAGCTACCTCACCACCGATAGTTTCATACTGAATCATACGCAACCCCTAAAAAATGACATAAATGCCGGCAAGCAAAAATAAACACCATGTGCCCAATGTTGGTAGCCATCAAGCACGTACCTTAACCTAAGCTTGTAGGCTGAGCACACCCAGCCAATTAAACAGCAAACATCTGTCCTAGTGCGTTATAGACTACGCATTTGGGACTATGCAAACGCGCTACTTTACGCGAAAGCGGTCATAACGCATTGTGCCCTGCTCGTTATCACCTGTAATAACGCATTGTGCGCTGCGCGTGGTCAGCCATGCTAATGCATGGCGTCCTTAGCAATACGCATTGTGCGCTGCTCGTTATCAGCTGTGGTAACGCATGGCGTGCTGTTCTCTGTGCATTAGCACTGCTATCTGCGCGTTGTGGGAATTTAGCCTAAAAAAAGCAGTGTTAACTCATTGAGGATAACACTATTTAAGCTATTGGTACTTAACTATGGCCTTGGCTCTATTGTGCCGTGACTTTGTTAAGTTTGGTAGGCTAAAACAAAAAGAGCCGCATAATCTGCAGCTCCTTAGTGACTGCACTGTCGCAGTCTAATGATAATTAGTTTAAGAACAAATTATCTTAGTCTTTCTTGCTTTCACGACGACGTGACTTGCTTGGCTTGTCATCAGACTTTTGTGCATCGTCTGCATCAGCCTTAGCTACAGCGTTACTCTTCTTGTCGCTCTTCTTAGCATCAACACTCTCAACGCTTAAAGCTGCAGGAGCTTCAGTAATCTGAGAGTCGGCCTTAACAAAATTAGAGCCATTTAAGGTGTAGCCCATCATCTTAGCGATGAGATCAGAGATTTGATCACGCATGTCCTTACGGGCAACAATCATATCGATAGCACCCTTTTCAAGTAAGAACTCAGCACGTTGGAAGCCCTCTGGTAACTTCTCACGTACGGTCTGCTCAATTACTCGAGGACCAGCAAAGCCGATAAGAGCATTAGGCTCAGCGATATTTACATCGCCTAACATAGCTAAGGAAGCTGATACACCACCCATGGTTGGGTCAGACATTACAGAGATGAATGGCAGATGTGCATCGTTCATCTTAGCGATAACAGCAGAGGTCTTTGCCATTTGCATTAAGGAGAGTAAGGACTCCTGCATACGTGCACCACCAGAGGTGGAGAAGCAGATAAGAGCACGGTTCTCATTAATACACTCATGAGCTGCTTGGCAAAAACGAGCACCAACAACTGAGCCCATGGAGCCTGCCATGAAGTTGAACTCAAAGGCACAAACAATAACAGGGATACCCTTTAAAGTGCCTTTCTCAACAACAATAGCATCCTTCTCGCCAGTGGCTTTCTGAGCTGAGGTATAACGCTCCTTGTAACGCTTTAAATCCTTGAAGTGTAAAACGTCATGCGGCTCAAAGTTTGCGCCGATCTCTTCACGATTACCCTCGTCCAGGAATGCATTAATGCGAGCACGAGCCTTAAAGCGCATGTGATGACCGCACTTTGGGCACACATTGAGATTACGCTCCAGCTCTGAGCGATACAGCACTTGTTCACAGGAGTCACACTTAGTCCAAACTCCTTCAGGGATCTCGTGCTTGCTGTTGCTGTTAAATAACCCCTTGGCACCTTTGGCAATTTCATCCATCCAGCCCATAAAAAGCTACCCTCTTTTCTGACCTAAGATCTGGTCTACATGCAACCTAGATAGTCTAAAAGTAATTGAGTCACTTAGTTAAGCTTCTACTTGTGCTTAACTGTGTCTTTTAGACAACAAATAGTTTGCAAGGTGAATTGAGTTACCGACGTACTGTGGTAACAGAATACTTTAAGACAGCCACATAAATACCGTCTTTAAGGTGCTCTATCTTCTGATTTACATCAGGACTTACCTAATTTAGGCACTAGCACCTAACAAATTGCAAAGACTGATTATATACAAAACCGAGCAAAAGCGCACCTATTGTGCAACATGCACGACAAAAGCTGATAAACAAGCCATTTTGACAAGGCCTTTCAACCAAGGACATGCAAGACGGCATCTAGCGCACAAATTCAACACATATCACTCAATATTGCGCTGTGATTGTGACAAACTAAGTGTCATTATCATCCATTTTTTACAAGTTTAGGCAAAGCTCTTATGTGGCTGTGTCAGTAACAACTCATTTTTTGTAAGGTTGAGACTATGCAAAAACTCTATTTAGCAGGCGCTGCTGCACTCTTAGTCATTGGTATTAGCTCAACTGTAGCCTATAACTATCGCTATCATCTGTACGACTTATTACCATCAACTGATGAAAGTGAGCTTACTAACACTGATGGGCTCATCTACGATAAAAATGGCAAGTTGTTCACTGGCCGTGTTAAGGACTCTACCGACACAGGCTATAGCATCTACAGCTACAAGGATGGCGAATTAGATGGCCTCAATGTCGTGTTTAGCGAGGGTAAACTCAGTGAAATTGGCCATTGGGTGGATGGTAAGCAAAATGGCCTGTTTGAATCATGGAATCAAGAAGGCATCCTCATTGACCATGGCACCTTCAAAGACGGTGAGCGTGATGGCCAAACCGTGCAGTACTATCCTGATAGTGGCAATCTAAGAGTCAAAGCTCAGTACAAGGCTGGCAAACTAAATGGCATGGTCGAGCAATACTATCCATCTGGCAAATTGCAGTTTAAGCACAACTTTGTCGACAATCAGCTGCACGGCACCGCTCTTGATTATTACGAAAATGGAGTGCTCAAAAGTAAGGTTAACTTTGAGCTTGGAGTGCAAAACGGCCCGTACCAAACTTTCTCTGAAAGTGGCAAGCCACTTGAAGAAGGCTCCATTCAAGATGGCAAGCGTCATGGCCACTATAAGACATACTTCCCTGACTCAGACAAGGTTGCTATGGAAGCAAACTTTAAGCTTGGTAACTTGGACGGACAGATGATTAGGTACCGCCCTGACGGCGCTAAGGTTGTGCAAAACTACGTCAATGGCAAGCCTGATGGATATCAAAAAAACTACAGTCCTGATGGCAGACTCATGGGCGAAGTTGAGATGAAAGATGGTCGACCAACAGGCAGATTTAAACTCTATGACCAACAGGGCAATCTTGTAGAAGAATCAGAAGGTATCAAGAACTAAGATAGAGACCTTTTAGAGAATACCGAATACGAAATCATCATCGATGATGCTCCGAGTGAGCGCTCGATAAGTAGCATCTAGTGAGAGCACGATTAGTATCGATGACGCATCGAGCGACAGCCCGATTAGTAACGATGATGCATCGAGTGACAGCTCGATTAGTATTCATGAGCTTGATGAGGGTAAGTGATTTAGCGCTAGATGTGCTATTAGATGCAAGAGCCCTGATTGTCGCCAATGCTGCAGCATAAATGCGAGCACGTCATTATGCCCGTTCTGATGATGGATGATCTTCAAATTTAGAGTACGCTGATGGGCGCGGGGAGCGTTTATTTTTTTTTTGTTATTTTTTTGAGGGTGTATGAAGTAAGAAGGCAGCCGAAGCTGCCTTAAATCGTCTAAGGGAAAAGATATTAAGGGTGAGGCACATAAGTCCCTTGTGCTTATGTGCCTGTGAAGTATTACCGCTCGATGAGCTGTAAATCGGCAACTACAGGGCGATGGTCAGAGATGGAGGCCCAGTTAATCTTGTTTTCTTTTGAGGTCGGCACGTGTACAGTGCGAATATGCCATCTTTGACCGCGCGAGGTGAAGATATGGTCCAGATCAGCCATTGGGTTTAAGGCTGGCCAAGTGCGCATCTTGTAGGCCTCTTTATCCACTACCGGATCCCAGTAACGCTGCAGTTCAGCGATGTTTTCTGAGTTGTAAGTATCGTTGAAGTCGCCTGCTAAAATCTTAATTTTGGTAGTGAAGCTTTCGATATTCTTTAAGGTGATATTCGCAACAGCTAAGTCATTAAGTCTGGTGATTTGGCGACGCTGCAGTACGTGATCTTCTTTGTAGTCAAGATGAGTATTCATCATCACTACAGGGCTATCAAAACGTGGATGGTCAATTTCACAAATCAGCACAATACGTGGCTCATCTACACCCTCTTGGCCGTTAGGTAGATTAACTACCTCAAAATTCTTAATCGGGTGCTTAGAAAGAATAGCCATACCATACTCGCCACCATCAAAATCCATGGTCTTGGCAAAGGCATATTCCATATTCAATTCTTTGGCGATAAATGCAGCCTGATCTAAATTGCCAGAGCGTACTGTGTTTCTATCCACTTCATTAAGGCATATCACATCTGCCTTTAAGGACTTAACGGCCTTAACTACATCCTCAACTGAAGAGAGCATAGCTGCGCCAATATTGTATGTAGCTACACGAATACTTGGCTTTTTCGAGGTGTAGATCTTATCGGTAATGCCCATCTTGGCTGATGCAATTACAGGAGCTGCCGCCTGGCTATCACCAATATCCTGAGCAAAAGCACTAACAGAGCACAATGATGCCGCCACGAATGTTGATACTAAAAGTTTTGAAAGCTTGCTAAGTTTCATACCACACAACCTTGAAGTCTTTTTAGCTCGAAAAAGCAACACCCATGTCGCTTTAGCTTAGCTATAACCACCTTTAGGCAAATGGACTACACAAAGAAGATCGTTAAGTGCTTTTGCAGTATCGCCTTGCAATTATGATTTCCGCTTTAGCTACCTGCTTTTGCCTAAGTAATGGCATCAGGTTAGGTCTATAGGCGCTTTATGTCCTTGGCTCTCATCACAGATTTGTATTGAGCTAACTTACATCTGTGGCAAAACTGTATACTAGGTCACAACAAGCAGTGCCGCCAAAGGCCCATGTATCTAGGGCTGAAAGCTCTTTTGCACTGAAAATGTACACGCATTGCTAATAGCTATGTACAAGGTAGAAAATTACTCACAGTAACTTAGAATTTATGAGCTTTTAATTAAGATTTCACATAGTTAGGTATCACATGTCTGAGCTAGATCTAGATAAGTTTCTAGTATCCATCGAGCACTATGATCACCCACGTCATTTTGACAAGGTGTTCTGTTTAGCTTGTGAATACCTCTCATCTTTTCGCATCTACAGCTCCTCAAGCCTCTACTACAATGGCGCAAGTTCCTGCAAGCAAACCCACAGCACTTTCGTGCAAGCTAACAGCTCACGGCTGCAAAATGATAGCTTATACAGAAAAGACAGCGGATTAAGCTGCAGTAACTGTGATGCACCTCTTGAGCAAGCTAGCACGTGTCTGCAATTGTGTGAGCAGTGCTTTGTCTCTGAGCAAGCTTACTTAGTCATCAAACAGTCTCAAGAAATCTGCGAGCGCTTGGTTAAGCATTGCACTGCAATGCCAGTAGCATCTGAGTTCTCAGACAACGCCAAGCTAAATGCGCTCATTGATGCCGAGCTTAAGCCACTCTTTTGTCAAGAGAGCAGTGATAAGCGCATCCCTCGCAAGCTTCTGTGCGAAATCCTTTCTCATATCATCCATTTACTCACTGCTGGCCATTGTCTTCTGGCCACCGTAAGTCCTTTATCGAAGTCTTCAAACAGCACCGCCGAGCATTTATCAAGCTCAGTGGTGGGTCTACTGCACTATGAAACTGGCAATTACAGCAAAAACCCTGCATTGATCTTAGAACAAAGTGCTAGTGATTTGGATAGCTGCATCCCTCATATCAACAGCTATTGCTATATATCTAAGGTCTACGTGCGCCCCGTATGCCGACGCCAAGGTATTGCAACCGAGCTCCTCCATGCCGCTGGCGACTATTGTGCACAGCAAAACTCAAGAGAATCCCCAAATCCTAGGCAAGCAAAAACACTGCTCTTCCTCGATACCATCCGTACTTTTGCCCCTGCTATCAGTCTCTACAAATCGCTATCTTTTAAGCACTTGCCTGCCGCGCTACTACCTGACAACTTTGCCTTTGACTCGAGCAAAATGTACCTCTACACCCTACGCTAGCCCATGACATGCTATGGCTAGGCATGCAAGGCAAGGCAAGGCAAGGCAAGGCAAGGCATGATAAGGCATAGCATTGAAATGTATGCAAAAGATCTGGCTGTAATTGCAATGCATGGGGGATTCTATAGCAATGACCTACAGCATAATGCAAAAGAGTGTGGCATTAAGACAAACTGTGTCCAAACTGCCACGCTCTTGAAGAGAGCGAGATTGTCTGCTTATTTGAGCAAGTAAGTGTCTCAAACTAACTTTTATCTTGCTTACTGTGCTTTTCTTGCTCGGCAAGTTCGGCATATTCAGCGGCACGTGCTGCATGGTACTCACTGAGCGCCTGATTGGACATACCAAAATCATGAGAAGGTGCAGCAGTTGATGGAGCCATGGAGATACCGTCTTGATTGTTCTCGTTTTCTTCTACCTCTTTGAGGTCAGCAAAGTAGCTCTCGTGCTTTGTGTAATATAAGAACAGAGCATAAGCACCAATGGCAGCTAATACAGCACCGAAAATGGTTACATAGGCTATGCTCATATCGTAATCAAAAGGCACACCACCGACATAAGCGCCCATAGCATTGCCAAGATTAAAGGCTGCCTGAACCATAGAAGCGCCTAAGAGGAGACCGCCTGGCGCACAGCGTAAGATCGATACCTGCTCTGGTGATGAAATCGCAAAGAGCATACCTGCTGCTAAGCACACCAAGATAATACAGGCCACTGGATTGGTACCAAAGGCGCTGATAGCGAGCAAAATGAAAATAGTCATAAACTGGCAGACAAAAGCTACCTTGCCTGGAGTATAGCGATCGCACAGACGACCAGAGACTAAGTTAGCAATCACCATGGAAACACCCATTGCAGCCATAATCACAGACACACTTTGTAGTGGCAGCATCGCATAGTCAGTTAAGATTGGGCTGATGTATGAGTGCATACAGAAGATACCGGCATTACCAAACATAGTTGCTGCCAGCACTAACCACGGAGCAGGATGTCTTAAGAACAAAAACTGTCCTTTTAGTCCAGTATCTTTTACCTTACCAACATCTCTAATCCACAGTATGGCGGAGAGTAAAACGAGCAGACCCCATACAGTCACGATGTAGAAGATGCTGCGCCAAGACATGGAATGAGCTAAGGCTGTTCCTAATGGCACACCAAAGATATTTGCCACCGTCATACCTGCCACCATGATGGCTACTGCTGAGGTTCCTTTACCTTTAGCTGCAAGGCGCTGCGCAATGATAGAGCCCACTCCAAAATATGCCCCATGAGGCAGGCCAGCAATAAAACGAGCACCGAGCATAGTCTCAAAGGTTGGAGCAAAGGCTGTGAGCACATTGCCTAAGATATGCACCAAGATAAGAGCAATCAAGATGCTCTTAAGCTTCATCTTGCGCATCACAATAGTGACAAAAGCACCAACCGCCACGCCCACAGCATAGGCAGAAATGGCATGACCACTTTGCGCAATTGAGACATCAAAGTCTTTAGCCCAATACGGCAACAATCCCATAGCTACGTATTCGGCGATACCTAAACCTAAAGTGCCGAACGACAAAGCAATTAAGCCTTTGATGACCATAGCGCCTCTCCACTACTAAACAAGGCAACAAGCATAGACCAAAGCCATGCTGAAACTACTTAGCTAGTCCATGTGAAAGATTAATGCGGAATATTGTACATGAGTGATGGACTCAAATTATCTACTCAAATGCTATCGTTATTAACAATCTGAGCCTTGCTAACACACTTGTTTACTATCAAAAAGCGCTTGGAGCTCTATCCAATCACGTTTTAAGCAATACCACTAGCAAGCGCTTGTGCAAGTGATTTTTGCTCCTGCCAAAACGAACAACGCCCCAAGAGTTATCCCCTTGAGGCGCTGCTTTAAAATTTGCTATGCCTTAGTCAAATGCTATTTCTTAGCCTTAGACTCAGTGGCTGCTTCAGTGTTCTGAGGCTGCTCAACAATGGCTGGGCCTACAGAGCGTACTGAAACTTCCCAGATGTATGGCTGACCAAACTCTAAAGAAGAAGTACGCCATAATGGCTGCTCATCTTGTAAGTTGGTATCAAATACGAGCTTAACGTGATCGCCCTCAACGAGGCCTGCAGTTAAGATCTTCATCTGAGGATTTAAGTTCTCGAAGTTCAGCTCCTCGTGGTAGAAGCCTAAAACATTACCATCACGGTCAATGCGCTTAGTCAGGATACGAGCAGAGGTGTTATCACCAATCTTCATGCCGTCCTTCTTAGCACCGTGCTCTAAGAAAATACGATAGCCGCCGTGAGTGCCGAAAGCTGGATCAGTAAACTTCTCTACACCTTCAACTGCAGCAACTTCCTTAAAGAACTCCTCAGAGTCAATTAAGTTCATTTGATACTGAGTAGCCTCAGCAACAGCACCGGCATCGTATAAAGCGTGTGGCTTAAAGGTACAAGCAACACCTTCCTTAGAGTAAACAACAGGACGCTCCATGTCGCAGTACTTAGCAACAAAGACTAAGGAACGGGCTTCGTTTAAGGCATTCTGGTTAGCCAGTAACTGAGCCTGAGCCTCTTTTTCCTTAGCAGAAGTCTTTTTCTTATCTTTGCTGTTGTTCTGTGGAGCCTCATCTAAGATTGGCTGTGGCACATAAGCAACAGTATCACCAAGTACGCACTTTACATTGTTAACGTCCATGGTGAAGCAAACGTGGTTACGATCTTTGATATCGGAGGCGGTGGTTACTAACTTAGTAGAATCCTGAGCCTCAACAGCAGTTACAGCGGCTGCACCTGATGCGTTGGAATCATTGCAGGCGGTTAACATTAAAGTAGCGCATAATGCTGAGAAGAGTGCTGTTTTGCTAAAAGGACTGTGGTTAGTAAGCATATTGATGCTCCGATTGTTCAATATTGTATTGTAGCTTTGACACCACACACATGGTTGAAAGCTTATAAATTACGGCTTATAGCGTTATGCTCAGTGCTTAGATAACTACGTAAGTTAGCACTTGGCAACGTATAGCAAGGTCTGTTAGATGAACTTGCGCTTTAGCTATAGCAAAAAAATTGGTTACTTAAGTAAGGTGCAATGCCTTTATCTGTGAGCTAAAAACTCTAAAGTTTATGGCAATTTTATGAGCACCCCAAATTGTAGAGTGTGCATTATAGCTACATTTTGTATGCTATGCACTTAGTAACTAAACATGATCCACAATGATCAGCTCAATGACCAAGGACACTACTGCCACAAGGTGCAAAGCATGTCCTTGCTTAGGTGAGCTGGCATGATTGGTGTGCGCTGGCATGATTAGTGTGAACGATGCCTTTTGGCAGGTGCTCATACTATCAAAACTTAGATAGTGAAAAATTAGGATATATCCTTAAGTTGAGAGCACCTGCGCTCTTAAGCTATTGCGGCCTAAGCTAAAGAGCTTGCTTAGTTATTCAATTACTAAATTAGCTTGAGACTTAATGAGCTTATCGAGCTCAGCAATTTGAGCGATGAATGGCTCAAGTAAATCTAATGGCAGAGCGCTTGGGCCATCGCACTTAGCCTGAGCTGGATCTGGATGAGCCTCTAAGAATAAAGCTGCAATCTTAAGAGCAACACCAGACTTGGCAAGCTCTAAAGACTGAGAACGACGACCGCCAGAGGCCTTAGCATCAGCTGCACGACACTGCAGTGAGTGGGTAACATCAAACACTAAAGGAGCGTTGTTGCTGACCTTCTTCATCACACCGAAACCAAGCATATCAACTACGAGATTGTCATAACCAAACTGGCTACCACGCTCGCAGATCATAATTTGATTGTTATTGGCCTCTTCAAACTTTTCAATAACATTGGCAACTTGTGCTGGAGCCATAAATTGTGGCTTCTTTACATTAATTGGCTTGCCAGTTACTGCCATGGCGTTAACTAAGTCAGTTTGACGAGCTAAGAAAGCAGGAAGCTGCAAAATATCAACGTAAGAAGCAACCTCTTTACACTGATATGGCTCGTGAACATCGGTAATGATTGGGACATTAAATTCCTGCTTTAAGCGCTTGAAGATCAACATACCCGCATCAAGACCAGGACCACGGTAAGAGTGGTTAGAAGAACGATTGGCCTTATCAAAGCTTGCCTTGAAGACATAGTTGAGACCGTACTTTTCACACACTTGCATGAACTTTTCGCAAGTACGAGCTGCTAAGTCGTAGTCCTCAAGTACATTAAGACCGCCAATGATAGTCAATGGAAGCTCATTACCGATCTCAAAAGAACCAACCTTAATCTTCTCAAGTGTCATATCAAACCACCAAATTGCTCAATCTTACGCATGACTCTAGCCTCAAGCTCATAAATAGCAAAAGGCACTCAAGCTTATGCTAAGAATTTTTAGCCACTACCACAGAGGCGTATTAACTAGTTTTCAGTATCTATGCTGAAAGCTAAAACAGCTATTTTAACCTAAACTCACACCATTTTCTTGATCTTTTGCCTAGTGAGTTCACCTCAGCCTAAATACACGCAACGATCTCCAAAATACATGCGCAAATAATCAGTCACATGGCCATATCCATACAGACCAATTAGACCAACTACCGCATAAGATACTGCAGTTATCAGTAACTACTTAATCTTATGAGGCCAATTTACCAAAGGTGATACGGTCATTACCGCCGTAGTCTTTTGCTGAGGCTACTTCGGTATAGCCAAGATCTGTCATGATCTTTTGTACTGCTGCAGCTTGATTGTAGCCGTGCTCAAAGAGCAAGAAACCGCCTTTATTTAAATGCTCGCGAGCTTCACTGGCAATCAGCCTAATATCATCTAATCCATCTTTGCCTGATATCAAAGCACTCAACGGCTCAAAGCGAACATCGCCCGCACTTAGATGCGGATCATTTTCTTCGATATATGGCGGGTTCGATACAATCAAATCAAAGGACTGGCATACAGCAAAGTTAGTATCCTCAGAGGCAACTTTGTCAGACTTTAAAGCCTCAAACCACGATCCAAGCATGAAGGTAACGCTAAGATCATTCAGTCTGGCATTTTCCTTTGCTACCTCAAGAGCAGCGGCACTAAAGTCAACTGCATAGGCATCAAGTAGTGGACGCTCTTTCTTTAAAGACAAAATGATTGCTCCAGTACCTGTGCCTAAATCGATTACGCTCTTTAGCTGATGCTCATCAATTAAAGACAAGGCCTTTTCTACTAGCACCTCGGTATCTGGTCTTGGGATCAGCGTATCTTTAGTAACTTTTAAAGTAAGCGACCAAAAATCGCGCTCTCCAATCAGATGGGCAATGGGATGTCCTTCCTCACGCTTAGCTACTAAGTCCTTAAAGGCCGCAACTTGCTCATCAGTCAGCTCTTTATCGTCGTAGACAGTAAGCATGGTAAAGGACAGACATGTCACATGCATCATTAACAGCTTGGCATCAAGCTTGGCTGACTCGATACCTTGTGCCTCAAAAGACTGTATCGCTTCTTTTAATAATTCTCTTAATTGCACGTGCCTATCCTCATCTACTTAGACTATGAGCCGGTATTGCGGTCTTGATTGTTGCCCAGTCGCATATTGTACTGACTAAGCACTAGCAATCAGCAAAATTCGGGAACAAAGTTATCAAACGGGCTATATATGCTCTTCGTAGCAGCCACACAGTCCGTGCAAAATATACAAAAGCAGCGCAAGCATAAACGATCAAAGCTTCATGGATCAGCAACATCTACACAGCAAATTGTGATTAACAAGTGACATCACTCATAAGCGTTCGCACAATTATGAGGCAGTACAACTAAGGAAAATTCTCTCAAAGAACGGCTTATTCAACGCTAGCAGTTGTAACTGAAAATTTGAAGCATAAAATTTGATCCACATCACATTTATTTTGTGATATAGTTCACACAAATTAAGACTACCTAGTACTGATGATTCAATTAGTTTTCAGATAGTTGCTTCTTTAGGTTCGTAAGCTCCATAGCAATCAATCTTGCTATCAACTAAGTCTCACAAGAGACTCGAGCATATAGTGCTATCACTGCACTAACCTAGCCTTTGACAGATTTTAGCTTAAGCACATAGTCACACCATTAAAAGAATAGACGCCTATGGGACTCAAACGGCGCAGATGGTTGTGCTTAAGAAACTAACTAACAAAAGATTCAAACAGGTAATATTATGACTAACATTATGTACAGCATCCTTATGAGCTTATCTTCTTCAATCGCTGCACCATACACTGCTAAGACCACTGCAGTTGCAGCTAATGTAAGCTCCAACAATGAGACCAATAAGCAGGTTGAGCAATCAAATCCTGCCAACGTAGTAGCCTCTCACTAATTGAGAGACCACCAGAGCGCACCTCTGAAATAGGTGTATCGTGTTATGGCCAAGCAATTGGCCATGTAGAAAAGCAGCTTCGGCTGCTTTTCTGCTATCTACCCTCCTCAAATCACTCCCACCACACATAAACAACCTCTAGCCTCTCTACAGCAGCGATCTTAGCCAAGATTTTATCCGCAACCTCAGCCACGCCCATCAGTCAGGCCTATGTGCAATACCAGCACAAAACAATCAAGCACCATCGAAAGTTACTTTGTAGAGCCTATATTTACTGGCATTTGAATAATAACGAACCATTGATAAAGCGCATGGCGTTGCTGGCTAAAAGAACAAAACATTTAGTTTCTCAAAGCAATTTTCCGCAAGCGTATAGATTTAGTGCATTTGCCTGACAATAGATATAACTAATGTATCTAGGTTACATAAAGCCACAGCACTGCTTTGTTTTAGCAACTAAAACGATCATTCCTATATTTAAGCCGGCCTCTACCCAACTTAAAGCTAATTCGTTATACCAACACCTTGTCTAATAAGTGCTAATAACGAGTTTCATTATGCTTTACACCCATTTTCACTTAATACTCAACAATCCGCATTAAATACGCTTTTGAAAGACTACAGCATCCGTTGAACAGAAAAGTCTATTAAACAAAACCTTACGGGTCTTACACATTTATGCTTATTGTTTTGTGTAAAATACGATTAGGTATATGTACCGGATCTGTTTTATGAATTTAGCCAAAGCAATACAGCCTTTTGCAAAATCATTACTCACATTAGACCGCATCTAATGTGATCAGCTACCTAGTTGTTTTGATCGCTCATAATTCAGGCAACTATTAAGATTACATTTGGCCAGAAACGCTCAGCCACCAACCTCATGGTGCAGATATCCGGATACTACTTCACTCATCAATAGATTTTGAAGCATCAAATCATAGGATTGCACTATGGCAGTTTACGTAAACGCCAACTAAAAATCCCCTGTAAATCACATTTGTGAAA
>Garnier_p2__coassemble_1107_pt1 | contig 35028 bp, 17 predicted proteins | sample Garnier_p2__metabat2_high_PE_037 | metagenome-assembled genome bin Garnier_p2 | reverse complement strand
TGCAGCAGCTGCAATTGCTCATGAAGTGAAGCGCCCGCAGGCAGTTCAAGTGTTTTCTGAGCTTTTAAACTTTGATCGTGCACCAAAGGGCGATATCAAGACTGATTTCAAAACTGCGCTTTACGTGTGCGCTGCGACTAAGCATGGCCGTATTGAAGATTTTGTCTCGAACGGCAACCTTATCATGCTTGGCTTCTCGCTCTCCTCTGTAGGCTTTGAAGGCCCAACTCAGGATTTCACCGTTCAAGACTACATCGATACCTTACAAGAGCTCATTGATGAGGGTGCCCTTGAGTATGTAGGTGAGGGTGCAGGCTTTGTCTCAGCAGGCTTTAAGCGAGTAGCTGAGGGCATGGTAAGCTGCGCTCCTTCACAACAGCCATCAAACCTCACCACTAGCGAATTACGTTTCACCGATGAGGGCGGCGTTTACCCACTCTTTAGTAAGTTTGTGGTGATTCCAGGCGATAAAGTACGTGTTGTAATCAACACTTTCTTAAACACCGCCTACGTACAATCTATTGTTACCATGCGTAAGATGCTCATTGGCGAAGCATCTGAAAACAATATGATCTACTTTAGAGAGCGTGGTATCGCTAACGCCTATCATATTGATACAACTAAAGATGGCGTGCCATTTAGTATTGGTGACTTAGTAATTACTGAGATCGTGGCACGTAAGAGCCCAAATGTCTTAATAATTCGTCCACGCGAAGTCGTGCATGGCACTGGCTCTTTACATACTTTCATCTGCAAGGCTGTGCTTGACCACAATATTCCAAGCACTTGGCCAGATACCGTTAAGCACTCTATTAAGAATATTCCTGAGGTAGTGCAAAAGAACGAGATCAAAGGTCGTGTTGACTTAAGAGATTTACCTTTAGTCACCATTGATAGTGAAGATGCTCGTGACTTTGATGATGCTGTGTACTGTAAGAAAGAGGGCGATAAGTTCCGCCTATACGTAGCTATTGCTGACGTGTCTTACTATGTACGTACCGGATCTGCTATCGATGCCGAGGCTTTAGAGCGTACTACTTCTGTCTATTTCCCATTCTATGTAATTCCAATGCTGCCTAAGGAGCTATCCAATGGCATCTGTTCTTTAAATCCAAACGTTGACCGTCTGTGTATGGTTTGCGAAATGGTGGTTGATAAGGACGGTAAGATTGGTGATTACGAGTTCTATCCAGCGGTAATGAACTCTCATGCTCGACTGACTTATACCGAGGCTCATGCCATGATCACCGAAGATCGTGCCATTGATCCAGAGCACGAGAAGTGTATTCCATGGATTAAAGATCTTTATGAGCTGTATCAGGCCTTTGATAGAGCTCGTGATAAGCGCGGTGTATTCGAGTTTGAAAGCACTGAGGTGCATTTCCTGTTCAACGAGCGTTGGAAGGTTAAGGGCATAGAGCCTGATTATCGCAATGAAGCTCATAAGCTCATCGAAGAGTGCATGATCGCTGCTAATATCTGCGCCGCTAGCTTCGTGGGTAAGTATAAGTATGAGACCTTATACCGTATCCACGAGAAACCAACTCCAGAGAAGCTCGATAAGCTTAGAACTATTCTTTCTCGCTATGGTATTGATCTGCGTCATCAGTATGAGCCAACTCCATTAGACTTTAGAGATGTCTCTAATCAAGTGATGAAGTTATCTGATGGTATTCATCAGGTGATCTCGCTGCAGCTTCTGCGTGCTATGTCTAAGGCCAAATACTCACCAGAAAACGTGGGTCACTTTGGTTTGGCATTAGAGAACTACGCTCACTTTACCTCTCCAATTCGTCGCTATCCTGATCTGCAGATCCACCGTGTAATTAAGTACATCTTAGAAAAGCAGCAGAAGCGCGAGTGGGGCAAGATTGGTTCACAACGCTACACTCACGATGCCTTAGTTAACTTAGGTATGCGTTGTTCTGAGCGCGAGATTGCATCTTCTGATGCTGAGTATGATGTAGATAACTCACTTAAGTGCGAGTACGTAAAGAACTTCATTGGTGAAGTTGTCGACGGTACCATATCTACAGTTATGAGCAATGGTGCATTTGTTACCTTAAATGATTTCTTCATTGACGGTATGCTCTCATCTCGCAGCTTAATGAGAATCGATGCAAATACTCAGACCATCTTCGTTGATCAGAAATCTAAGTATTCTGTCGGTGATCAGATTAAGGTTCGCGTTGCTGAGGTTAACTCACTGTATCGCTTCATCACCTTAGTACCTGTTACTCAGATGCGTAAGAGTGATGCTCGTTTTGATCTTAAGGAGCAAAAAGAACGTCTTAAGGCAACCGCCTCTAAGAAGCTTGAGATCAACAATGACTCTAAGGATGAACTCTTTGGTCGCCTTGGTGATATCTCTCGTGGTGTTCAAGCTAAAGAGGGTGATGGTGTAGTTCGTGAGCACATCACTTATTCACTGGCAAATAACTTAGATTTAAGCAAGTCTGTAGAGGCTATCTTAGGTGAGGACACTCATCTTTTAGATGCAGCAGCAGAAGCAGCTGAAATTGCTGGTGAAGAGGAAAAGAAAGCCCGTGCTGCTAAGGCAAAAGCTGCTCCTAAGGCAACAGCTAAAGCTAAGAGCAAAACTACTAAGAGTGAAGATGACTCCACCGCAGTTATCAAGGTAAAGCGCAAGAGCAAGAGCGCTCAATCTACTGAGGTGATTGAACTCGAGTCCAAGAGTGCATCTAAGGCCAAAAAGAAAGCTAAGGATGATATCGATGAGCTCTTAGTCGATACTGCCTCACGTATTGATGCGGATATTGCTCCAGCTCCAAAGACTGCAAAGTCTACCAAGAAGAGCACTAAGTCTACTGAGACCAAAGAAAGCGCCAAGACCACTAAGTCTACTGCTAGCAAGTCACGCTCTAATGCTAAGGCTAAAGAGGCTATCCCAGAGGCCGTCTTAGAACACGAGATCGAGGGTGAAACCAAGGTCACTGTTAAGGTTAAGACTCGCCCAAGTGCCAAGAAAGTCGACAAGGCTCTCCAGGAAATGGTTGATGCCGTCAAGCCTGAAAAGAAGCAGACAGTCTCAAAGTCCTCAGCTGCTAAAGCAACAGCTAAGGTAGAAGCAGCCAAGAGCAAGGCCACAGCCTCAAAGGCCAAGGCCACCACTGCATCCAAGGCAACTACAACCAAGGCCACCGCCACTAAGGCAACTGCAGCAAAGGCCACCGCCACTAAGGCAACTGCAGCAAAGACCACCGCCACAAAGGCAAAAGCTACTACTGCAACCAAGGCAACTGCAGCTAAGAGCACCGCTACTAAGGCAAAGGCTACTACTGCAAGCAAGGCTACTGCAGCTAAGAGCACCGCCACTGAGGCAAAGGCTACTACTGCAACCAAGGCAACTGCAGCAAAGACCACCGCCACTAAGGCAAAGGCTACTACTGCAACCAAGGCCACTGCAGCTAAGAGCACCGCCACTAAGGCAAAGGCTACTACTGCAACCAAGGCCAGTGCAGCAAAGACAACCGCCACTAAGGCAAAGGCTACTACTGCAACCAAGGCTACTGCAGCAAAGACCACTGCCACTAAGGCAAAGGCTACTGCAAGCAAGACCACTGCCACCAAGGCAAAGGCTACTGCAAGCAAGGACACTGCAGCAAAGACCACTGCCACTAAGGCAAAGGCTACTGCAAGCAAGGCCACTGCAGCAAAGGCTAAGACCACAGCCGCTAAGACAAAGACTACTGCAAAAACCAAGAAGTAGTCTTGTAATAGAGCTTGAGCGGGCGATGGATTGATGCGCTGCCTTGAGCAAACTGTTTTTAAAAGGGGCTAAGTAGTGCTTGGCCCCTTCATGCGTTTTGTTAGGAATGTAATTAATGCAACTGCAAAAGAAGAGTCGCAATCGTGAGCTTGTTTATGGCATCAGCGCTGTAGAGCAGGCTATCGAAACCTCTCCAGATATGATCCTTTCTGCATGGGTAGTAAAGGGACGTGAAGATGACAAGCGTATTAGTAAGCTGATCCGCGATCTATCCATCTACGGTATCGTGCCTCAGACTGCTATGCGCCACTTCATTGATGAGAAGGCCGAAGGCGGTGTGCATCAGGGCATCATCATTGAGATGAAGGCTACTCCTCCTAAGAATGAGCAAGATCTTTTAGATTACTTAGATGAGCTGGAGCAAAAGCAAGAAGTTCCATTCTTCGTGATCTTAGATGGCGTTACAGATCCTAGAAACTTAGGTGCCGTAATGCGTTCTGCTTGGGCTGGTGGTTGCCATGGTGTTATCGTGCCAAAGGACAAGTCAGCAAGCTTAAACCCTGCTGCACGTAAGGCTGCTGCAGGTGCTGCTAGTGCTGTACCTTTCTTTGCTATCACCAACTTAGCTCGCGTAATGGATGATCTTGAAGAGCGCTCAATCCGCTGCATTGGTATGGATGGTAGCGCTGAGCAGTCTATTTATGAGACCGACTTTAATGGTGGCCTTGCTATAGTTATGGGCTCAGAAGATAGTGGCATGCGTCGTTTAACTCGTGAAAAGTGCGCCGCTTTAACCAAGATTCCTATGGCAGAGGGTGTAGATTCACTCAACGTATCTGTAGCAGCTGGTATTGCTGTCTTTGAGGCAGTACGTCAGCGTTCTGCTAAATAATTAAATCAAGCTAAACTAAGGTCACTATGCCTGTATTAAGCAAGGTGTAAGTTTAGATTGTTATTTTCTTAAGCCGTCTTAGTCACATAAGGCGGCTTTGTCATTTTTAGGTACTGTTTTTGATGAAGGCTTAGGGTTAAAGCCTGTCAAACGAGGTCGGAGCAAGTATCAGATTTAAGATCTTATGATCTTGTAAGCTTTTTTGCTTACTTATAGCTGTTAGCTTGCAGTGATCTTGAGTGGTTTTTTGAAGATCTTTTGGGTGTAAGTGCCAAGATCTTGTGGCGATCTTAAGGCTGTGATCTTTTTTTAAATGGCTTGTATATGATGGTTTTTACGCATCGGGACTGTTGTAGGCTGAAACTTGCTAAAAAATGTGATTTATATCTTGCATTACGGCCAAATTCAGGTAGAATACAACGCACTTCAGTCATGTAAGCATACCCATGAAGGGATGCTACATCAGCTTCCTTGTCTAAAATACGACTGAAAATTTTAGACTTTTACCGTAAGGGGCATTTCATGCGTCACTACGAAATCATTTTCTTGGTTCACCCAGATCAGTCAGATCAGGTACCAGGCATGATCGAGCGTTACAAGGGCGAGATCGAGAAGACTGGCGGCAAGATTCACCGTCTTGAGGATTGGGGCCGTCGTCAGCTTGCTTACCCTATCTTAAAGCTTCACAAGGCACACTATGTTTTAATGAACGTAGAGGCTGAGCAAGAGGCTATTGACAGCATTGAGAACAACTTCCGTTTCAACGACGCTGTAATCCGTAACTTAGTCATCCGCACTTCAGGCCCAGTTACCGAGCCATCTCCAATGATGAAGGCTCGCGAGGACCGTCGTGCAGCTCGTGAGGACAACGACACCCGTCGCCGTGGCGACCGTGACGAGTCTTCTGATGCTGAAGTTTCAGCTGTAGAAGCTTAATTTGGAGGACTAGTAAATGGCCCGTTATTTCCATCGTCGTAAGTTCTGCCGTTTCACCGCTGAGGGTGTTTCCGAGATCGATTACAAGGACGTAGCTTTATTACGTAACTACGTAACCGAGTCTGGCAAGATCGTTCCAAGCCGCATTACTGGCACCAGCGCCAAGTACCAGCGTCAGCTTGCTACTGCTATCAAGCGTGCTCGCTTCTTAGCTCTGTTACCTTACACCGATCTTCACAGCCGTTAATTCACTCTTTGTTTTAATTGGCTTCAAAGATTAAAAGGAATTTTCTAAATGGAAGTTATTCTGCTCGATAAGATCGCCCACTTAGGCGGTCTCGGTGACAAGGTTAAGGTACGCAACGGTTACGCTCGTAACTTCCTGTTACCACAAAAGAAGGCTGTTTTAGCTAACGAAGAGAACTTAAAGAAGTTCGAAGAGGATCGCGTTAAGTACGCTGCTAAGATCGCTGAAGAGTTAGCTGCAGCTCAGGCTCGTGCTACTAAGCTCGAAGAGCTCGGTTCTGTTACCATCGGTTCTAACGCTGGTGACGAGGGCAAGTTATTCGGTTCTATCGGTACTCGTGACATCGCTGAGGCATTAACTGCTGCTGGCGTTGAGGCTCACAAGTCTGAGATCCGTATGCCAGAGGGCGTTATCCGCTCAATCGGCGAGTACGAGATTGCTGTACAGTTCCACGCTGACGTTAAGACTGTTGTTAAGGTTAACATCGTTCCTGCTAAGTAATAGCTCTTACGTAAAAGCGAACTAAAGAATTATAGATAAGGCAGAACCTGCAAAGGCTCTGCCTTATTTTTTGCTTGCAATAAATATTGTAATGATGGTTGTGTAATTTCTATTTATGATTGCACCGCTAAGCTAGTTTTGTAAATACAGCTTTTAAAGACTCTAATGCGTCGTGCACTAATGGAGAGTCGCAAAACATACTTTAGTTAATTTGGTGGAGGGTAGTTTTTTGTGAGGCTAATTTTGCAAAGTGTGACAAACATCAAGTTTTAGGCTATTATTATTGAGCCTTGAGGCAGGATCATTTCTAGCCTTATCAGGTTTAGAGCACTTTGTGCATGATTATTTATTTTGAAGCTGAAACCTATGTCATTAGAACACCTTGATAGCAAGACTCAAGAAGAGCTCGAAACTAAGTACATGACAGTTGAGGTTAGTGAAGAGGCTAAGAACTCTGACATGACCTTACCAAACCTCGAGACTATGCCGCCTATAAAGCTGGTTGCTTTAGATATGGACGGCACTACCTTAAGAGAGGATAAGACTTTCTCTGAGCGTCTCATTAAGGTTGTTCATAAGATCCAAGAAATGGGTGTAACTGTAGCCATTTGTACTGGTCGTGCACCTGAAAGTATTCAAGGCTTTGCTAAAACCTTGGGTCTTGATAAAGGTCATGGCTACTGTGTCTGCTTTAATGGCGGTTCCTTAATTAATCTTGATGACATCAATCAAGATCTCGAAGTTAGCTATCTTGCTGCTCAGGACATTATTGATCTTGAAGCTGCTGCACGCCGCGCTGATTGCGTTATCCACGCATACTCTACTCGACGCTTCCTCTTAACCGAGAGCAATATCATCTTTACTGAGATGGAAATTGCCTCCTCCATGCAACCTTTTGAGTTCATTGATTTCCCTGATGGCCTTAATAAGGAAGAAAAGGCTTACAAGGTCATTGCTGTAGGCGATGAGGATAAGCTTGATCGCATGAGAGAGTCACTCCCTGCAGACTTTGAAGAGCGTTTTACTATTGCCCGCACTCATCCAAACTTCCTCGAGTTTATGATCAAGGGCTGCAACAAGGGCACTACCTTAGCTAAGCTGTGTAAGATTCTTAATATCACCCTAGATAATGTAGCCGCCTTTGGTGATGCTGAGAATGATATTGAGATGGTGGCTGAGGCTGGTGTTGGTGTAGCAGTAAGTAACGCTATGCCTAAGCTTAAGGCTGTGGCTAAGTATCATACCTTCAACTACTTAGATGACGGTGTTGCTTGCTACTTAGAAAAGCTCTTTAAGCTGCCACCACAGCTTTAATCATAACGTTCGATTTGTTATTTAGGTGAGCCTTTCTCACCTTATATGCCGCGCCGTTGAGCGCGGCTTTTTTCTATGTCGTACTAAAGAACGGGGCTTTTGCCGTGTAGTGCGAAAGAACTGGGCATTCTGCTGTGTAGTGCGAAAGAACTGGGCATTTTGCCGTGTCGTACTAAAGAGCGTGGCATTTTGCTGTGTGGTGCGAAAGAGCTGGTGTTTTGAGGGCACATCTAAGGTGTAACTATCTTTGTTGTGGCACAATAGATTTCCTCAAACAGAACATATCCGTTTTTATGGACCATTCGCTGGTCTTGTAACCTTCTTAGTTGGAGAGAGTCTCGATGGGTGAGTCTCCTGAAAAGCTAGATTCAAAAGTAAGTGCTAGTGCCAATAGCGCAGCAAATACTGCAAGTGCTGCTCAAAAGAGCCATGGCTATGGTACTGATAGTTTGCCACTGAAGATAACTTTAATAGCTTTCTGGCGTATGTTAGTGAGCTATTGGGGTTGCCGTGATTCTATGAAGTCATGGTTCTACTTAGTGTGTATCATTTCGCTCACAGGTGGCTCTGTCTATATCGCTACCTCTATCAACACTTGGTACAAAGACTTCTGGGATACCATTCAAAACTACGATATCGACGGCTTTAAGCAAAAGCTTGTAGTCTTTGCTACCTTGGCATCGATTCACGTGTTGGTAACAGTCTATAACGCTTATTTAAAGTCATGTCTTGCTATCAATTGGCGTAAGTGGCTGACCGGTAAGACTATGGATCGTTGGCTGAGCAACGATAATTACTACAAGCTGCAGTTAACTGACAAAAAGACTGATAACCCTGATCAGCGTATCGCTGAAGATCTAAATCTCTTTGTTTCTTCAACTATTGGTTTGATCTTAGGTACTGCAACTGATTTAGCCATGATGGTTACTTTCGGTATTGTGCTGTGGAATTTATCCTCAGCTGTAGATATCACCGTCTTAGGCTATGAGCTCTCTTTGCCTGATGGCTATATGTGCTATTTAGCCTTGCTCTATGCCGTCATCGGTACTGCCTTAACCTTCTATTTAGGTAAGCCATTAGTTAAGCTCAACTTCAGACAACAGCGTTATGAAGCTGATTTTCGTTTCTCCTTGATTCGTGTACGTGAGAATAGCGAGTCTATCTCTATGTACAAGGGTGAGGAGGAAGAGAATAAGTACTTACGCCACAGCTTTAGTGATTTAGTAACTAACTATATCAAGCTGATTGTCTGCACCAAGCGCTTAGGCTTCTTAACCTTAGGCTATGCTCAGACTGCGGTGATCTTCCCAATGCTGATCTCTGCACCGCTCTACTTTGCCAAGATCATTACCATGGGTTCGATTATGCAGGTTAGCTCTGCTTTTGGTCGGGTTCAGGATTCGCTATCTACCTTAGTTTCTAACTTCACTGCATGGGCCTCATGGAAGTCTGTTGTTGACCGTTTATCCTTGTTCTACATCTCTATTGAAGAGGCTGAAAAGCTTAAGTGCTTAAAGGTTGAGCGTGATAGCGACAAGATCGAGATTAAGAACTTAACCGTTAATAGCCCACGTCAGGTGCTTCTGCTCGATAAGCTCAACTTAAGCTTAAGCTCAGGTGAGTCACTGTTAATTCGTGGTCCATCAGGCTGCGGTAAGTCCACCTTATTAAAGGCTGTGGCTGGTATTTGGCCTTATGCTGACGGTGAAGTGCATTTCATTAAAGATTCAAGTTGCTTATTCTTAAGCCAAAAGCCTTATTTACCTCAAGGCTCCTTGCGTCTTGCTGCGTCCTACCCAAGTGTTCCGGAGATAGAGGGTAAGACCGAAATGTACTTCAAGCTCTTAGGTTTAGAGCATCTGATTGCGCACTTAGATGAGGTGGATACATGGAATCATATCCTCTCTTTAGGCGAGCAGCAGCGAGTTGCTATCGTGCGTGCCTTGCTCAATAAGCCAGACATTCTTTTCTTAGATGAGGCAAGCTCGGCTATGGATGAAAAGAGTGAGTCACTTGTTTATGACGTCTTAAAGCAAGAGCTCAAAGATACAGTGATTGTGTCAGTAGGCCACCGCTCTACTCTCATTAACAAGCACGATCGAGTCTTAACCTACACTAAAAACTCATCGTTTGAGCTCCAAAACAGCTCGGAGGCCGTAGCCCAATCCTTCTAGGCGTAAGCTACAAGGCAGCGCTAAGGCCGTAGCTCAACCATTCTAGGCGCAAGCTCTAAAACAGCACCGATGCCGTAGCCTAGGCTTTCTAGGCTAAAGCTATAGAACAGCACCGATGCTGTGGCGCAATCCTTATAGGCTAATGCTCTAAAACTACTAAAAGGCCGTCTGAGATCTTATGATCTGAGGCGGTCTTTTTGTTTTCAAAGCTATAATCTTAGCGATGCGCGTTTGCTGCGCTTGATATCAAACGTAGTGTTCTTGTATTCAAGCAAAATAGCCGTGATCTCACTAGCCTTATTAGATATGGATAGATCGATGTAACGCTCAAGGGATGCCTTAGTTTTAATCTTGCCACGCTTAATGAACTCAATTAATAATGATCCTAAGTTTTTGGTAATGCATTTAGATATAAGAGAGGACATCACTGCTGGGGCTATTTCTAAACAGTCAAAGATCTCAAACAAAAGATCAGAGTGCTCAGTAAGTAAGTTAGTAAGAATACGCTCAGAGAGGCGAATCTTGGCATTATCCTCGCGTAAGTAGCTTACTAATTGAGAAAGTCCATTATTTTGGGTCTGTATGCTGTATTTGACGGCTTTTTCATAATCGTAATAAGGAAGATGCCCATCCACATAGCTGTAGAAATCAGTAAATACAGCTCCTTTAGTGCGCAAGAAAGCGGCGATCTTTTGCTCCCCTTCCATCAAGGCAAAGAAACACAGTATGCTTAGTTTTGCCTTATCGAGTATGAATCTTTTAATAAGAAGTTCGATACAGTCAATACGCTGATCCTCACTTAAAGGATGGCGATCTCTAAGCTCGTCCTTCTCTGTTACTGCGAGATCTTTAGACACGTCATATGAGCAAAAATGTGGATAGCCAGAGCAAAATAAATACAGCCTCGTATTGAGAAAGTAATCAATGCTCGTAACTGGATCTTCCTTGGTTTTAGCGCTACAAAACTTCTGTGTATCAAGCAGGGCTTTTAGCTTATTGACGCCACCATAACGACAAGCTACAGCTAAGATCTGTGCTCCGTTATAGTGTGCTCTATGGCCATATTCTTTGTGTCGGCCCCAAAAGTCGTAATTTGAGGTATCAAGGGTAGTACGAACTTGCTCGTCAGATCCATATATGACCGCATCAAACAGATATCTACAAGCATCCTCTTCGCAACTTAATGGTTTGTCTTTTAACAGCCATTTGTCCCATATGCTTTTGTATGCATCCACAACATTAGATAGCTTATGGCCAAGAGCGTATTTGTGCAGAAAAACCTCTTCTTCTGCTAAGACTTCTTGGCACTTGTGAGCTTGGGCTTTATCAAAGAGTTGAGGCTCAAGGCAATAGCCTAAGGCTACTTGTCTTGAAACATAATTCTTAACCTCATCTAAGTTAAGCTTTGGCGCGATCAGTATGGCAGGAGGAGCGTCCTCATAGACTACTTTTTCTCTAAGGTATCTATCGACGCGTGTGACATTAGGAAGATAAAGAGCCACAGTTTTGTTCTGAAGCTCCTTGGCGCAATAAACAGTTTTAGTAGAAAGAAAATCGCCATGAAACTCAGCTTTGATAACCTTAGTCTTAAGGTATTGAACTGCAGCGTAGCTGATATTGCATTCTGCATCTTCAAAAACAATATTGGCTGTACTCTTAGATGGAACGCCTAACAAGTAGCGCTTATCTTTAGAATACAAAAGTCCATCACGTTCCGAGTAAACTACGTTATCCTCATGGACTTTGTAGCTTATAAGATAGGGCAATTGCATGTGGCACAGGTAGGCATAAAGATTATTATGCTGCGCACTTAGATCGGTTCGGCCTTCATCATAATATCTTTTTACGACCTTTTGCTCTTTTTCAGACCATTCAAAGACATAGCGATAATAATACGGACTGTAGTGATGGCCAATGAAGCTTTTAGGCAGAAAGATGCTCTTAATTCTAGTTTTGGAGCTAAAGACATCACGCTTAGCTATAAACTTAACGCCATCGGGGATTACAACATCACCACCTTTGCCATGATATTTGATGAGCTCACCTTCACTAGTAATTTCAAATTCCATGATGCCCTCCGCGATGCCTAACGCAAGATGTAGATAGCGCCCCAAAATAACAGACTAACTGCCACCAAATAGTTAGTAATACGTTGCCAGCCTAGTAGAATCATTGCAGCCACGAGATGAGAGAGCCTGATGGCATAGCAGCAGATGCTTAGATAATGGGATTACTTCATTGTACAAATACAAAAGCCGCTATAAAAGCGGCTTTTGTATGCGCAGTGATTGCGCCTATGAATGAGAGAGTACTTAATTAGTCGTTGCGATCGTTCTTCTCTTCGATGTAGTCTTTTGACATAGCACGACGCATTACAGCCTGCAGGTTAGCAAAGCGGTTAGTGAGTACTTCAGATGGACCAAATAATGGACGTACACCCTTTAAGTACTTATCGTCGTAGTCAGAGACCGCACGAGTTACTAGCTTATAAAGACCGATAACAGCCAGAATGTTAGGGATTACCATGAGGCCGTTAAACATGTCGGCAAGCTCCCACACTAAGTCTACTTCTAAGAATGAGCCCATTAATAAGAAGCACAGTACTAGAACTGAGAACATATTGAGGTTGCGATAGCCGAAGATGTATTTGAAGTTTTGGGCTGCAAAGAAGTACCATCCAATAATGGTGGTAAAGGCCGCAAAGAACAGACACACGGCCACAAAGCCTGCACCTGCCTCACCCATGCCTTTAATGAAGGCAGTCTGGGTTAACACGATACCAGTGGTAGTGCCATCAAGAGAGCCAGTAACTAAGATTACTAAGGCAGTAGCGTTGAGCACGATGAAAGTATCAATGGTAAGGCCGATAATAGCTGCTAAGCCCTGCTCAGCTGGGTGCTTTACACGAGCAACTGCGTGAGCGTGAGGGGTAGAACCCATACCAGCTTCGTTAGAGAACAGACCACGAGCTACACCATAGCGGATAGCTTCTTTAATCGAAGCACCGATTACACCACCAGTTGCTGCCTCAGGATTAAATGCACCAATGATAATGGCCTTAAATGCAGGCAGCACCATGTCATAGTTGATGAGCATGATGTAAATAGCGCCAAGAACGTATACACCTGCCATGAAAGGAACAATCTTCTCGGCAAAGGAAGCAATACGCTTAATACCGCCGATGAAGATAAAACCAGCAAGACAGATTAAGATCATGCCGGAGAACCAGTTTGGTACGTTAAATGCGCTAGAGAAAGCTGTAGTAATGGAGTTTGCCTGCACCATGTTGCCGATAAAGCCTAAAGCAACAATGATGAGGATGGCGAAGATTATGGATAAGGACTTTAAGCCTAAGCCTTTATAGATGTAGTAAGAAGGACCGCCGGTGATATGACCTTGACCGTCACGAGTACGGTAAACCTGAGCTAGTACAGCCTCAGCAAAGATAGTAGCCATACCAAAAAATGCAGCAACCCACATCCAGAAGATAGCGCCTGGGCCGCCCATCACCATAGCAGTAGCCACACCAGCTAGGTTACCAGTACCAACTTGTGCAGCAATAGAGGTAGCTAAAGACTGGAATGAGGTCATACCATGTTGACCGGCCTTCTCACCACTAAAGGAGAAGTTGCCAAACACGTGTCTAAAGGCACGACCAAATTGTCTAACTTGAACAAAGCGGGTCTTAAAAGTAAAGAAGATACCGGTACCAACTAAGATAGGAATAAGGCACCAAGGTCCCCATAAGATAGAGTTAATATCACGGACTATTTCAGTAATCTGATCCATTGTCATAAGTAAGCTTTCCTAGATTTGTTAGGCGATCTTCTCTATTTCACAATTTTTAGGTAGTAAAAAGTCTATCGAGCAGGTGACATAAACAGTGCTACGTTTGGTTTAAACGTAACTTAATTCATGTACGCAAAGACTACGTATTGAAGATAAACGTAGAAGGCTCTTTGATAGGAGTTTTTACAAAGATGAAGATACAACCATGTCACAAACAGGAACAAGACCTCATGCACTATCCATCGACTCGATGGCATTAGTGCCCCTTATGCTGCGCCTTTCACCCGCATCAGTTAAGTACTGATTGCAAAAGGTATGGGTAGTTCCGAAATTTAGCGAAGTTTAGACGCTTAAGGTAAACAAGATGCTTAACACTGATGCGTCTTAGAAGTTCTTGCATAAGCCATCAAAGAGGCTTAAGAAGCGGGGCTAATGATACCACATGATCAAAAAGTATCACCAAGATGGTGCGGATTTGACTCGTAAATGCTAGCACTTTTGTTTTGTGATCAAAAAAGGTGCTAATAGCAAAAATAAGCTAAAAGTTCGCTTGAGACCTGTTAAAGATAGTGTGTATGCGGCCTGGATGAATTTTGTAAACCTTAACGTTAATTGTTGAGTGCAGTTTGGGTGAAATGAGCTAAGCACTTCTGGGGCGCGAGATTAAGTGCTGCTGATGGCATTGGATTGGGCGTGAGATTAACAGCAGCCGATACCAATGGATAGGTATGTGCGGCTGATGACAACGGATGGAGGCATGAGAATAAATGATGCGGATGGCAAGGGATTGCTGTTTTGGATTTGTAGTTGAGGTAGATATGAAAAAGCCGGCATGAGCCGGCTTTTTCAAAGTGCACGTTAGTGCGTAAGCTTAGTTAGGCTTTTTGTTAACTGACACTGGCTTAGGAGTGCCAATTGAGGCAAAGTTCTTTTCTACTTTGTCTGCATCTTTATGCTCAAGCTCGTCTTCAGCTGCAGCGCCTTTATCTGCATTTTTTGTTGAAGTTGCGGTCTCTTGCTTTGCAGCCTCTTGTCCAGTGCACTCGCATAAAGACTCGCCTTTAACAATCTTTGCAGCCTGCTCACGGGTAATTGGAGTAGTAGGCTCGCAATTGCAATTAGATTCATCAGAAAACTTTGACATCTTGGAGTGGAAACGCTTCTTTAAGTAAATGATGAGAACTACAGCAAATACTAAGAAGAGAGCTGCATAGATCATAGTCTGTACGTCTTTTACGTACTGCATTAACAGATCTAAATTATCAGCAAAGAAGTAACCAAGATAGACCCATACTGGTACAGAGATTATTGCGGCAAAGCCGTCAATTAATACAAAGGTAAGATATGGGATACGGCGGCTCATACCGGCAACGAGGAAGATTGGGGATCTTAAGCCAGGTAAAAAACGGGCAATGAATAATAAGGAAAGGCCGTATTGTTTAAACTTTCTTTGAATATGGGAGAAGCGGCGTGGGGATAAGATCTTTCTAAAGGTGCGAATACGTTGGATACGATAACCAAACACTCGTCCGGCAATAAACATAGTGCTATCGCCAATTAACACACCGGCAAGACCAACAATCACCATGGTATGAGGATTTGCTAAATCCAGACCTGCAATAACACCACCAGATACTAAGGTAATATCTTCAGGGACAGGGAGACCAAAGCCACAAAGAATTAAGATGCCAAATACGGCCATGTAGCCATAGTCAGTAAAGAAGGAGATTAAAAAGTCTAACACTTCAGATCCCTTTGAGCGAAACAGTAATCTACCCAATAGCAGCATGTAAGAGCGGGTATCGCATGAGTGTGAACAAGCGATAGCAACTCTACTTACTGCACTGTATACCTAAGCTACATCAACAAACTATCAAGGCTTTGCTTGAGATACTCATGATTAAAGTCATCATTAAAGCTGACCTTAACGAGCCGTGTGTTGAGTAAATGCTTAGCTTTATACAAAGCTAAACACCGGATACAGCATGCAAGCGGTCATTAGCAAACGCAATGATCAGGTTGCCACTCTAGCTTTTGTACCAGTGCTTAAGTTTTAAGAATTAAAACCACATTGGTATCTAACTAGTTTGAAAAAAGCATATCAACCTTAATAGTTTAGCGCACATTTGCCTAAGCTGTTAAATATTTGATGCAAAGCTACAGCGCTTTGCAGCTAAAAGTTGATATACAAGCGCATAACGACTCTTAAGTAGATGCCGTGATTCGAAGATGCAAAACAAACATAGGCATTAAAGCAATCATTAGAGCTAGTTATCTAAATAAATGCTCTTTTCAAACTGTAGCTTGAAAATAAGCTTGCCTTACAAGAGGACTGCAGTTTGATGCTTAATGCAAGCACAGTGCAGCTCTGAACATTAGAGCGTCAAAGCTTAGTGTTACGCGATTAATAAAAAGGTAACTTTCTGAGTTTATCAAGATTCGACACTAAAAACAGATTTTTCGTAAGTTTTTCATAAAAATCGACGTGTTCTAATGTGTTTTTACCAAAAATTTTTAAAAATTACACAACTTTTCATATTTCCATCAGGGCATGTAGCGTCATTTCTTTACTAAGAGTAAACAATCCTTTAACCACTCATCACTATATCTTGTGGTTAACTTTTGCCTTTAGAACAGTAAAGGCTAATACATGTTTATAAAGCCATCAGAAAAGACTTATGAGCACGAAAGTTTAAGTAAGTTCACCACTGCTAGCCGTCAGTGCAAATTGAGATGTGTAGGTTGCTTTCTACATGTAGTGTTACGGGCGTTGTTTATGTTGCAAGATTAAAAGGCATGTCGCTTGATAAGTGACTTTTTACATAATCTTGCAATTTGTTTGCAAAGTTGTGGGCGGATGCTGACTTTTACGGTGTCTTTGTTCTTTCTAAAGAGGCTAGGATGCCGTATACTTTTCAGTTTCAGAAAAAGCTTTAGGGCATTACTTTGCCTAAAGTTTTTTTCATGGACTTTTGTCAAAAGGTTTAGGCATGCGTCTTATGCAATAAAGCGCATGCCTAAGCGTTTTGTATCTTAGTGGTGATGCCAAGTCTAAGAAATACAAGCTACTTTTCTGGCTCTAAAGCACAGTGCTTTTTAGTTACAGCTTGTAAAGCTTAGATAACGGTATGACAAAGGTATCGGATAGGAGATTGAAGTATGGCTGCTTCACAAGGGGCGCATGAGAAGGGTGCTCAGCGTAGTCCACTACGCAAAGTGCTGTTCATGTTAAGTGTTGGACTGAGCTTATTATGTGTCTATTTCTGTTTAGACTTCCAAAGTGGCTCTTCTGCTCGTTTGAGTGGTGAGCTCATTGTAGGCAAGGTAGACACTGCAGGTTATGGCGATTCCGACTCCTCAGTAGCCAGCTTTTTCTTCGAGCATTTTGGCGCTCTTAGCTATCTGTTTTGTTTTGCTATTGTCTATGTGGGCTATTTCATTTTATTAAAGCCTGTAGATATCTGGCGTGCTGATTTTTACAAAGCAGGTCTACGTATCTTAGGTTTTAACTGCGTGTTAATTGGCGCTGCCGGTATTCTCTCTCGCTTTGCCGATTTAGGCTCCACCGGTGCAGGTGGCTTGCTTGGCGACATGCTCAATATCTTCTTTGACCTCTTTGTTCCAAATATCCTCACTGTTTTAACTTTTGGTTTAGTGATGATAAGCGGCATTGCCTTTATGTCAGGTAGTACTCCGTTTGCTTTGTTTGAGCGCATTGGTGAGTTGTTCTTCAAGGTGGTGCCATCTGGCAGCGAAAAGACCAAGAAGCGTACTGAGATTACCGATACCGACAATGTTTCTTTAGATCCTGCCTTAACTGGTGCAGGTACTGTTGCAGCCCTTTCTGTAGGCGCAGCCATGGCAACAGATGCACATGCTAGCGACGAGTTATCCGATATTGTTGCTGACGGCGAGCTTGAGGATATTTATACCGATACCAACGAAGAGCAGCCTCTTACTGAGCAAGAGCTCATGGAGCAACCAAACGCCTTTACTAGCGAGTACGACTCAGATCCTGATGAGATTGATACCTCTAAGTATGACTTTAGCAACAGCATGCAAGAAGGTGCTCAGGGCGGTATTGAGCCAGTCTTTGGCGATGATATGGCAGCTCAAGGTGCACAGGGCGGAGCTCCTGACTTCTTTGCTGGCGTAATGTCTAGCATCAATAATGAGCAGACATCTGACGATACAATGGGCGATGGTGCCCTTCAAGCTGATGGTTCTTACCAGGCACAAGATGGTGAATACCACTCTGAGGACAATTACCTAGGTGATGATGCTGCTTACCAAGCTCAAGACAGCGCTTATCAGTCTGAGGACAATTACCCAGGTAATGATGCTGCTTACCCAGCTCAAAACTCCATGCCTTATCAGAATGATGTTGAGCCAGGATATGTGCAAGATGGCAATGCTCAAAGCGATGCTTACTATGAGTCACAAGCTAGTGACTCACAACAGTATGCTCAGGAGCAGGGCGATCAGGCTTATGAGCAAGCTGCTCATGGTTACGAGCAGGGTGAGTCATCTGCAGCTGATGAAAATGTAGGTAGCACTAGATCTAATCTGCGTTCACAAGATGATGCTTTTATGGAGCAGTCTTATGAGCAAGAAGATCTCGTTCCTCCAATGCCAATTCCTGGTGAAACTGATAGTGAAGCCATGCTTGATCAGGGCAGTGAGGTTGCTGATGTAAATAACGAGGCCTCCCCTGCCGTTGATATTAGAAATAACATTTTATCTTCAGATGAGAGTGAGCAAGGTGCTGCTTTAGCTGCAGCTGTACGCTCTGTTGCATCTGATGAAGGCTCAGACCTCTCAGCTGCTGAGGATATTGCAAGTGCAGTATCCCAAGAAGCTACTAGTGCTGCTTTAGCTTCTAGTGCCGCTATTCCTGCAGCTGCCAGTGTTGGTGCTCCTGCCGCCGCAGCAGGCGCAGCTATTCCAGCTGCAGCAGCCACTGGCGCAGCTTTAGCTGCTTCTTCTGCTTCTGCTTCTGCAGCTATTGATAATGCTATGAGCGGTTTAAGCTCTGCTCTTAAGGGTGCTTTAGCAGCTGGTAATCAGTCTGCAACCGCTCAGCTCAAAGCTGCCGATGGTAAGGCAGAAGCAGCTGATGAGCAGGAACTGAGCAATGAAGAGCGCGAGGCGATTAACGAGAATCTGCGTAAGGTAGTTTTAGCTGATGTATCCAAGGTAAAGTCATCTGGCGATCCATACGCAATTGCCCAAGAGCGCTTAAAAGCAAAAGACCAAGAGCAATCTCAAGAGCAAGCAGCTTCACAAAAGAGCGATGCACAAGATAGCTCTGCTCAAAGTGACATTAGTGAAGACCGCCCATATGGTTATGGCACTTATGCCGCTAAGCACTTTGATGAGGATCCAGCTAAGGAAAGTGCTAAGTCTCAGGACGATAAAGAAGAGGCCAAGGATAGCGCTGAGGAAGAAGAGGGTGTGGTTCATACCATCGTTCAGCGTACCGATCCTAAGGTCTTTGCTGCTCAATTAGAGGCTCAGAAGAAAGCTCGTGAAGAAAAAGAGCGTGCTGAGCGTGAAGAGGCTGAAGCAAAGGCTAAGGCTGAGCAAGAAGCGGCCGAGGCTCAGGCTGCTCAAGAGGCTGAAAAAGAGGCTAGTGCTGATCTTAAGAGTGAGGAAGATGACGGCCCTCACTATATTGGCACTTACGCCGATGGTATCGAGAAGGCTAAGGGCGAAGCTCCTAAGTACATTACTCCAGGTGTTGTTGATGAAGACAGCAAACATGAGGAGAAAGATGATGAGGAGGATAAGGGCCCAGGCACTATCATTCGTGATACTCGTAAAGAATTTGCTGCAGCTCAGGCTGCACGTGCCGCAGCCAAGGCTGAGCAAGAGCGTTTAGAAAAAGAGCGTTTAGCTAAGCAGTCTCAAGAAGAAGAGGCCAAGGCTCAAGAGCAGCATGCCCAAGAAGAGATAGAGCAAGCTATCGATTCAGACAAGAGTGTAGCTGAGGATAAGGCCGAAGATGAGCAGTCAAGCTCAAACGATGAGGCCAAGGCTAAGGATGAGGATAAGAGTGAAGATGATGGCCGTGTCTCCACTGTCATTACTCGTACTGTAATCACTCGTCAGCCAGCTCCAGTTGAAGCACCAAGCGCAACTAGCAACGAGGCTAATGCTGATGCAAATAAGGATGTAGGAGCAAGCGTTGATGCCGTTCCGGTTGCCGATAGCGCAGCTTCAAGTGAATCTAACGCAGCTTCAAGTGAAGCTACCGCAGCCGTATCTTTAGATGCAAAGAGTGCCAATGATGCTGCTCTTGCTGCAAGTGCAGTCGCCGCTCCAGATAAGGCTGATGTATTAAAGGCTTTAAGCTCTTTAGCTAGCGAGATTGATAGCGCCGCTGCAGGTGTAAAGCTCGCTCATGAGAGTAATAGCGTTGTAGATTTAGATAAGCAAGAGAGCTCTGATACCGATAGCTTTGAGCCAGAGCATGCTTATGACTTCTCTGATGGCCACAAGGCAGGTGCTGTTAATGTTGATTTAAGTCAGACTAGCGAGTCTGATGAGGATGACTTTAGCGAGTTTGTCTCTGGTCATGTTCAAAAGAAGGCCAGCTCAAGCTTTGACTTTAGCCGCTTTAATAAGTCTGACAAGGGCTCATCTGATCACATCTTTAGTGAAGAGAGTAAGTTAGACGAACAGCCAACAGCTCCAGTCGATAACAGTGAAAACAATGACAACATTATCTCCTTTGATAATGTGAAGAGCTTTGAGGTTGGTGGTTTAAGCTCAGCATTTATTCCAATGCCAGGCGAGGAAAGTGCCAAGGTACGTCACTCATTGCGTGATGATGATGCACAGCAAGCAGCTGCTAAGGCTGAACGCGAGGCTGCCGAACAAGCCGCACGCGAGGCAGCAGAGATGGCAGCACGTGAAGCAGCCGAACAAGCCGCACGCGAGGCAGCAGAGCAGGCGGCACGCGAAGCTGCCGAACAAGCTGCACGTGAAGCAGCAGAGCAGGCAGAACGCGAGGCGGCTGAGATGGCTGCACGTGAAGCCGCTGAGATCGCCGCACGTGAAGCTGCAGCTCAGGCTGAGGCTCAACGATTAGCCCAAGAGCAAGCAGCTCGTGAGGCCGCTCAGCACAATGATTTACCAGCTTTTGGCCAAGAAGAGCCAATTGATGATCAAGCCTTTGGTGGCAGTGCAAACAATCATCGTGCCGACATTACTCGTGGCTTTAACTTCAGCCAGTTTGATAATGCAGAGGATGATGTTGAGATTGAAGACTCTTTTGGCAGCTCCGATAGCTCTAATGTCTTCAATAGCGCCCACGACGACTCTCTATTTGGCAAGTTCGATATTGATGATGAGTTTGGCTCCGATATTGTCTCAGGCAAGTCACAGCGTCAAGCTGGCTTTGGATCAAGAGAGCAAGAAGAGTCAGACAATCACGTAGCTGCAGGCTTTGGCGCAAGTCAGTCAAATGGCAAGCAAGAGCTTGCTGACCTCAACTCATTTATTTCCTCAGAAGATGATGAGGATGTTTATGAAAATGAGTCTGAGTCCGATGACAATAGCGCTGATGAGAGCTATGAGAACAATGCCACTTCTGTAAATGAGCAGCAACAGGCTGATAACAGCTCCATGACAAATATGATGGGGCAGGGCTATCAGGGTATGCCTAACATGCCAATGCAGCAGATGCAGGGTATGAATCAAAATGGTATGCCAATGCAGTCCATGCCTGGTATGGCTCCAAACGGCCAAATCATGCAGCTGCCAAATGGTCAGTATGTACAGGTAATGCCAAATGGCATGATGTACCATGCTAATGGACAGGGCATGATGCCAAATATGGCTGCTATGGGCCAAATGGGTGTAGGCCCAATGGGGCAGTACATGCAGCTACCAAATGGTCAATTTGTCCCAATGATGCCTAATGGCATGCCGATGATGAATCAGATGGGCATGATGGCAAACAATGCTATGCAGCAAGGTATGCAGCAGGGCATGATGTATGGTAATAACATGGCTATGAACCCTCAAGCTAATGCTATGGCTCCATTTGCCCAGGGCGATGCTCAGGCAATGGATAACCATCAAGCTGAGGATGTAGCTCAAGAGAGTTATGACCAGCATAACTATGAGAGCGCTCAGGAGAATGCTTTAAATAACTATGAGCAGCCTCAGCAGTTTGCTAGCCAAGAGAATACACAGAGCGTAGATCATGCAGGCCATGAGCAGCATGCTGACAATGCCGGTCATTTAAATCAGAACGTTGGGGTAAATGGCTACCAGGGCAATAATATGTCCGAGGCTGGCAATGCCTTTATGGGTGCTCACAATAGCTCGAGCTCTAATCTGCCATCTTATATGGCAGGTGTAACCCAAGCTCCAGTTGCAAGCTTTGAAGATACTGGCTCTAAGGCTTTATGCACAGTGCCACGTCATCGCTATGACTCTTGGCGTCCATCTTTAGATTTACTGGCTCGTTCTGGCAGCAAGGTAGAGATTCCACCTGAGGAACTTGAAAAGACTGCAGAGCGTATTAATGAAGTCTTAGCCTCTTACGGCGTTAAGGCTCAAGTTGCTGACTACTTAACTGGCCCAGTTATTACTCGCTTTGATTTAGAGTTGGCACCAGGTGTTAAGAGTAGCGCCATTTCATCAATTGAAACTGAGCTGTGCCGTAATCTTCTGGTGCCTAATGTACGTGTGGTGCCAATTATCGATGGCTCTTCATACGTAGGTCTTGAGGTACCAAACCATCAAAGACAGTTTATTACCTTAGCTGATATGGCCTCTTCTCGTGAGTTTGAAGAGACAAAGGCAGTACTGCCAATGTGCTTAGGCGCATCGGTAGTGGGTAATCCTGTGGTTAAGGATATGGCTGAAAGCCCTCACTTACTCGTGGCTGGTACCACTGGCTCTGGTAAGTCAGCAGGTCTTAACACCATGCTCATTTCCATGTTGCTCAAGAGATCCCCAGCTGAGTTAAGACTCATCTTAGTTGATCCTAAGCAGCTTGAGTTTTCCATTTACAAGGATCTGCCACACTTAATTACTCCTGTAATTACTGATGTAGCTGAGAAGACCCCAATTGCGCTGAATTGGTGTGTTGATGAAATGGAGCGCCGCTTCAAGTTAATGAGCTTATTAGGCGTAAGAAAGCTTGCTGAGTACAACGATCTGATTCGTGATGAGGCTGCCAAGGGTCGCTCCGTTCCTGATCCTTTATGGACTGCTGAAATGGGTGGTCACCCAACTGCTCTTGAGCCGCTGCCATGGATTGTAGTTGTGGTTGAAGAGTTTGCTGACCTGATGGCACAAAGCGGTCGCAAGAAGGATAAGGATGGTACTCCAGAAAGCCTGATTGCACGTTTAAGTGCCAAGTCTCGTGCTGCAGGTATTCACTTAGTACTCGTAACCCAGACTCCTCGCTCAGAGGTTGTTACCGGCATGATTAAGGCTAACTTCCCATCACGTGTGGCCTTTACCGTGCAAAACCGTATCGACTCAACTATTGTGCTCGATGAGAAGGGTGCTGAGTGTCTGCTTGGTAACGGCGATATGCTCTACAAGTTCACCGGATCAAGCACTGCAACACGTGCTCACGGTGCCTTCACTAGCAACGACGACGTTAAGGCGGTGGTTGATGCTTGGCGCGAGTATGCTGGTGCTCCAGAGTATCTTGAGGATGTTATTGCTGTACCTGAAGAGCCTGTTGAGGAAAGCGCTGATGAGAAGCCACAGAAGCTCGATGAGAAGTTTGATAAGGCTGTAGAGTTAGTCCGTGAGTTAGGTAAAGCTCCAACCGTTTCAGACTTACAGAGCTGTCTGTCAATTGGTTACCCACGCGCTAAGAAGCTCTTACGTCAATTAGTGCTTGAGGGCATTATCGACTAATTCAAGAGTGAACTAGCGCATTACATCAGTGGTGCTATTTTTTATAAAACCCGGATTAGAGGTGTACATCCTTGTCCGGGTTTTTTGTTATGAGACTAAGGTGAATGTGCTAAGCTTTTGCTAGGTATATATTGTGTACAATGGCATCTTAAGCACTTGGTGATTATCTTTTATGATGGGGTCATAGCATATGATCGCTATGTGCTACCCATGTGATAGCAAGCATTAGCTGCAAAAGACCAAAGCTAATAAAAACACTTAATTTTTCTTAAGCGAACTAAATGAGGTAGGCGCTGTCTGTCATATCAATGCTAGGACGTGCGCTAATTATGATTATGACATCGATTCGTACTATGGCTTTAGCCGCTGTTGTTGGTGCTGCAGTTTGTCTTGCAGCTCCTGTATCCATTCAAAACGCATATGCTGCCAAGGCAGCTGCCGCAGTAAATGCTGAGCAAGCTAAGCAAGATCTTAAAGATATGCTCTCAAAGTTAAGTGCATTTTCAGCCAAGTTTCGACAAGAGCTTAGCGATGGTAATGGTGGTTTAATTGCTGATGGTAGTGGTGAGCTGTACTTAAAACGCCCACATAGCTTCATCATGTACACCGACTCCCCTGATGTCACCGTACTCTACACTAAGGATAAGGATATCTACTTTTACGATGAGGTCGTAAATCAGGTATCTATCTTCTCTACAACTGCCATTAGCTCCAATCCAATGATGCTCCTCTCTGGCAACGATGAGAGTGTTTGGAACGATTACAATGTCACCCGCGATGGCGATCGTTTTACCTTAACGCCTGTTTCAGGTAGTGACATTCAAAGTCTGACCATCTCTTTTGTTCCAGAGGCCAAAAGCAAAGGCTCAGTACAATTGCTTGAGTCTTTAACCTTACGCATGGATGATGGCAACACTAACTTCTATCTTTTCACCAAGCAGTCAGCAAATGCTGCTGATGAGAAGTTTGATTTCAAGCTGCCAAAAGACGTTGAGGTAGATGATCAGCGTTAAGATCACGCCAAACCAAAGCAAGTGATACTCATCAATTGTCATCTTGCTGATGCGCGGGCGCTGCAATTGTTTATCCGGTGCGCTGTAATGGCTGATGCGCGGGCGCTGTAAATACTCTAAGCTTCAACGCTCAAGAGCTAAGCTGCAGCACTTGAGTAAGTGATGTGGTAGTGCTGCTAGATTAGCCTATCCTTAATAGGCATGAGTCCCGTGGTAAAAGCCATGGGCAGTGGTCATTTTTTTTAGGATGAATAGGTTTCGCAATGGATTCTCTCAAGGACTCTTTTCTTGGTGCTCTAGATGATGACCTCAGAGAGTCAGATAGCAATAGCTCTGCATTTAAAGGTTCATCAACTAGTAGTGCTAAAGACTCGATGCCTGAGTTTACTGTGACTAATGGCAGTGGCGCTGGTATGAGCGAGATAGCATCTGAAAAAGATAGAGCAGGTGCAGTTGCTACAAGTGCAATGGTGGATAAAGATGCAGCCTATGATCCTTTTGCCCCATTAGCAGCGCGTTTAAGACCACGAAATTTAGATGAGTACATTGGCCAAAGTCATTTAATTGGTCCTGGTAAGCCACTGCGTCGCGCTCTTGAGCGTGGACAGTGCTACTCCATGATCTTTTGGGGCCCTCCAGGTGTAGGTAAAACTACCTTGGCTCATATCATCGCTAATAGCTCTCATGCCGTACTAGAAGAAATCTCAGCTGTAGCTGCAGGTATCAAGGATATACGCGAGGCTGTAGAGCGAGCTAAAGATCGCCGCCGCCGTGGTATACGTACCATGCTCTTTGTCGATGAGGTGCATCGTTTTAATAAAGCTCAGCAAGATGCCTTCTTGCCGCATATTGAGAACGGTACCGTCATCTTTATTGGCGCTACTACTGAAAACCCATCATTCCAAGTTAACTCAGCGCTCTTGTCACGTGCTCGCGTGTATGTCCTCAAAAAGCTTAGTGAAAAAGAGCTTTCAGACCTTATTGATTTGGCATTAAGCTCAGAGCATGGTCTTAAAAAAGAGAACCTTACTTTTGATGATCGCGTGCGTAATGCACTCATTCAGCTATGTGATGGCGATGGACGTAACTTACTAACAACCTTAGAGATGCTTGCTGATGACGCCTCTCCATTACCTGATGGGCGTAATGTCATTACTTATGCCATGGTAGGAGCAGTCGCAGGTCGTCGCCTCATTAGTTACGATAAAGGCGGTGATGCTTACTACGATCTCATCTCAGCTTTCCATAAATCAGTACGCGGTAGTGCCCCTGATGCTGCTTTGTATTGGTATTCACGTATCTTAGAGGCTGGTGGTGATCCTCTGTATGTAGCAAGACGGCTGCTCGCGATCGCTACTGAAGATATTGGGCTTGCGGATCCTCAAGCTATGCAAGTGGGACTTAACGCCTGGGATATCTTTACTCGTGTAGGTGAGGCCGAAGGCGAAAGAGCGATTGCTGAGGCAGCGGTCTATATGGCTATGGCTCCAAAGAGTAATCATCTGTATAACGCCTTTAATACGGCGCGTGCAGATGCTTCAACTCTGCCTTCATTTGATGTGCCGCTCTACATTCGTAATGCCCCAACCAAGCTCATGGAATCGCTTGGTTATCATGATGGCTATCGTTATGCCCATGACTATCCAAATGGCTACGCTCCTGGGGAGTGTTTTATGCCTGAGGAGTTACATGGACGTACTTACTACACTCCAACTAATCGCGGCTACGAGCAGTATTTACAGCAGCGTTTAGATTACTTACGTAAGCTTGATGAAGCTGCTCCAAATGAACAGCGTTTTACTCGTGAACATGCCAAACATATGCTCTCAGAGCTTAAGCGCCGCTACCCTGACCTTTTTGGTGATGACCATAGCAAGCCAGGCCACGACTAACTTAGTTAACTCGGATCCATGGCCACTACTAGCCTTGTCAAATCGAAACAGGCTAAAAATGGTTGTGCTCAATTGGCTCTGTATTTCAGACAACTTTTGTTTAGTTTAGTTGTATGCCAATGGGGTACAAAAGATGGTGGCAAAAATTAATAGAGGGATGGGTACAGGCTGTCAAACGGCGTGTAGAGTAGCTTGGCAAGCAATTGTTAAAAGCATGAACTAGTAATTTTGTTGCACCTTAGTTTGTTGAATAGGAACTCGTGCGGGCTTTAGAGTCTAATTCGTGATAAAATTCTAAGATTTTATACGACAGGATGATCATCGCTATACATTTGAGCAGTATATGCACATATACATGCTTAATTTGTATGGGTCTATTGCCTAACTTTCTATGTAAAGTTAGACCTTCTTTAGGCATCTAAAGTGAGCCTGTGCAAAAGTTCGTCAAGGATGCAAGTTAGCTTGTAGTGAGTTGCAATGCGAGTTTTTGCACAGGAGCACTTAAGATGGCTTCTTGTCTCAACCTAGAGTTTTGAATTTATTCAGCGAGCTTGTCATGCTTGATTCTAAATATATCCGCAACGATTTAGCCAAGACCAAAGAGATCCTGGCAACTCGTAATTTCAACCTTGATGTTGATAAGTTAAGTGCTCTTGAGGAGCAGCGTAAAGACCTGATGGTTCGTACTCAAGATCTGCAGGCAAAGCGCAACTCATTATCCAAGTCCATCGGTCAGGCAATCCGCGAGGGCAAGGACGTAAGTGCTATCAAGGCTGAAGTTAGTGCTATTGGTGATGAGCTTGATACCACCAAGAAGCAGCAGGATGCAGTTTTAGCTGAGATCGAGTCTATCGCTCTTACTATTCCTAACCTCCCTCACGAGTCTGTTCCTGTTGGTGCAGATGAGGAGGCCAACGTTGAAGTTCGTCGTTGGGGCACTCCACGTACCTTTGATTTTGAAATCAAGGATCACGTTGCTTTAGGTGAGGGCTTAGGTCAGCTCGACTTTGAAAACGCACGTAAGATTTCTGGTGCTCGTTTTGCTCTCATGAAGGGCCCAATCTGCGCCCTGCACCGTGCTTTAGTGCAGCTGATGATTGATCTGCACTGCAACAAGCAAGGCTACACTGAGGTTTATGTTCCATACTTAGTGAACATGGACTCTTTATATGGCACCGGCCAGATGCCAAAGTTTGGTGAGGACTTATTCTTAACCAAGTTATCTGGCAATGCAGATGGCGATGATGTAAATCGTCAGTTTGCTCTGATTCCAACTGCTGAAGTTCCACTTACCAACATGGTTCGTGGCGAAATCATCCCAGAAGATGAGCTTCCAATTAAGGTAACCGCTCACACCCCTTGCTTCCGTTCTGAGGCAGGTTCAGCTGGTCGTGATACTCGTGGTCTTATCCGTATGCACCAGTTCGACAAGGTTGAGATGGTTCAGATCGTTCGCCCAGAGGACTCTTATGAGGCCTTAGAGCAGCTGACCAACGACGCTGAGTCTGTACTGCAGGCTTTAGAGCTGCCATATCGTGTCATCACCTTATCTACTGGTGACATGGGCTTCTCTGCTGCTATGACCCACGATCTTGAGGTTTGGTTACCAGCTCAGAACACCTATCGTGAGATTTCCTCTTGCTCTAACTGCACAGACTTCCAAGCTCGCCGTATGCAAGCCCGTCTGCGTCGTAAGGATGGCAAGATTGAGCTTGTACACACTCTTAATGGTTCTGGTCTTGCTGTTGGCCGTACTTTGGTTGCAGTTATGGAAAACTATCAGAATGCTGATGGCTCTATCACTGTGCCTAAGGCTCTGCGTCCATACCTGAATGGTCTCGAGGTTATTTCTAAGTAATGCTCACAATAGCCGATTGGCTAATCCTCGGTGTTGTACTGATTTCAGGCGGCCTCTCATTATTGAGAGGCTTTGTTAAAGAGGCAATTTCACTAGTTGCTTGGGTGAGTGCCTTTATCGTGTCCAGCCGCTTCTATGAGGCGCTGGCACCTAAGCTTGAATTTATATCAGCCGACGATGTAGTCAGAAAATCAGTAGCCGCAGTGGTTCTGTTTATCGCCACCTTAATTGTGGTAGGTCTGTGCGGAGCCATTTTGCGTTCGATCATTGAAAAGGTCGGACTATCTGGAACCGATCGTCTTTTAGGCATGGTGTTTGGTATATTACGTGGCATTTTAGTTGTTTGCGTAATATTGGCACTGATGCAGATCGGCTTCAAACTCCATATCTTAAGTTTTGTTGCTGATTCACCTTTCTACAGAGATTCTTTATTTATCCCTGAGCTGCAGAGAATCGTTAACTGGTTCTTTGCTAACGGACCGACTGCCTCTAACGGCATCGACTTCAATTTAGGAGCCTAATATGTGCGGAGTAGTGGGCATTGTCTCCAACTCACCAGTTAACCTGACAATCTATGATGCCTTAACCGTTTTACAGCACCGTGGTCAGGATGCAGCTGGCATTATTACTCTTGATGAGGGTAACTTTAGACAGCGTAAGGCTAATGGCTTAGTTAGTGATGTCTTCGAGCAGAAGCACATGAGACGCCTCAAGGGTAACACCGGTATTGGTCACGTTCGTTATCCAACTGCAGGCTGTTCATCAGCTGCAGAAGCTCAGCCTTTCTACGTTAACTCACCATTCGGTATCGCTTTAGCTCACAACGGTAATTTAACAAACAGCCGTGAGTTAAAGGAAAAGTGCAATGGCATCTTCCGTCATGTAAATACTACCTCTGACTCCGAGATGTTATTAAACATCTTTGCTTGGCACTTACAGAAGATTACCGACTGCCAGAGACTGCCAACTCCTGAAGACATCTTCAATGCTATTCGTGGCGTTGATAAGGAGATTTCAGGTGGTTACGCTGTGATTTCTTTAATCATCGGTGTAGGCGTAGTTGCTTTCCGTGATCCATTTGGTATTCGTCCATTAGTCTTAGGTCAGCGCCAAGGCGAGGATGGCTTTACTGAGTACATGGTTGCATCTGAGTCTTGCGCTCTTACTGTATGTGGCTTTGAATTAGTACGTGACATTGCTCCAGGTGAGGCTGTTGTAATCGAAGAGAATGGCACCTTACACAGCAGCATGTGTGCAGACAATGCTAAGCTGCAGCCTTGTATTTTCGAGTACGTATACTTTGCACGTCCAGATTCAGTTATGAACGGTGTTTCAGTATATGCAGCTCGTGTCAGCATGGGTACTTTCCTTGCTGAGAAGATCAAGCGTGAGTTTAGCCACCTCGATATCGACGTTGTTATCCCAATTCCAGAGACTTCATGCGATATCGCTGTGCAGATTGCTCGTATCTTAGGTCTGCCATACCGTCAGGGCTTTGTGAAGAACCGCTATATCGGCCGTACTTTCATTATGCCTGGTCAGAAGCAGCGTAAGAAGTCAGTACGCAATAAGCTCAACCCAATTCCAGCAGAGTTTAAGGGTAAGCGTGTACTGCTTGTTGACGACTCTATCGTGCGCGGTACTACCTCAGGTCAGATCGTTGATATGGCCAAGGAAGCAGGTGCGGAGAAGGTTTACTTCGCCTCAGCTGCTCCAGAGGTGCGTTATGCCAACGTTTATGGCATCGACATGCCTACCAAGAAAGAGCTGATTGCTCATGAGCGTACCAATGAAGAAATCGCTCAGATGATTCATGCTGATGCCCTCATTTACCAAGACTTAAAGGATCTTGAGGCTGCAGTACGTCAAGAGAATCCAGCACTTACCGTATTTGAAGAGTCTGTATTCACTGGTGAGTACATCACTCCTGGTGTTGATGAAGAGTATTTTGAGTACCTTGATCGCCAGCGTTCAGATGACGCTAAGGCAGATAAGGCTTGGAAAGACTCCTCTGAAGATCTTGAGATCTACAACATCTAAGCTTTTTACAAGAGCTATGCATGACTTTCATCATGCATAAAGAAAAAAAAAGGCCACCCCAGAGCAATCTAGGTTGGCCTTTTTTCTTTGGCTCATTTCAAGAGCCAATTTACGTGTTGAGCTTCATTTCATGAGGCCAACAAAAAAGCCGCAACCAATATGGAAGCGGCCTTTTGCGCTAATGAATATTAGCACTGAGCATAGAGCTTAGATTAACCCAACCGATAGGTTTAGATTTACCCAGCAGATAGGTTTAGATTAACCCTTCTGGATACGGTTGATCTGCTCGTTTAATAAGGTGATCTGCAGCTCGTTCATCTTGCTAAGCTCATCACGGATAGCGTTCTGATCCTCTGGAGCAGCCTCAGCTAAACGTGCCTTTGCATCTTCGATGTCCAGTTTGATCTGAGCTAAGCACTCGTCGATCTGAGCATCAGATAACATGTCTGGGGTAGCAACCTCAGTACCCTGAGAGGCAGCAGCGGTTGGGCTTAAGAGCATGTTAGCGAGGAGAACACCAGCACCAGCACCGGCTAATGATGAGATGAATGAACCACCCATACCCATGCCGCCAGTTGGGGCAGCCTGAGGGGCATTAGGAGTGTTCTGCTGGCCTGGACGCTGTGCGGTAGCTGCGTTGTTCTGAGCTGGGGCCTTGGTGTCAGCTACTGGACGCTTTTGTGCAGTACGAGTTGAGCTTACACTTCTCTTAGGAGCGCTTGAACGTGAAAAAGAACGGCTACCACCGCGACGTGCGTCGAACTGAACGGTAGCTGCGTCCTTAACAAAGCCTGAAACTAAGTCGGTAATTGGGTTTGCCTGTACACCTTGTGAAGTAAGGGCAAAAACAGCAGTTACAGCAGAGGCAATAAGAGTCTTCTTGAACATTCGTTAACCTAAAAAAGTAATCTGGACTAACTAGACGATGGTGTGAGCATATCACAAGTGAATTAGTGAAGAATTAGGACTAATTTTATGTGTCGGTATGTCCTGAACTAAGCCATGAAAAGCATTGCTGTAGTAGCTGCTACGGCTAATATGATCAAAGCAACAAACACAAAAGCGAAAAACTTAAGCATCTCAATCCTAGTAGATAAGTTAGAGCCTTAGAGCTATGTCTAAATTCAGCTCCGTAATTCTGTAGTGTTGCATAAGCACAGCACACATATATATGTGCACTTGCTAGATGCTAATAAGATTAGTAAAACCTTAACATTATAAAGATAGTTGCACTAAGTCTAGGTGCATCGTTAGTCCAAAATAACAGATCAAAAACTGCATAAACTTAGTAAGCATGGATGCTAAGGCTGCCTTGTGCTTCATCACACACATCTTGTCTTAATAGATGAGTATCTAGAATCACAAGCCATGATGCAAGATTTTGCGCTCAAACTTGCTGACACGATCAAAAAGACTCGATTAATATGCACAAACTAAAAGTAATGCAACGCCATACAGAGGCTAAGGATAGGAAATAGTGGATATGAAATAGGGTGATAGGAAATATGAAGATAGGATTTTTGGACACAAAAAAACCGGCTGAAGCCGGCATCGAGGAATTTTGGGCACAAAAAAACCGGCTGAAGCCGGCATCGAGGAATTTTGGACACAAAAAAACCGGCTGAAGCCGGCTGCGTGGATGGTGCGCCTTAGTGGACTCGAACCACCGACCCCCACCATGTCAAGGTGATGCTCTAACCAAGCTGAGCTAAAGGCGCATGTTTTAGAACCTAAGTTCAATCAACAGGAGTGCATTATATAGATGAGCATGGTGAGGTGCAAGAGTTTTTTTAAACTTTTTGCAATTGGATGTTAAGGATACGTTTGTCAATTGCTATTCATTTGCTTTACTTTGGCTTGCCGTCGCTGTTTAAAGCGCATAAATCGCTCTATTGTTCTTACCTTATTGATGGCAATCTATGATGGTTTTAGAGCATTGATAAAGGCAGTAAGCTATTCAATAGAGCATTGTTAAAGGCTGCACTGCCATGCAGTAGAGCGGGTATAAACGTGCGATCTGATGGCTTTCTAGCGTAGCTTATTTTATGGTCAGCTCTTAAGGTCGTCCTTTAGCAAGGTAGGGCGAGGTGGGTATTTGCATTGGTTTTTGAAATACGGTGATCTTATTGATTGGAAAACAGGAAAAAATCCACTTTGGTTAAGCGCAAAGGTCAATTGAGGCGTATACTGTACAGTCTGATGGTTCGCACGGGATGGCGCTAACGAGTTAGTTTGCGCATGGTTGCGTTCGATCGTTAATGTTTTTGTTTTTCTATTGAGGACCGTAAGGTGCATCGTTAGCACCGTCAGGTTGTTTAATATGCCAAAAATTACTCTTCCAAATGGCGCAGTCAAAGAGTTTGATAGCGCAGTCTCAATTGCTGACATTGCTGCCAGCATCGGCCCAGGTTTAGCTCGTAGCTGTGTTGCTGGTCGTATCGATGGCGTTTTACACGACGCTTGCGATTTAGTAACCGAAGATGCAAAAGTAGAGATTGTTACTCCAAAGGACAAGGATGGTCTTGAGATCATTCGTCACTCTTGCGCTCACTTATTAGGTCACGCCATCAAGCAGCTGTGGCCTGACACCAAGATGGCTATCGGCCCTGTAGTTGATAACGGCTTCTACTACGACGTAGATATCGACCGTAAGTTAACTACTGAGGATATGGAAGCTTTAGATGCACGTATGCATGAGCTTGCCAAGACTGACTACAAGGTCATCAAGGAAGTAGTTGATTGGCAACGCGCCCACGATGTTTTTGATGAGCGTTCCGAGCCTTACAAGAAGCTCATCTTAGAAGAGAACATCGAGAAGAGCGATCACCCAGCTTTATATCACCACGAAGAATACACCGACATGTGCCGTGGCCCTCACGTACCACACATGTCTTTCTGCCAGCACTTTAAGCTCACTCACTTTGCAGGTGCTTACTGGCGTGGTGATTCTAAGAACAAGATGCTCCAGCGTATCTACGGTACTGCTTGGGCTAGCAAGGAAGAACTTGCTGATTACATTAAGAAGCGTGAAGAGGCAGCTAAGCGCGATCACCGCGTATTAGGTAAGAAGCTTGATCTGTTCCACTTCCAACAGGAAGCTCCAGGCTTAGTATTCTGGCACAACGATGGTTGGACCATTTACCGCCTGATTGAGAACTACATGCGTACTCTCCTCCACAAGTACGGCTATATTGAGGTTAACACTCCTCAGATTATGGATCGTGTACTGTGGGAGCGTTCTGGTCACTGGGATAAGTATCAGGAGAACATGTTTACCACCTCTTCTGAGAACCGTGACTACGCTATTAAGCCAATGAACTGCCCAGGCGCAATTCAGATTTTCAATAGCCGTACTCGTTCTTATCGTGATCTGCCAATTCGTATGGCTGAGTTTGGTAAGGATCACCGTAATGAGCCTTCAGGCTCTCTGCACGGTCTTCTGCGTGTACGTGGTTTCGAGCAGGATGACGCTCACGTATTTATTACTGAGGATCAAATTCTTCAGGAAGTTACTGAGTGCATTAAGTTCGTTTACGAGGTTTATGATAACTTTGGCTTCCACAAGGTTGACGTTAAGCTCTCTACCCGTCCTGAGAAGCGTATTGGCTCTGATGAGATTTGGGATAAGTCTGAAAAGGACTTAGCTGATGCATTAGTAGCAAACGGTCTTGAGTTTGAACTGCAGCCAGGTGAAGGTGCTTTCTACGGTCCTAAGATCGAGTTCACCTTACACGACTCTTTAGGTCGTGCATGGCAGTGCGGTACCATTCAGCTCGACTTCTCGCTGCCACAGCGTTTAGATGCCCACTACGTAGGTGAGGATAACAAGGATCACGTTCCTGTTATGATTCACCGTGCAATGTTAGGTTCTTTAGAGCGCTTCATCGGTATTCTTACCGAAGAATTTGCTGGTGCATTCCCTGTATGGCTCTCTCCTGTTCAGGCAGTGGTTATGAACATCACTTCTAATCAGGTTGAGTACGTTAAGGAAGTTACTCGCAAGCTTGATGAGGCTGGCATCCGTGTACGTTCAGACTTACGTAACGACAAGGTTGGCTTCAAGATTCGCGAGCATACCTTAATGCATACCCCTTACATGCTTGTCTGTGGTGACAGAGAGGCAGAGAACGGTCAAGTAGCTGTTCGTACAAGAAAGGGTGTTGATTTAGGTGCAATGTCGATTGATGATTTGATCGCAATGATTAAATCTGATATCATGTCGCGCAAACTTTTTTCCAAGGCCGATGAAAAGCCTGAGGAAAAGAAGTAGCAAATAGCTGCATCAAGTCGCGTAAACATGGCTTTGATGTAACAAAAGAGCAATGAAAGTAATTATCCTTTTATGCTCTTTTGTTATGTGTCAGGCTCAACACATGTATGCAGCCTGATCAGTGATCTTTTTGGATAGTAGGAGTCTGCTATAAATAGCGCAAGAAAGACCGGTAGGCCACAGCCTAAGAACCGGGTAAATGGTGATATCAGATGCCGTGAAGTGCGTCTGCTTGGTCAGGATAACGAAGCAATTGGCGTTATGCCTACCGTAGAAGCTCTACGTTTAGCTCGTGAAGCTAATGTGGATCTTGTAGAAATCAGTCCTAATGCTGATCCGCCAGTTTGTCGCTTGATTGAGTATGGCAAGTACCTCTACGAAAAGAGCAAGGATCAGAAAAAGAAGAAGCAAAAGGTAGTTCAGATTAAGGAAATCAAATTCCGTCCTGCTACCGATGAAGGCGACTATCAGGTTAAACTAC